>Ga0115002_10002681_pt1 | contig 22967 bp, 19 predicted proteins | sample ArcticOcean_MG_C_8_FD_89576 | JGI IMG/M metagenome (GOLD analysis project Ga0115002, IMG submission 89576) | Marine microbial communities from western Arctic Ocean - ArcticOcean_MG_CB11_86 | ecosystem: Environmental > Aquatic > Marine > Oceanic | place: Arctic Ocean: Canada Basin | collected... | reverse complement strand
TCCCCGAGCGCCAGCTTCGGACTGACACTGTCCCACAGACCCGCGCCGCGCAGCGCCGCCTCGGCGGCCTTTCCGTATGGCGCGTGGCGAGGGTTGGCGACGGCGATACGAGTTGCACCCGAGAGCGCATCCAGGCCGTTTCGTTCGATAGGGAGTGCCGAGCGATTGGGCACCCACACCACGATCCCGCCGACTGCATAGGTGAAGAGATCGCTCTCGGCACCGATGCCTCGGGCGACGAGGTCGCGCGGATACGCGATATCAGCCGAGAGATAGACGTCATAGGGCGCGCGCTGCCGTAGTTGCGCGTGCATGCTGCCCGACGATCCGTAGGTCGCCTCGACCCGGATAGGCGGCTGTCGCGCGGCCAGGCGCACCGCGACCTCGTCCAGCGCGAACTTCAAGTCGGCGGCAGCCGCCACTCGCACGGTTGCAACCGTGTGTTCGGACGGACCAGAGCCCTGGCTGGCCGCGAGCAGCCCAACACCGGTCAGCAACACGATCATCACGACGCGCACAACATACGTAATATAGTACGATTCCGGTCGATATGAAAGTTGATTTAGCTCGTTTACTGGCAATCTCAAACTCGTTCTCGATCTCACGCCAGACACGGGACCGCCTCACACCAGAACTGCGCCCCGCACGGAAATCCGTCTAGATGGCGCTGCTCACGGTCCGCGCTGCCGCGAAGAGGCTGGGGGTTAGCTACTCGACCTTCAAGCAGTGGATCTACAAGGGGTCGGTGCGTTCGGTCCGCACCAGTGGCGGTCATCACCGCATCACAGATGCGGAGATCGATCGGCTGCTGGCGGCGCAGGGACGCGTCCCGTCTCCACCGCTGGCGGCCCGACGTGCCGCGGGTGTCGTTGTCGCCATCAGCGGAAGAAATCAGCTCAGGGGCGTCGTCGAAGAGATTCGGGTCGAGGGACTGCTGGCCCAGATCCGGCTACGGATTGGCGACGAGCGACTGACGGCCGTCATCACAAGTGACGCCGTAGATGAGCTGAAACTGAAACGCGGGCAACCAGCGCTGGCAATCATCAAATCCACCGAGGTCATGATCGCGCGCGAGGCAGACTAGTCTACTGGAATCGCGATTCCTGGGATAAGTCCCGGAGCGCGGTATCCTGGCGGCCTGCGACTCGGTAGTGGCGCTCGGCTGATAGCGCCGCCGGAACATCGGCATCCCAGCCGCTGGCTGGATCCTGCATGGGAGAATAATGTAGTGGTCGTGTCGCGCCAACACAATCGGAGTGCCGTAGGTTGTGCCGTCCTCGCCTGGATCGTCCTGCTGTCGGGAGCCGGACCCATGCGGCCATCCGCCTCCGCGCAGCAGACGCCCGATGCGCTGTACGCCGATCGCGAGAACCTTGAGAGCGCCACGCTCGCGGCGGAGGCGTGGGAACGACAGTTGGAGAACGATCCGCGTGATTTTGACGCGGCGTGGAAGCTCTCGCGCGCACGCTACTGGCTGGGTGGCCACGTCACGAGCAGGGAGCGGAGCCGCCTGTACGAGGCCGGGATTGCCGTGGCCCGGCGCGCCGTCTTGATGGAATCCGAGCGCGCCGAGGGACATTTCTGGATCGCTGCCAACATGGGAGCGCTCGCCGAATCGTCAGGGCGGTTAACCGGCCTTCGCTATCGAGGGGACATCAAATCCCACCTCGAAACTGTTCTGAGCCTGGGTCCTGGCTTCCAAAAGGGGTCCGCCGATCGAGCACTTGGGCGCTGGTACATGAAGGTGCCCGGCCTGTTTGGTGGCAGCGACGAACGGTCCGTCGAGCATCTCCGCAGCTCTCTTGAGTACGACCCTGATAGCACGGCGTCGCATTTCTTCCTGGCGGAGACGTTCGTGGAAATGGATCGCATCGAGGACGCCAGGTCGGAACTCCAGCGAGTGATCGATGCCCCACTCGATCCCGCATGGGCGCCCGAAGATCGCGAATTCAAACACAAGGCCCAAGAGCTGCTGGGCCAACTTCGGTAGAGCCGGTTTCCTAACATCGAGGCCTTCCTGCCCCCCGGGGCCGCGCGCACACCGGCGACGATCCTACGAACCGGTTTCAGGACTATGTGTGCTGGTTCGTTCCCCCGCCAGTGTCATCCGGTGGCCGAAGTGTTCCCTGACCGTGAGCCACGGGAGCCCCGCGGTACGCGCAAGCTGCTCCAACTCTCGAGGAAGAAAGGCGCGTCGCACTGACAGTGGACCGTCCTGTCTGAGGACCGCGTTGAAGAGCATCGTGAACAAACAGGTCCACGCAAAGAGCCGCCAGCGCCGAATGAGATCGTTGATGACGACCCCGCGGGTGGCGAGCCGGTCGAAGGTGCGAAGGGTGCTGACGACGTCGGCATCGGTCAAGTGGTGGAAGAAGAGCGCACAGGTCACGTAATCGACGCCGCCATCCCTCAGCGGTGGGTGATGGACGTCGCCGCACACCAGTCGCACACGAGTCTCAAGCCTTCCGCCCACCTGACGCAGCTGCGCAGTTCGCAGCGCACTCGGACTGATGTCGAGGGCAGTGACGTGAATGTCAAAGCCGCGTGCACGCCCCCACCGGACCAGCGCACGAGCGAAGTCTCCGCCACCCGCGGCGACCTCCAGAACCTCAATCCGTTCGCCCGGTCTCCAACTGTGACTGAGCCGGTGAAAACGCCGAAGCGTCGCCCGATGGCCGCCGAACCAACGATTGATCCCTTCGAGAAATCTGTAGACCTCTTCCACGATCGGCTGCGGCGGATCGTGGTCATCCATGTACTCGCGTGCGAGCGACCGTGTTGGCATCCACATGGCGCTACACCCGACAAGGCGTGACGAGTGACGCCAGTAGTGGTTCGATAATCGCTGGCGCGTACTTCAACACCCGGGTGGCGCGGCGCTCGCTTTTTCCGAGCCATCGCATCAGCACGCCTAGCTCGTGGGCCGGGCGCTCGAGCGCCCGGCGGCGCCGCTCGTACGTACCAAGGTCTCCCGACATGATGGCCTCGGCCGCTGGTCTCGTGGCCACCAGCGCGAGCGCCAACCCGCTGGCGGTGATCGGATCGCTGGCGCCGGCGGCGTCTCCCACGAGCAGCAGTCCAGCCTCTTGGTCGGCGATCCTCGGCACGTGGAGCCCGAGGGGAGCAGACGCGAGGATCGGCGTCGTGAACTCCAGGCGCGACACGCGATCGCGCAACGCCCAGGTTTTGCTCAGCAGGTGCGTGATGCCGTCTCGGCGAAATTGACCGTAGTCGAACAGCGCCGACACCAGCGCCTCTCCCCCGCCGGTTGGTGCCACATACAGCTCGCCCCCGTCATGAAAAAAGACCTCGACCCGGTCGCCCAGCCCCTCCAGACCGAGGACATGCGTCGAGAGCCCTACCCGACGCGACCGACGGTACGCACCAGCAAGCTGGCGGTGAAAGAGCGAGTGAATACCGTCAGCGCCCACGCGGAAGCGCGCGCGACCGGGCCGATACGCGGTGCCGGGGCGCACATCGACATTGGACGTCGCGGCGGCCTGCCCGAAGAGCCACGCATCGAATCGGTCCCGGCGGACGACGAGGCCCGCCTCTCCAGGGAAATCCGCATCGACCGTCACGCGCCCCGCCGTGAACCGAAGACCGCGGATCTTGGCTGCGGCAGGCAGGCCCGCGATCTCGCGAAGCGCCGCCACCCCGTGCGGGAGCAGCCCCTCGCCGCACGGTTTGAGACGCGGGTGCCTCGCCCGCTCGTAGAGCACCACGGGGACGCCCCGCTTGCCGAGCTCGATCGCCAGAGCCGAACCGGCCGGTCCCCCGCCAGCGATGGTTACCAGGACAGCACGAGCATCTCGGTCGCAAAGCCCGGGCCTAGCGCCACCAGGAGGCCGCCCTCACCTGGCTGGGCTCGTCCACTGGTCTGGAGCCGGTGCAGCATGAACAGCACGGCAGCACTCGAGAGATTGCCGTATTGCTCCATCGTCTCTCGGGCGATCCACAGTTCGTCATCGGTCACACCGAGCGCCGAGCGGTAGGCCGCCATCACTTTCGGTCCACCCGGATGCAACACGTAATGGGTGACGTCAGACCGGGCGACGCCGCTGTCGGAGAGAAAGCGCTCAACCACCGGCGTCACGCGCTCAGCGACGAACGCGGGAATGGTGCCTGCAAGGACCAGCCGCATGCCGTCGCTCGTGAAGTTCCAACCCATCAGGTTGGGCGCGTCCGCGAAGAGGTGGGACCGCGTGGCCATGATGCGAGGTCCAGCATCGGCGAGTTCATCGCCACTCATCAGCACCGCAGCAGCCCCGTCACCGAACAGGGCCGCGCCGACGACATCGGCTGGCGTCCGAGCGGCCGGAGAAAAGACCAGGCTGCACAGTTCGAGCGAGACGATTAGCGCGCGCTGTTGGGGTGCCGCGCGCAGCACGTCCGATGCACGGACGAGCGCTGCGGCGCCACCCGCACATCCGAGGCCAAAGATCGGCGACCGCCGGACATCCGCCGGCAATCCAAGGCGCACCGCCAACCGTGCATCGAGGCTCGGCGTTGCCAGGCCGGTCGTCGTGACAAAGAAGATATGGGCGACGCCCTCTGGCGGTACCCCTGCATTCGCCAGACAGTCGCTGGCGGCGCGGGTCGCGAGGTCGAGCCCGTGTACCAGATACTCCCCGTTTCGTTCCTCGAATGAGCGCGTCTCTGTGTACCACTCGGGCGGATGCACGAAGTGCCGCGTCTTCACCCCGGCGTGGTCGAAGACCGACAGCAGCCGCTCGACCGTGCGATTCCCCACGCCGAGTCGCGCCATTTCCTCACGGGCCTTCGCCTGTGAGCATGCATGATCGGGAACGGCCGTCGCGGTGGCAACGATACGAGGCATGGGCACTAGTCTCGCCGAATTTTGAGTGCGGCGACGAACAATCTGGAGCGCGGCCCCAGCGTGGCGGTGGTCGGTTCAGCTCTCCCGGCTTCGTCCGCCCTAGCAGCCCGTGCCGGACGAAGGATCAGTCAGTCGCCGGCCTCCACGACTTCAAAGAGACTACTGAAATCGTCCGTCCACAACGGGCCGCTGGCCGGCATCGGCTCCTCATCCTCTTGTACGGCCTCCAGGTCGAGGAACGCCTGATTCCTGGTGAGCAGCACCCAATCGGACGAGTTCACCACGCGCTCTGAGCTGGCGTAGTTCTCGACGTAAATGGCGCCGAGCCCCGTGACGTCCGCGAGACGCTGGACGATGGGGAGCAGGTCGACGAATCGGTTCGTGACATGCAGCGCCAGAATCCCGTCCTCCCGCAAGTGCGCGAGGTACGTCTGCATGCTCTCCAGCGTCAGCAGGTGGAGCGGGATCGCGTCACTGCTGAACGCATCGACGGCGAGCACGTCAAATTGCTGCGCGTCACCCTGCTCAAGCTGCCGCTCGAGCACGATTCGCGCATCACCCTCGAATACGGCGACGTCCGCGCCTCGCGCCGTCGCGTCGCCAAGAAACGTGAACCGCTCGGTAGCCCAACGAGCGACGAGCGGATTCAGCTCGTAAAACCTGAAGTAATCAGGTTCGCCGGCCTCGCGGACCGTGACATACGACTCGTCCTCCGCATCGGCGTCGATGCGCGTGTTGGCGTAGGCGGCCGTGGTGCCCACGCCCAGACCGACCACGCCCACGCGGAACTGACGCGTCGTGTCGGAACGCAGAGGGTGAAGCTGGATCGCCAGGGCCACGCCGGTCTCAGGTCCGTAGTATTCGGTCGGCCAACTCGGAAAGTCCCTGAGTTGACTGCCGTGACGGATGCGTCCGTGTGTCAACGAGAGTCGGTGTATCTCGCTTCCCTCGCCTCGCTCCTTGATCGCCAGCGCGCCATAGAAATTGCGGTCGAGTTCGACCGTGCTCTCCTCTTCGTTGGCGACCTGCAAGACCAGTCCGCCCGTGAGAGAGACGAAACCCACGGCCGTCGATCCAGCCAGGGTGATGCAGGCGAGACCACGGCGCGATGTCCACCACGACGCGAGCGTCGCGCCGTCCCTGCGGCGCCACAACTCGATCACAGCGAGCCCGACAACCGCCACCACCGTTCCGAACGCGAGCATCTGCAGCTGCCACGCGGCGAACGCCTCGCTTGGATCCGAACCTGTGCCCTCACCCCAGGTCTCCGGCCGCAACAGCACGACGGTCCCGAAAGCGATCGCCACAAGTCCCGTCACGACGCACATGCCCGTCAACGCGCGGCGCAGGAGCCCCCCAGGTCCGTCGAGATCGCTGGCCGCAACGAGTCGAGCCAGCACGAAGCCCACAAGCAGGTAGCATCCAACCAGTAGGAGGTGGTACTCGTAGGTGCTCGGGAGCAGGGCCGGTGCAAGAATCGCGACAATGACGCCGCCCACGGCGCCACCGATCGAGACGATGAGAAAGAAGAACGTGAGGTGCTGCGGCGCAGGGCGCGCCCGCGACAGCTCCCCGTGGCAGCACATGCAGCAGATGAAGAGAGTCAACAAATAGCCAACGACCTGATCCATGAGATCCAGATCGACGCCGCCGTAGAGCAGCCGCACAGCGTTGATGAGCGCCACCGGCAACGCGGCGATAAAGACAGGGCGCACGTACCAGCGCTTGTGGTCGAACGTCAGAATGAATGTCAGCAAGTAGACGCAGAGCGGAAGAATCCACAGGAATGGCACCACGGCGATGTCCATCGACATCTGGTTGGTGGTCGCGAGAAGCAGGGCGGATCCACACGCCGACAGCGATAGCCATAAAATCGCCACACCGGCGCCAGGACGCGAAGGCGGGGTCGGGCCGTCGTCACGCCCCGAATCCGGGCCAGCTTCGCCGACGCCACGGAGCGACCTGTAGAGCATCCATGCACACCCGGCGCCGAGCGCCCCGAAGACGACATACCCCAGAGACCAGTACAACGCCTGCGACCGGAGCCGGACGTACGGCTCAACCAGAAACGGGTACGACAGCAGCGCGAGCAACGAAGCCAGATTCGAAAGTGCGTACAGACGATACGGTGACCGCCCTGGATGGAGATGGGCAAACCACCGCTGGATGAGCGGGGCCGTGGCGGACAGCAGCAGGTACGGTGCGCCGACCGAGGCCATCAAGATGAGCAGGATCCGAGCAACGGGAGCGTCCGCGCTCGTCGGCTTCAATCCGTCGCTGGGTGTGATTCGGGAGAACGATCAGTACCAGCCCCAGCAAGACCGCGTGCAGGATAGCCTGACGACGCCACGTCAACCGACTCACGATGAAGTGCGCGTAAGCGTATCCACCCAGGAGCATCAACTGGAAAAACAGCAACGCCGTCGCCCAGACGCCTGATGTCGAACCGAACCACGGGAGGATGTACTTGCCGATGATCGGCTGGACCTGAAACAGCAGGAACGCGCTCAGGAACACCGTGGTGGCAAGGAGTGCCACCGAGGCTCCCGCCCCGGACCTAGGCCCCCCCTCGAGAGGTTCTGCTGCAGCGCGCATTCATGGACGGTAGCATGCCCAGCCGCCTCGGGCGGCTATCGCCTCCGCAGTATCCAGAGATGCACTGTCGCGACGGTTTGCATATGGCCGCGCACTCTGGCGAACCGGTCGTCGGCCGCCGCCGGCCAACGCTGCGAACGCCTGAAGGCGAGGTCTCACGCGGTGACAATCTTCGCTGTGACCGCCAGCCCTCACGCGCAACGGGGGCTGTCGAGAAGCCAGGGGCGCCCAGGGTCGCGTAACAGGTCTTCCGTTAACGATCGGGAGCCAGCTAATGTTTTCTATAGTCAGTGCATCCGAACGTTCGGCAATAGGACCTGGCTCTTCTCAGCCTACGGACCTGGCGCGGCACCCGCATTCATACTCAAAAATCTTCCGGGAGGAGGATGCCCAACGCCCTGCGTTCGGACCGCCAGAGTGCAAGCATCTCTGCGAATCGCTCCTCTTCGGTGTCGGCGAGATTTGTTGTCTCACCCGGGTCCTCTTGTAGGTCAAACAGCTCGAAGCTGCTCTCGCTGAAGCGCGGACCCAAGTTCACGAGTTTCCAGCGCCCGCGACGGACGAAGGCGTGACCGCCATGATAGAGGGTCGTGACGTACTGGTCATCGTGGACGGCATCCGCGGCCCCCGTCAGCAAGGGTGCCATCGTTTCACCCCGCATCGGTTGGACTGACCCATCAGTGGGGTAGGTCGCTTGTCCCAATTCCAGAATCGTCGGCGCGAGGTCCATGACCGTCGTGTACGCGTCAGTCTGCTCACCCTGTCTCTGAACGCCGCGGCCCGCGACGATCATCGGCGCGACTAAGCCCCCCTCCCGGGCGTAGGTCTTATGTCGACTAAACGGAGCGGACCCGGCTTCCGCCCACTGCGGTCCGTAGGAAATGAACGAGGACGGTTTGCCCATGTTTTCGTACGCATTGTCATAGTTGGCGCGGAGATACGATTGGACATCTGCGTGGGGATGTCCGTTGTAGAAGTCCTCAGCGGCCGCGCCGTTGTCACCCATCACGATGACGATGGTGTCCTCATAGAGACCGTGTTCACGAAGGGCCTCGAGCAACCGCCCGACATGGCGGTCGAGATTGTCCACCATCGCGGCATATAGCTCCATCTTCCGGGATTCGCGTCGTTGCTCGTCAAGACTGAGGCCAGCCCACGCGGGGACGGCTTCATTGCGGGGCGGCAGGGTCCAGTCGCTGGGAATGATGCCCGCAGCCTTCAACGACTCGAATCGCTGTTCACGCAATCGGTCGTATCCCGCGTCATATTGGCCCTGGTAGAGGTCCAGGTCCTCCTCGGGGACTTGCAGTGGCCAGTGTGGAGAGGTGTACGCCGCGAATGCGAAAAACGGACGCCCACTGTCCTTGTTGGACTCGATGAATTCGATGAGTCGATCCGTGAAGACCGTGGTGCTGTACTCACCCGCGGGGTACTCGGCGAGCTCGCCGTCGGCTCGATAGAGCGATCCCCCGGGTCTCATGCCCGTCGCGTTGAAGTGGTTCGCGGAGCCGTGGAGCAATTGAAACGATCGCTCGAAGCCGGCGGCGCGCGGGCTATGTTCAGGTGCATCGCCCAGATGCCATTTGCCGACGGAATAGGTCTCGTAGCCGACGTCTCTCAGCAGGCGCGGGAACGGCACAATCCGATCGGACAGATGCGCCTCGAGGCCAGGAATCTGCTGCATGGCGCCTTGGGAAGACTGACGACCCACGCCCGCCACGTGGTTGTTATTCCCACTGAGCAACATGGCCCGCGTTGGGGCGCAGACAGGCGCGGTATGGAACTGGGTGAACAGCAGGCCCTCGGTCGCGAGTCGGTCGATGTTCGGCGTCCGGATCTCACTGCCGTAGACCCCGAGGTCGGCGAAACCCAGGTCATCGGCGACGATAAGGAGGACGTTGGGACGCGTAGCCGCGGACTGCGCGTGCATGGCGTTCCCACCGACACCCGCCGTCCCCCAGAGGACGACGAGGACAAACATGACGGTGTGTCGATTCGTGTAGTGCATCAGAAGACCCACCTTTCCTTCTTCTCGAGGAGCGGCGCGATGGTCGAGGCACGGGTTCCTCTCGTACCATCGGCTGTCGGGGAGCAGCCAGGGTCGCGTAACAGGTCTTCCGTTAACTATCGGGAACCCGCGAATGTTTCCTATAGTCTGGATACGAACCTCGGAGCCAGATCATGGCCCGGAGGATATATCAAGAGCTGACAGGCACGCGCCGGTAAGAGTCACGGCATGACCGCTATTGGCTCACCGTGCAATCGTACGGCTCGACCCGCACACCTGGAATCGACAACCAGTACTTCTCCATGACCACCGGCTGTGTAAACGTGACCGCGTCTGTCACGGTCAACATGTAGTCCAAACGGCTGCCATCGACGCTGGGCGTGAACCGTTCCACGAGCCCCACGGCATCACTCTGCGGTATACCAATCGCATGGTCGAAGTAGGTCCACGTGATGTCCGTCGTCGTGACCTCCAGCGTCCTGCCATCCCAGCGCCCGATCGAGTACCCCAAATCGGAGGGAGGCGCCGCCCGCCGGGCTTCAGCGTCGAGGTGTATGGTGCGAACGAGGTCGTACTCCTCGATGCGGAGCCTGATCGCGTCATCCTGCTCGACGAACTCGATCGGATAGGGCTGGGTCATGATTGTCGGCATGCCTTTCGGCGCGCAATTGAGAATCGGACTGTCGCCCACGGGGTCGTACGCGTCGGCCGCGGCCCGTGCGGCGGCTGTCAAGGGGTAGCTGGTGTTCTGGAGCCGATTCTCTGGAGAGATCCGCGTACTCCAGACGCGGAAGATGCCCCTCGAAGGATCCGACGCGTCCCCGGCCTCAGCGTGCCAGGTATCAGAGGAACCGATCGTGTCGTTCGCCCAACGCTGGACCGATCCGGGACTCAGCAAGACTTCCTGGGTGTCCGGCAGCAGGAGGTTGAGCGCATACAGTCCGTTCCCTCCGCGTCTAGCCGGGTTGCCGGCAACACGGACCCGCTGGCCAACTCCCAGCACGTCTCGCGAGAGATCCATTCGCCGCAAGATGCTGACCGAGGCGCTTTCAATGTCCCAGCGCTGCGTGTCACCATTCTCACCTGTCGCCTCGACTGTGAACCTCACGTGTGGGTTCTGCCAACGGACGTCCGTGATCTCTCCCTCCAGTTCGACGATGTTTGCGGTATCGAAACTTGCGGTAACACTGTGGTGCGCCTTCGCCACACCGGGGACGCAAAGAAACCCCACGAGAAACAAAGCGCCTGTTCTCCGTATCATCACACGCCCCCAAAAAAGGATACGCACAGCGTCAGGCCCCACGTTGAATCCTTACCATTCACGATCATAGCGTCAGCGAGTTCCCGAATCTCCGAGCATCTACGGCGGATCCCCCAGACCGCGTTCCACCGCTTCGGCGTTGATGTCCCGTAGCCACGTGTCGTGCAGGGGTCGCAGTCAGGCCGCGATGTCCTGGCGCTCGTTGGCGATGTCGTTCCGCTCACCGGGGTCCAGTCTGAGGTTGAAGACGAACGTAGCCCTCCCGTCAACCACCAGCTTCCAGTCGCCGCTCCGGACAGCACGCTGCACCTGGTCTCCGACGTTCGTGCGCCAGAGAGGTGATGGAAACCACCCCAATGTCGGGCCAACTCCGATGTCCCTGACCTCCGGCGCCCGCCTCGGCCCGTATGAGATCACCGCCCAGGTCGGCGTGGGCGGGCCCGCCTCCGCTCGCCTGACGCCCCGCGAACGGCGACCCACGGATGAGAGTAGACTTCGCGCAACGGTCTTGAAGGGAGCTTCGGACATGAGAAAGCGGTACCACGGCTCGGTGGCACAGCTGGCACTTCTTGCGGCGCTCTTGTGGATGGCGCCGGCACCCACGGCGGGCCAGACGTGGAGCCCGCCGCGTACGCCGGATGGTCAGCCGGACGTCCAGGGAATGTGGATAGGGGGGCCTCGTTCGTTGAACGCCGGGCACAGCCTTGAAGAGGGATGCTGCGACCTCGCGCACATGAGAATGCAGAACAGAGCTGCCAATCGCATTGGACTGCGACAACAGGTGATCATCGATCCGCCGAACGGGCAAATTCCGTTTCAGCCTTGGGCGGCTGCCAAGCGGCGGGAACACCTCGTGAACCTGTATACCCCGACCGAAGTGCAGCATATCGAACCCGAGGACCGCTGCTCGTTACAGGGCGTGCCGCGGAGCAATCTCCGGGGCCCCATGCAGATTCTCCAGATTCCCGGACACGTGGTGATCCTGTACGAGTGGGTGCATGCCTATCGTGTGATTCCGGTGGACGGCCGCCCCCATGCCCCAGAGGGAGCCTCCACATGGCAGGGGGATTCGCGTGGCCGCTGGGAAGGCAACACGCTCGTCGTCGAAGCCACGAATTTCCGCGTCGACCCGGTCGGGTACAACAAGCAGCCGTGGCTTGATGCTCACGGGACCTTCTACACCGATGCCCTGCGTGTCGTGGAACGCTGGACGCTGGTCGATGCGAACACGATCGACTACGAGGCGACGATCGAGGATCAAAACGTCTTTACGCAGCCCTGGAAGGTGGCATTCGACATCGTGCGGAACGATCAGGCGAATTTCGAGCTGTTCGAGGAGGCGTGCTGGGAGGGTGTGAGCCTTGGCAACCTGCTGGATACCGGACGGATGGCCGTCAGGGACGGAAAGATGGGCATCCACACTCACCAGGAGCAGGCGCCCTGAGGCCTCGGCTCCAACTGAAGGAGAAAGGCGCGCGCAGATGAGGAATCGGTTCGTTGGGTCGTTTATCGCAGCGGCTGCGATCGTGGCACTCGCGCCGACACCTGCTGCCGGGCAGTCTCTCCCGCGCACCCCTGACGGTAAACCTGAGCTGTCGGGTATCTGGCAGGCAGTGAACAGCGCGGCCTGGAATATTCTGGCGCATGCCGCAAACCCCGACGTTCCGGCGGGCCTTGGCGTTGTCGAGGGGAACGAAATTCCTTACGTACCGGCAGCGGCGGCCAGGCAGCGGGAAAACTACGCGAACCGCGCGACGCTGGATCCGGAAACGAAGTGCTGGCTGCCTGGTGTTCCACGCGCTACCTACATGGGCTTTCCCTTTCAGATTGTTCAGACACCGAACCAAGTATCCATCCTCTACGAGTACGCGCACGCCGTACGGAATATCTACATGAACTCCACACATCCGGAGGGCCCGATCGAGTGGTGGATGGGCGATTCGCGGGGAACGTGGGAGGGCGATACGCTGGTCGTGGATGTGGTGCACTTCAGCGATCAGACTTGGTTCGACAGGGCAGGCAATCACCATAGCGAATTGCTGCACGTGATCGAACGCTACACGCTCATGGCCCCCAACCACATCATGTACGAGGTCACGATCGAGGATCCGAACGTGTTCACGCAGCCCTGGAAGATGAGTATGCCGCTGTATCGGCGCCTCGACAGCAACATGCAGATCCTCGATTACGAGTGCACTGCGTTTGACGAAGCATTCCGCACTGGACCGGCCTACGGGCCGTAACGCCTGGCCGGCGACCCCCATCCGGCACGAGTGACAGAGCGGCCACACCGATCGCGCGCACTGTCATCCGACGTACAAGCCGAATCACGGTTCGCCAGCTTTCCACGAAACGAAATTTCCCGGTGGGGAGCGCTTCGCCTGCTTCGGCTGACAGCTGTTTCCCGCAACCGAACCGGTGGTCAGTGCTACTGCAGTTGATCGGCGATCGCTTCCACACCCGCCCTTGCACACGCGTCGTCGAACGGCTGCCCCCCGGGTGCACCGGACACGCCAACCGCACCGATGGGGTTGTCACCAATCATGATCGGCACGCCGCCGCCCAACGCAATCACGTCCACCATTTGACGCTGGCCGGCTCGCCTAGAACCGTCCGCTGTCCGCGCCACCCACTCCAGGGACGTTCGCCGGAAAGTGAGCGCGGTATAGGCCTTGCGCCGAGCCAGATCGAGATTGTGGGGATTGGACGTGTCGGCGGCGAGCATCAAGCGAGGCTCGCCGGCACGATCGAGGACCGCGACTGTGACGGTGACGACATCGCCGGTGCCCCCACACGTTTCGATCACGGTTTCGACAATGGCCATCGCCTGCGCCACCGAGATATTCTGCTGGGTCAAAGTCTGGGCATGGGCCGGAGCGACAGCCACCACAAGCGACACTGTGGCAATTACGGCTGACGGCAGCAGCACGCCGGCGACAGAGGAAAACGACAATCGAGGCATAGCGAAACACTCCCCGCGTATTTCACGCGTTGACGACGGGCAACATTGCCCTTAACAGCCCGTGGTGGAAGGCCAGCGACATTCGACGAGCGATCCATCCTCGCGCCCAGCGTTGCTCCTCCCTCAAATACAGACGGTATTCTCGGTCGTCGCGCCTTGGTCGCGAGCGCGGATTTCGCACGCGTGCTGCGACCGAGCAAAACCCGCGCGAGGCGCCTCGCTCGTCTCGGTGCCACGCCGGACTCTCACCACGAGCTGCTAACTTCCGATCGCGCACAGTATGCCCGATAGCCGGCAACGACAGCGCCTAATCGCGATTGCCCGTCGCGAGACGCAGCTGCTACTGCTGGAACGCGCCACGATAGGGCTCGCGACCCTCGCCGAATGTGGGACTCTGGCTCACACCCTCCCAGCACGCGTTTTCCCACATCTCGAATCCAGGGGTGCTGTTGCGCCTCCATCCCACGACGATCGTCCACGGCTGTGTGAAGACGCTGGGGTCGTCAATGGCCGCCTCGTAGTGGATCACATCGGGGTCGAACATCGTCCAGCGTTCGACGACGTGCACGGCGTCGCTGTAGAAATTTCCGATGTGATCGAACCAGTTGAGGTCCCGTTGGTTGGTGACGTCGACGACCAGGGTGTCGCCATCCCAGTGACCGCGCGAGTCACCCATGAAGAGCTGGATGTCTGGTGAAAGATGCGGGCGTCCATCGGTGGGAATCACGCGATAGGTATGCGCGTAGTTGCCCAGGACCAGCACAGAATCAGGCGTCTGAACGATTTGGCGGCTCCCGGCACTATAGGCATGCTTGGGCGGCGCGTCGGGAAGGCAGTTCTGGACGGGATTGACGTACTTCGTGAAGTGATCCCGTTTCTTGGCCTCTGCCCAGGGCTGGTAGGGCACCCGGCCATTCGGTGGGTCCATGATCATGCTCTTCCCACCGGAACCATCCAGGCCCTGCTGATGTTCTTCGATGTTTTCCATGTTTCGGGCGGCGATTCGTGTCCAATAACCTTGAAAGTCCGGCACGCCGTCCGGCGTTCGCGGAGGATTGAACCCTGCCGCTTTGGCGAGCGCGCATCGGTGAAATTCTACGGGCTCCTCCGAGCAGCCACCGGATTCACCATACGGTTCCATGGGCGTCGGACCCGATTCCGGCGGAGGAGTCTCGAAATAGGCGCGCTGGGCGACGACGTGTGCCTGCAGCGCCAACACGACCGCGACGAGAAGCGCGATCGGCATCATGCCACCGGATAACTGCTTACTCATATGGGCGCCTCCTTTAAGCCGCCCCCATAATACGTTGGGCACGGACGCCGCCGCATCGCCGCTCCTGCTGATGACGGCCCCGCGCTACGAACGTGAACACAAGCCATGCCTGAAGTCGGACTCCTCCCTGACCTGCTGCTGCTCATCGGTCTTGCCATCCCGATTGTCGGCCTGGCGCACCGTCTCAACGCGCCCCGCTGGTCGGGTTCTTCACGGCCGGGATCATCGTTGGGCCGTACAGCGCTCTCGTCCGACAGGCGATGCTGGCGCGTACCATGTGATATACGGTAGGCACACGTCCGTCACGCAGCAGGTAAAAGCTACACGGAATCGAGGTGCGTATGAGAATGCTGAGCGTCGCGCTCTTGTTGATCCCGCTCACCGCAGGCAGCGCCGCCGCGCAGGTCGGCGATGCCGAGGCGGGGAAGGCCTTCTGGGAAGGGGCCGCCACCCGGTGCCGGCAGTGTCATGGCGTGAGTGGCGAAGGCGGCTTCGGGCCGGATCTCGCGGGCCGTCCATTGACAGTGTCGCAGTTTACCCGGGCGGTTCGTAGTCCCTGGGGTGTCATGCCGGCCTTTACCGAGTCGCAGGTCACTGGCCAGGAGATCCTCGATATGATCGCGTACTTCGACGCCTTGCCAACTCGCGAGGAGCCGGGCGCGTGGAGAATCGAGTCGCCTCCGGGAGCGCCCGGCGGGCAGGTCGTGGCGGGGGCGAGTGTCGGATGCCTGCAATGCCACGGTCTTGAGATGAACGGACCACGGGACGACATGGGCGCGGTCGACGCGAGTTTCGAGTGGTTCAAGGGAATGGTGTACAACCACACGGCGGAAATGCCACGGCATTGGGAACTGCTGGACCAGACGCCGGCCGTGCGCGTACGCATGGGCAACTACTCTCCCTCGCGTCTGCCCGAGTCAACGCTACGGGAAATCTACGACTGGGTTCGCGACCTGGGGTTCCGCGTCAAGATGGCCGGACGTCTCAGCGCCGGGGCAACTGGGCCCACGGGTGTGACCTACACGTTGAATGTGGAGAACATCGGTCTTCCCGACAAGGGGTTGACGGCGGAGGATGTGACGGTGTCGCTCGTGGTGCCGGCTGGGGCAAGCGTGGTCGGCACGACCGGGGATGGCTATCGAGGTGTCAGCCTCGATGAGCAGGTCAAGGCGAATGTTGCCGTGTGGCAACTGCCGAGCCTGGCCGTGACAAACCAGCAGACCTACACGCTCACGTTGTCGCAGGCCGGAACGGCTGAGGACAACGTGAGAGGGTCGATACGGTGGACGAGTCCTGCTCTGCAGAGCGGACAGGGCGACGCGGCGAACATCGCTCCCGCGCCGATCGCGTCCGTTCGCTAATATCCGGAGGCGGCTCGGCAGAGTGTACGCGGACCGCCGGCCGCGTCCAGTGACCGGGGACGAAGACCGACGTGCCTCAGGCAGGGTCTGGTGGCGACGTCGAATCGGTCAGGAACGCCAGGATCTCGTCCCCGAGCATCTTGTCTCCAGGGGCCGAAGTCTCGGATCGTCGCCAAATCGCCGCGGGTCCTGGGTGCGTGGCGGGCCAAGTCCTGAAGCGTCGTGCGTGGCGCGATTACGTCGGACTCCACGCGGCTCGGCGTGCGGCGCACCAGTGCCATCAAGATTCCCTCCGCCATCACCTTGAAAGGAGGGCGGTCGAGCCGCTCGGCCTCACGTTCGCGGTAGACGAAGAGTGCGCCGAGCACGGCGGCCTGTCGCGGGGAGAGGTCGCGTGCTCTTTTCACGCGCCAGTACGTCGGCTGTCAGGGAGCAGCCAGGGTCGCGCAACAGGTCTTCCGCCAACCGTCGGGAGCCCGCTAAGGTTTCCTATCGTCTGACTTCGCTCGGACTGTGAAGTTCGACGAAGATCCGAATTTCGACAGGAGGACACGGTTATGGCCAAACAGGTGATGTCTCTCGTCTATTTGCTACCCTTGAGCCTCTGCATCTTCGCAACTGATGCGCAGTTCAATCACGCCGCTGCGCAAGCATCCAATGACCCACAAACCGGCACCCTCGAGCAGATTGTGCCCGGGTACTATGCGTACGTGTCCGGTCCTCGTGTCAGCGGGGTGATCGTGACGAGCGAAGGCGTCGTGGTGGTTGATGCCTTGAGCAATGACGATGCACGAACGTCAACTGATCTCCGATATCGTCGGGCAGCCGGTTCGCTATCTGATTTCCTCGACTCACCACAACAATTATTCACGCGGCAACGTCGCCTACCAGGACGTCATACGTATTGGCCACGAAGACTACAAAGCCGATCTGCTCAACGCGATGCAAGCCGAGGATGTGCCAACGGCGGAACAGGAGGCCAGGCTCCCTGATCTGACCTTCGGCGACCGCATGACGCTTCAGATCGGTGACAAAGAGATTCAGATTATCCATATCGGCCCTGGGCACACGCGGGGCGATAGCATCGTGTTTGTTCCTGAAGACCGGATCGTCTTTGCAGGCGAGGCGTTTTTTTACGAGCGGTTTCCGTTTATGAACTCGGGACACCTGAACTGGATACACGCGATCGACGCAATCTTGAACGTCGAAGCCGACGTCATCGTTCCCGGAAACGGTGAGTGGGCGATCAACGACCCTCAGGTAACCCGACAGGCGCTGGTTCAGTCCCGGCAAGTTCTCGTCGATGCGCGCGATGCCGTGCAGAGAGAGATTGCGCTGGGGGCAACGGAAGACCAGGTAGCGGCTCGAGTGCTACTGCAACCGTACGAGGGGTTGACTGGACACGAACCGCAAAGCGAGGTGATGGTCCGGACGATTTATCAAGACCTCAAGGGCACACTCCCATAAGAGGGCGGCCGCATCACCTGCAAGCGGCGCAAGCTCAAGCTGAGCCTGATCTTCGCCGCGTCAGGCTAGCGCAGATTTCATGAGCGCGTAGCTCCCGGGGAACCGCAGGCAATCCGCGCCTGCCAGGGGGAGCACCTGGACGGTCCGCTACGCAGAAGTGAAATCCGCGCTCGCCGCCCTGTCTCGTCTCATTGTTCTGCTGCCGCCTCCTCTGCCCTGGCAGCCTGCAAGTCGTAGGTGAGGTAAAACTCTGTCTGATAGGCGCCCCACGCCCCGTACTCTATTGCGAGATTGACCCTGCGCAAGTGGCTCGGCGGCAGCCGGAGAACGATTACCTGTCCAATGCCCATCATGATGTAGTGATCAACGATCTCGACGCCGTCAGGTGGGAACATGTCGTCAAACCCGCTGCTATCGAGCAGCTCGCCTCGTTCAGCATTGTTCATCGACTGATCGTGCTTGAGAAATACGGTGAGCAGTATTGAGTCTTCGTCGGCAAGAAGAGGAGCTTGGTTCGCTTGTCCCTGTGCGGTGATGACGCTACCCGAAACAAGCACCCACGAGAGCATGACGAATGCCGCTGTCAGTGATTTGCACCGTACCATCGTTGAATACCTCCCAGATGAAATTCACTGAACGAAGACGTGAGGTTGTAACTACACTCACACGCCAGAGGCGGCATGTTGCGCCAGCGGCGTGAGCCCTACCGCGGAGGCAGTGAGCCGAGATATGAGGCAATCGCGATGATGTCGTCGTCCGTCAGATTGGCGACGACACGATTCATCAAGGCCGCAGCCTTACCCGCGCTCGATCCAGATCGCATAAGGAAGAGCTGTCGCGCCACATACCGCGGTTGCAGTCCCGCGAGGCGCGGGACTTCGCCCAGGCCTAACTGTGCCTCGCCGTGACACAGCGCGCATTGCACCGTCTTGCCGGATGTGGCGCCTTCAACCAACGCCTCGCCTCTGGCGATACTGCCAGGTGGCACGTACGCGATATACCCGGCACGCGGGTCCCGGATCGCGGTGCCGAACGGATCCGCGGGGATTTGAAGGATACGGCGTCCAATCGGCTCGGTGCCTCCGTCCGGATCGAGCTGACGATGACGGCCCTGGGTGCCGATGAACGTCTTTGGCGGCGTGGCGGTCTCGATGACCTCCACAAATGTCGTCGGTGTCAAAGCGGCGAAATACTCGGCGGCCTGCCGAACGCCCTCGTCCGACGTGAGCTGCGCGATGCGGCCCATGCGGTGCTCTTCCTTACGCGTACCCGCCTTGTAGTACGCCATTTGCCGGATAAAGTACTCGACCGGCAATCCGGCGAGGTCGGCGGATTCCGGATGGCCCTGGCCCGACATCAGATGACACGCGCCGCACGCGAATTGGAGCCCCGGACCACCCGTCACCGATGGTGGCGCGGTGGGGTGTTCATCTGGAAACCAGTCAGGCGGAGTCAAGCTCCCTGCGATTTCAGAGGCGTCGTACTCAATCTCGCTGCCGGGCACCCGCACGATGCCTTCCGGCCGCATGGGGCCGTACGCGGCGTTTTCGTCGGGGATGTTGAATGCCCAGTCGGGGAGTCCCTCGGGGTGTGTGAGCGGTGTCTGTGCGTTGAGCTCCTGCACGATGAGGAGCGGAGCGAGGGCGCACACGAGCACGGCGATGCGGACGGGTGTACTGGTTCGGAGGATTTGGCGGATCACGGCGGCTCCCTCTCCTATGCTCGACAAACGTCGAGCGCGAGTTGTCCCGGCAAGAATGACGAAGTCTACCAGATGGCAGAGAACGACAGGCGCATTGGGTGTATAAGGTTACTGGAACCCTCATGCGGCAGACGAAGTCTTACCTCGAATCTCCAGCTTGTTGCCGTGGCCGTCTCGGTCACCCAGCGAGCGCTTCGGGACTCCATGTGAACGGCGGAGCGCACGTGCGAGTGACGGTCGCGGTCGTCGCTGCGGCGGCGGCCCTTCTTGCCGTGCAGGGCCACGTCTTTTCACAGGGGCAGGCGGATCCGCTGTTGCCGTTGATACAGGTGGCGTACATCAAGGCGTCGAACGCCGAGCCGTACGACCACTTCGCGTGTGGCGGGGCGAACCAGGGGCATACCGGAAACTCGATCGCGCTGAGCGGCGACGGGAATACGATGGCGATCGGCGCCCCGTTCGAGAGCAGCGCGGCGACGGGCATCAACGGCATCCAGAACGACAACTCGACCTATGCGTCGGGTGCCGTGTACGTGTTTATCCGCCAGGGCGATTCCTGGGCGCAGCGGGCCTACGTCAAGGCGTCGAACGCCGAGCAGAGCGATCATTTCGGAGCGTCGGTCGCGTTGAGCCGAGACGGCAGCACGATGGCGGTCAGCGCCCACTGGGAATCGGGCGGCGCGACTGGGATCGACGGCGATCAGGGCGACAACTCCATCCCTCAGGCCGGGGCCGTCTACATCTTTACGCGCACGGGCACCACCTGGACACAGCAGGCGTATGTCAAGGCGTCGAACGCCGGCATGGCCGCCCAGGGCGGCACGCCTGGCGATGGCGACCAGTTTGGCTACTCGATAGCGTTAAGTGGAAACGGCGACACACTGGCGGTGGGCGCAATCGGCGAGGATAGCGCGGCACAGCAAATTGACGGGAACCAACAAGACGACTCGCAGCCGACATCCGGAGCGGTCTATGTATTCGAGCGGACCGGCGGCACATGGACTCAGGAGGCCTACGTCAAGGGTTCGCACGTGGAGGTCGGTGACCTCTTCGGCTTTTCCGTGGCACTCAACTTCAGCGGCAACACGCTGGTCGCCGGCGCCTTCGACGAGAGCGGCACCAGCAGGACGATCAACGGGCCACACGACAATGACGCCGAAGGATCCGGAGCGCTCTTCGTCTTCACCCGACAGGACGGCGCATGGAGCGAGCAGGCGTACATCAAGGGGTCCAGGAACGAAGAGAGCGACCAGATGGGGTACGCGGTCGCCGTCAGCGACGATGGCAATACCATCGCGGCCGGCGTCGGCGACGAGGCGTGCCTGACGCCGGGCGTCAATCCTCCTGGGTGCGCTGACGATAGGCCGGCTCTCGGAGGTGCGAATATCTGGGTCGGGGCGGCGTACGTATTTGTCCGGAACGCCGCAGCGTGGACTGAGCAGGCGTTCATCAAGGCGAACAACCCACGGCCCTACAACTCATTCGGCTCGAAGCTGGCCCTGAGTGGCGACGGCGATACGCTTGCGGTGGGAGCCTATCTCGAGGACAACGCCGGCCAGGGCGTGCGTGCGCCTGTGCTCCAGCCCTTTCTGACGACCGACTACCTGGATCCCTGGCGTGACCGTCGGAACCAGGCCGAGGAATCGGGAGCGGTGTACGTCTACACGCGCAGCGACGGCGCGTGGACCCTGGGCGCCTACGTCAAAGGCACCAACACCGACGCCGGCGACGAGTTCGGCAGCGCAGTCGCGTTGAGCGGCGACGGCAGCACCATGGTCGTGGGCGCCCACCACGAGGACAGTGCCGCCCGAGACATCAACGGCAATGAGACTGACAACGCAGGGGATGATTCCGGCGCGGCCTACGTGTTCGTGCGCTGACCCGAGGGAAAGTTCCTGGACGCTTGCGGCATCGCTAGGCCTCGTTGAGATCCGGCGGGTGGATCACGTGCCTCAATCGGTCAGGAAGTGATACACGCCGAGAACGTTTTCGTCGAGCCAGTTGTAGCCGTCCCAGTGTGAATACTCGGGAATCTCGATGCTCGCTCGCATCTCTTCCAGCGTCTTTCCCTCGGCGATAGCGTGGGCCACCGCGCCCTGAAGGAGCTCAAATTACAATCGGCGCCGCGAGGCGGCGCTGGAATTACCGAAACGTCCGACGACGATCCTAGTCTCCTGGGACACTGCGGCGCATCGTGAAAACGCCAAAGTCAACCGGCCTCGTCTGCCCCCCGGGGCCGGGGTCGAGACCGTATACTGCATCCACGGCGAAATGCCGGCAGGCACTCACGGTCACCCGTTCGCAAGTTTGAGAGGAGTTCACAAGATGATGGCAATGATCGTACGCCCCCTGACATCAGCGTGCGCGGTCGCGTCGGCCTGCCAGTTACTGACTCCATCCATGGCGTCGGCCCAGTTCGGCGGACTCGGCAGGCGGATCGCCGACGCGGCGTCCGACCAGGTCGGCCGGGAAATCGAGAGCCTCATCAGGGACGGCGTGCGCTGCGCCTTCCGCGACCTAGCGTGCATCGAGAGGGCCAAAGCCGAGGGTAAGACGCCGGTCATGACCGACGACGACGGCAATCTCATGACGGATGCCGACGGCAAACCGATGACGGACCCGAACGCCGCGGCGGCCAAGGCCTCAATGCTTGAACTTGCGGAGAAGTTGGATGCATGCGACGTGTATGCCCAAGGGTTCACGCATCCCTTTACGGGCGACTCCCTGGAAAAGAAAATCACGGGGATTACCGACGGTAAATACCTGTATATAGAAGACATGCCAAGTGGCGGAACAATGGAATGCCGGTATTCCGAGGCATCGAGAAAAGCGGTAGCGCAATTTTACCGGGACTGGGCCAACGCCGAATCTTCTGGAACGCAAGCCAGCGTATCTTCGAGTGATGGAAGCCCAGAGCCAACGTATACGATCGATGGGAAAGAGGTGGAAAATCCGTTAGGGGAAAGCATGAAGAATGGGACTTGTGTTGTTTCAGGATATTGAAACAAGGCCAAATCGGAGCAGACGACAGCCGACAGTAGCGGCCTCCCGAAAGCTAACGGAAGACCTGATACGTGCCTCCCCGACGGCTGCGCCAAGACAGAGTGTGAGCACCGCCCCCTCATGTCCTACCCGAACCTGACGAGGGACAGAATTCATCCATGACCAATGCCGAGCTGATCGCGCGCGACACCGCGCACCTGATTCACCCGCTGCACGACACTCGAGCTCAGCAATCGGCCCGCGTCTGGGTCAAGGGCGAGGGCGCCCTGTTGACGGACGCGGACGGGAAGGAGTGCATCGACGGGCTCGCCGGTCTGTGGAACGTGCTGGCCGGTCATGGGCGACGCGAGTTGGCAGAGGCGGCGCGCGCCCAATGCGAAACACTCGCCTACATGTCCGGCTACACCGGCAGCTCGAACAAGCCGGCGATCGAGCTTGCCGAGCATCTCGCGGCGCTGACGTACCCGTCGATCAACCGCTTTTTCTTCACGTGCG
>Ga0115002_10002678_pt1 | contig 22990 bp, 23 predicted proteins | sample ArcticOcean_MG_C_8_FD_89576 | JGI IMG/M metagenome (GOLD analysis project Ga0115002, IMG submission 89576) | Marine microbial communities from western Arctic Ocean - ArcticOcean_MG_CB11_86 | ecosystem: Environmental > Aquatic > Marine > Oceanic | place: Arctic Ocean: Canada Basin | collected... | reverse complement strand
TTTAGGATGGAGATGATCTGCTCTTCGCTATACTGCTTCCGTTTCATGAGACGTCCTCCTGGCCCAGATCCTAGGCCGGTGAACTCTCTATGACAATCGTCCAGTTTCAAGGGAGCAGGTCAGGCGAGTTGACTTTTCAATCGTCTCGGGGGAAGCCTTTCTCACTGCAGAAACCGTTTTGGCTGGACAATCCACCGACATTGCTAAGGTAGATGTCGTGGCTGGAGAAACAGCTGGAAGAGTTTCCGTTGAGGCAAATTTCTAGAGAGTCGAAAACAGCAGCGTCGTGTTTGGCCTGACCATAGACGCTGACAATGGAGCACCCACAGATCTGCTGTCGCACAACCTTGATCTCAGGAATGTGGCAGACCTTGCGGGTTGCGGTTTCTGTTTTTCAGAGGGGGTGGATCGTCGGGATAGGGATGTCAGAATCGTAGGACGCATCGGAAGCGATGCGCTGACGGGGAGCGTGAGTGCCGGACAGATACATGCGTTTGAATTTTCGGGAACGCTAATTCAGGATTTATTCCATAAGATCACCATCACGGTGGACACACGAGCCGTCGATGACGGTGGTGCCTTTCCCTTTGACACGGACGTAGTTCTGATGCAGCTGCTCGATGGTGGAGAGCAGGTTGAATCCAAATCGCCCTCCGATTACAGGACACCGTCTTCCAGCCCACTTGGCGGATATGACCGGCGAGTTGTGGCGGAATACACATTGTCACTGTCCGAAACATTCCTGTTGGCGATTTACGACCCAGACGGCAAGGAGATGGAGTACCGAGTGTCGGTGGATTTCTGATCACACCGGTCTTGTCGTTCAGCGTCTCCTCCACGAGCACACCCAACCATCAACACCGCCTTTTCCTGCGCGTGACCATTGGTACATTTCCCATATGGCTGAAGATCTGAACGATCGAGAGCGAGCAATAATCCAGATGATCCTCGTCGATCGTTGGAATCCTCACCGGCTCGACCAGAAGATCGCCTCTCATTTTACACTCACGTTGGACCAGGTCCATGACATTCGCCAGCAGCCAGCCTTCCTGGAGGAACTCGCACGGCAGAGCGAGATCAGCGAGCAGCCCTTCGTCAATCTGGCCGATCGCAAAGTGCGGGTAGTGGCTTTACAGCAGCTGTTCGAGAAAGTGCCTGATGTTCGGGTAGCTTTACGATTGAAGATCCGCACCCAGATCCGCAAGGAGGCCTTCGACGCCAAATTCCCGCTGTCCATGAGGCGCATGCAATGGACAATACTCCACCTCCAGAGCAGACATACGGCGAATGGGTCGAGGAGCAAAGCCGACTGGCCAAGTGAAGGTGAAGCAGATTCCGATTTGATGGCGGTGGGGGTGGCATACACCACACACAAAAAATGCTTGCTGGTCACTCTGTCGTGTTACTTGGGCGAGCTACGAGGCGCCTAATGACGGGTGGCATCGGACGTGCGAGGCGTGGCTCAGCAATTGGCCCAAGGCGAGGTGAAGCAAATCCAGCAGGGATTTTTGGGACGATCCATTTTCCTATCGTAATAAGACCACAAGGTCCAACCCTATGAGTGAGAAATCAATACGAATGAGCTGGTGCCGCGCTGTCACAATGCTGTTTCCTGTAGTTCTGTTCGCAGGGTGTGAACCGTCTTTTAAGGATCGCGTAGGCGAGCAGGACGACCTGGGAAGCCAAGTTATACATAAAGACCTTGGCACTTCCTAAATGTGCCAGGTCCTGAACCTGACACGCTCCGCTTTTCACTCACAATGGCTTTGAGTTACTATCCGACTCAAGTCGCTTACTATCGTATCAGGTTGCAGGACCTGGACGCGGATCACGTCAAATCCTCCCGGTCGATACGCTGTACCTCGACCTACTCGATAGCCGGGGGAACCGCGTCAGAGGCTTGAAAGTAACACCGCCTTCCAGAATGGCGTTGTGTGCGTATTTCGCTCCAAGCTGACCACCTGTTTCGGTTCAAGCTTTGCACTTTTTCGCCATTGAGCGACACGGCTGGTCAGGTTGTCCGAAATACGCCCCTATCCCCGGGGGGACACATCCTCACAGCCAACATGGACACGAACGAGCGCGCGCACAGAACTAGCGATCAACCGCCTAGCACGTGGTCCACGGCAGCCAGCAGATCCAGTTCGTGGAACGAGGACGGTACAAGTGAATCTTCGATGCTGACACCGGTCTGCTGGAAGATCGATAGCATCGCATCTGCCATTGTCGGGCCGTGGTCATACCAAGGATAGGCGCCGACGTCGATGGCTTCTCGCAGGATCATCGAACAGGCGGCGGCATAGGCGTTGGAGGAAGAGGTCGCTGCTGCGGCAACCAACAGGTCGGTGTTGGTAAAGCGATCCAGATGGGCAGCGTGCTCGCCTGGAATCGTAGCACCGATGCTGAAACAATCTGATTGGCACGCGGGCCATGAGATCCCGTTTGTGTAGCCATTGTTGCCGCAGGGCGCGCTCACCCAGATCCCCTGCTCTTTCAGCGCCCGCAGGGGGCCGTCGATCAGAGTGGGCAGCGGGCCTTGGTGAGGCTCATCGTCCAGGGGGGACAGATTGACGGCGGTAATGTTGTACTCGTGGTGATGTTCAAGCACCCACCTGAGTCCCGTCGCCATGGTATCGGCTTCGCCCTGCCCCGAAAGGTGAACAATCGAGACCGCACGTATTTGGGCAACGAAGTTGTTATAGGCGACGCCCAGGACACCCTCATGATTGAGAGAAGAAGGATAACCCACCGATGTGCCATGATATCCTGGCGGTACGGGCGTGGGATCGGCATTGTCATCGATACTGTTATACGAAGCGATGACCTTCCGGCCCCAGGGCATCTCGACCTGCCACTGCGGCGCAGACATATCGCATCCGTCATCCAGAATCGCCAGACATTGTCCTCGCCCCCACGTTAGACGGTAGCATATCGCCGCCAGGTATCGAGGACGCGGGTCTGCTCGAAGTTGATCGAATCATACGGAGTAGGCATGTCCGCGCCTGCGCCACAGTACAGTGTTACCGCCGACGATCGGCAGGGCGGTTGTTTCGATTCCCGGCGCCAAGGAGGCCAGATAAAGGGGCCACTCATCCTGTGATCTTTTGACGCCGTCCATGGGAAACACACAACAGGGGACAATGGCAAAGTCCATGCCATCGTCCAGCGCCTGCCGCAGTGCCGGTTCGGTGGCTTCGTCCGCGACGCGGTGCGCCTGAGGAACTGTGTCCTCAACAAAGGCAGCAAAGGCTCTGCACCTCCGGTTATCACCCATGATCTGAACTCTCCGCGTCAGGATCGTCTGTCCGACAACAGTGGCTGACGAGGTGAACATCAGCGAGGCTTTCGTGCGGAGCAGCACAAGATGCTGTCGGCTTTTCCTCCGGTGGCGAAAAACCTATGTTTTTTCACGCTCTATCCGTGTTTGAGGGGAAGCAAGGTTCTGGTCATTTTCTAACATATTGTGAAAGAAAGGGTTACCTCATGACCGAGGAGCAGAGGTGGGCTTTCGAGCTCGATGGCTATATCCTCCTCCCGGGCCTGCTCGGCGCGCAGGCAGCGGCGCACGCCACACCCGCCGCTCTGGCTGAGAATCCGGACTTGCTGGCTGCGATTGATCAGCTGGCTGGCGGGAAGTTACCGCTGTGGTACCGCGCTGCGTATGACGGTACGGAAGGGAAAGACCAGGAGTTCCATACGACCAAGTTTGTGCTGGATCGGCCGCCGCGCCGCCTGACCGAAGAGGGGCAGTGGGCCAATGATCTGACGGTGGATGAGCAGCGCCGGCTGGGCTACGACATGACGAGCCGGCCCGACCAGGTGTGCGTCTGGGGGCTGCGCGCCCTGTGGGCCGTGGGCGACAGCTCCGTGGTAGTGTGCCCCGCGTCGCACAAGTCCAACGTCCAGCCGCCGAGCATGGCGCGTGCCGAGGAACTCGGGGCTACACTACGCGTGCATCTGAGCGCTGGCGACTGTCTGCTCGCGGTTGCGACGACGCTGGTCGGCGCCGCCGTCTCGGGTGGCTCGCTGCAGGAGTGCATCTTTTGCGACGACTCCCGCTACCCTGGGAGGCCGGACGAAGACGGCGCGTCAGCTGTGGCCAGTTGGCTGGACGAACTCACGCCAGAGCGCCGAGCGTTGGTGGCGGGCCCACCACGCGGCTTCGGCCACGACGGCGAGCCTCTCAGCAACGAGCAGCAACTGGCGCCGTCGCTGTTGGGCGTCAACACGCGGCCGGATGCTCCGAATCACGAGGAGGTGTGGTTCTGGGACCTGAGAGGCTACCTGGTGCTGCCTGGTGTGATGGACAGCGAGTGGTTGGCGCAGTGCAACGAAGCGCTCGATTCGGCCTTCGCCGAAGCCAATCGTCGGCCCGTTGGCCTGTCGAGCAGTGTCGTGGGGGAGTACCCGGACTACGAGGGCTGTTCGCAGCTGATTGCCCCGGCGCCGGGCACGCGCTGCAACGAAGAGCGCATCTCGCAGACCTGGACCCATCCCTCCCCCTTCAGTGATGGCTTTCGACGCATGATCGACAATCAGATCGTGAATGCACGGCTGAAGTGGATGATCGATCCGGGCTTCGCCATGACGACGTGCTACACCATCGTCAGCCGTGATGGGGCGGCGGGTCAGCACCTGCACGGCGGCTGGTTTTACGGCGCCGGTCATACCTACAGTTTCCGCGACGGCCAGCCTCGTACGGAGCAGGTGAACATCGGCTGGCTGCTGCAAGACGTCGAGACGGCGACGGGCGACGGCGGACTGGTGTTGGTCCCCGGAAGCCACAAGGCACGGCTGCCGCTGCCGAGCCCGAGGCAAACCAGCTGCGAGCTGCCGCAGGTCAAGCACATGCAGGGGGTGGCGGGGACGGTGATCATGTACACGGGCACGACGACGCACGGCGTGCGCAGCTGGCGCAACCCCGATCGCGAGCGGCGCTTCGTTAACACAAAAGCGGGACCCAACATCCGGCGGTCGGAGCACTAGGCGGCGCGACCGAGTCCCTGACGACCTTTGGCGAGCCTAACAGTATGTATAGCAGACGGATGATCAGTGACTCTCGGTTGACGGTGGTTCGCCTTCCTCGTTCGCATGTTCAAAGCAATCGGTAAATCTGTCCGCAGCTGAATGCTGCGTTAGGCACTTCATGAGGATGACAGGCACATTGCCATGTCCCTAAGACAACGTTCTGTGATCGCCTGATGCTGGCGACCCTTTTGACACCAGGCGAATCGTCTGCCACTTCCGTGACTTTGTCTATATCGCCTACGAGGTGCCACCAGGGTCGATCGACGTCCACGACGGCCACCTTGAGGATTGGAGGCGACTCGTACCTGGCCCATCGCTGCGTCCGGCGAACTTCTTCGCCGATCCGACCGCCCCCAGAGATGGCGCCGCTGATCCGGGATTCAACCTGGACTACCACATATGGCTCGCGTGGTCGTCGGATGGCAAGATCTACGTTGCGATCGAGCGACAAGATGATGTCTTCCTTGGTCATTCGACGCCACCGGATGATGATGACCTTTGGGCCTACGATGGGAGTGTTGGCATCCGTGTCGATGGCGATCACAGTGGCGGCCCCTACGTCCTCGATGCAGGGGTGTGTCCCGGATGCACGGATGCCGAGTTGTCAGAGCGATCCTACTCACAAGCCCAGCAATACGCGGCCTTGCCGGCAGTAGGTGCTATCACCTTCAGGGGAGCGGGTGCTGACTGGCTCTCTGCGCCACCCTACGCTGACGCCGGCGGAGCCAGGGCCCGTGACTCTTCACACCTCAGCGAACTGAGCGTCACCGAGTTCTACGTCACCGCCTTTGACAGTATCGACCGGTCGATACCGACTATGAGCCGGCAGAGCGTACTGAGTGTCGACAAGACCATCGGTTTTGAGCCGATCATCCCAGATTCCGATCTGAAGCCACGCGAGTACTTCGAGTTCCACTCACTTGCGGGTACGCCTCACGAGTCAGAGATCGACGCAAACCTGCCAAGGTCTTCAAGTGACTTTGTTGACCTTGTTCTTGTTGGTCCTGCTTCCACGGCAGCGACCGAAACGTCATGGGGTGGTGTGAAGACGAACACAGCAGGCCTGCAGCACGGAACCAAGTGAGTGCCTAACATGCGATCCACCGCGACGGGTCAGCGGATGCAGCAGCTAGCAGAAGTGGAGTGTACCCACGTGCCCGATGTTCGCAACCGACAGTGATAACGCGCATGTCTTTCGCGAGATCCTGGAAAAAATAGGGGCGATCACACTCCTGCATAGCATCGGCACACCAGATGACTTCCTGAGTGTCATCGGGCAAACCGATTCGGCTCCACCCTACCTGGTGATCACCGGACACGGCGGAGAGCATGGGATCGAGTTCGGTACCTATGGTCCCAGCTCCATTGACGTTTCCTCGCTCGCCGAGGGGCGCTACCTGTACGTGATCTTGGACGTGTTCAGTCGCTATGCGGTCGGCTGGACCCTACAGCACCGCGAGTCGGCCAGCATCGCCAAACAGTTGATCTCGCAGGCCGTCGCCCCGCAGCAAATCCAAGCCGATCAGCTGACGATTCACGCCGACCGTGGCAGCTCCATGCGATCCAAGTCGGTGGCTTTTCTACTCGCTGACCTGGGCATGACCAAGACCCATTCCAGACCCTATACCTCCAGCGACAATCCGTAATCGGAGGCCCAGTTCAAGACCCTCAAATACCGCCCCGGATTCCCCAAACGATTCGACTCGATCGAACACGCCAGGCACTTCGCCGACTGGTACAATCACCAACATCGACACGCCGGCATCGGCCTCATGACCCCAGAAGCGGTGCACTACGGCCGCGCTGAAACCTTGCCAGGCCGAGCGATCCCGCGTCTTGGCAGATGCCTATGCCGCAACCTCACAGCGCTTCGTTCACGGCGCGCCCAAACCGCCCAAGTTGCCCACCGCAGCATGGATCAACAAACCCGACACACCGCAGGATGCTCATTGGGTCGCTGACCAGGACGGGTCGAGATGGGCTGGGGGCGGTCTGATTGAGCGAGGCGCAGTTACTCAGGCTCGGAGCTGATTTGGGGATGAGACAAGATCAGCGGGTGGCGACGGCCAAACTCCCTCTTGTAGTTCTCGCAATTGCGTACATACGTTTTCCCGCACGCAATTCTGTGACGTCGTCGAAGACAGAGAGACGAGCATGAGATCGATCAATGCCACAACGCCCGTACCGATCTCTATCTGCTGCTCGAGGTGGCCGGAAACGGTTCGTAGTAGAGTTGACTGAAGGCCTTCCTCATCATCTTTTCCCCGAAGATGCGGACGAAATTCTCCCGGGCCCGGGCGGCGTTTTGCTGGTGTTTTGTCAGGTCGGCGGTAAAGGCATGCGTCTGTGTGGTCCAATCGAACACCAGGAAAATTGCTTCCGAATCGGCAGCTCCAGCCGCCGCCTGGATCGCCTCTCTCGAGACCGTCGCGATGGGTGTTGGCGGGAGCCCGCGATGCAGGTAGGTATTATAGGGGGAGTCGATTTCCAGATCCTTCCAATACAGAAACGGCCGATGAAAGCCCAAGGCGAACTCAACCGACGGGCAGGACTCCAGTTTCATTTCTTTGTCGAGCCGATTTCGAAATACGGCGGCGACCCGCTCCAGGTTAGCGCCGCTGACCGACTCCTTCTGCACGATGCTGGCTAGAGTGAGGAGTTCGTACGCGGTCAGGCGATCGTCTGTGCGCAGCTGCCTTTCGAGGAATTCAACGTGCCTTGAGCTGGACTCGTACAGCAGGTCGATGAATGTGTCGATTGCTTCGGGTTTCAGGGCGTACAGGCCCGGGGCCAACAGGCCCTCCAAGGAGCCGGGCCGCCTGGCGGCTGAGGTCTGTGCGAACAGGGGACGGCGCTCGAATTTGGAGTGCACGAGACGCTCTTTGAACTCTGCGCACAAACCAGCTCGAACCGTAGTCAACCTGGCACAGACCTGCTCCACCTTTTCTCCAGGAGAAATTTCGATTTCAACCAGGCCGAAAATCGAAGTGGAATGCAGCATCAGCCAGAGCGCAGACCATGGAGCAAGGTGCGGTTTCAAGAGCGACATTTGAAAAGAAGATCCTTCCTCAACTTTCCTGCTTAATCGCACGGCGCTGCTTCGGATCGCCGATGTACAAGCAGGTCAGGTTGATGCCTATCTCGACCACTGAAACCGAGATACTGGGCGTCAGCTTCTCGTAGAATACAATGTAGCGCCGAGCCGCGGTGCGCACCTGATGCTTGAAGCCCCAGCGGGCCAGACCCGGAGCCGATTTACCCTCAGAGACAGGATCATCTGCGGGCGACGGTCAGTACTCATTCACCAGCGATTCGGATTACCTGCCCCTCAGCCCCTTTAGTACGTTCGACTTATGGCAAAGACGAAGCAGACAACGCAGGTCGGCAAACACAAGATCGATCTGACGAACCTGGAGAAGGTCCTGTGGCCGGATGATGGGTTCGTTAAGGCGGAGCTGATTCAATACTACCTGACCGTGGCACCGACGATTCTCGCCCACATCAAAGGACGGCCGCTGTCGTTCGTGCGTTTTCCAGACGGTATCTACGGCGAGAATTTCTTCCAGAAGAATCGACCGCGCTATTCGCCTGACTGGCTCGACCACGAGAAGATGGGGGGCGGCGGCGACGGCGAAGATGGCCGCAAGATCGACTATCTGCTGGCGACAGACGAGGCGTCGATGGTGTGGTTCGCCAACCATGCCTGTATCGAACTACATCACATTCATGCGCGGCGTCCGCACTTCGACAAACCCGACTATGTCGTGTTCGACCTCGATCCGCCCGAGGGATATCCCTTTCCCGATGTGGTCACCCTCGCCTTTGAACTGAAAGAGTATCTCGAAGGTCACGGCTACCACTGCTTCGCCAAGACGACGGGTCGCAAGGGTGTCCACGTCGTAGTGCCCCTGGAACCGCGCTACAGCTTCGACGAGGTCTTTGGCATGGCCAAGGCTCTGGCACAACCTTTCGTCAGGGCGCGCAAATCGAATACGACGCTGGAGATTCGTAAGGAGAAGCGGACGGACAAGGTGCTCATCGATGTGTATCGCAATCGGCCGTCGCAGACGATCGTCGCACCGTATTCACTGCGTGGTTCTGCTGGGGCGCCTGTGTCGATGCCGCTGACATGGGATCAGTTGGAGATGCTGAAGACGCCGTTGGCTTACAACATTCGCACGGCGCCCGACGCGTTGAAGGCCGACGGTGACCCTTGGGAGGCGATGGCGGCATTTGCTGTGCGCTTGCACACGGATCGCAAGGAGTCGGCGAAGAAGAAGCGGGATGTAGGCAAGTCGCGCACGTACAAGACACCGGAACAATTGGAGGCCTACGAGAAGAAGCGTGCTTTCGACAAGACCCCCGAGCCGGGGGCTGAACTGCTCGATGGTGAGGGCAATGCCTTTGTCGTGCACCGTCATCACGCGTCACGCCTGCACTACGATCTGCGTCTCGAGAAAGACGGTGCTCTGCGCTCGTGGGCGATTCCCAAGGGACTGCCACCGCGTCCGGGAGTCAAACGTCTGGCGGTGAATGTCGAAGATCATCCGCTGGAGTATCTGACCTTCGAGGGGGAAATACCGAAGGGCGAATACGGCGCTGGGCCGATGTGGGTATATGCGATTGGCAAATACGAGATCACGAAGGACAAAAAGGATGGTTCCTTCTACTTTCGCCTGCAGTCCAAGGCCATCACTGCCGAATACCGCATGTTCAACACGCGTGGCAAGGACTGGATCATCGAGCGCGTCGATACACCGCAGATCGACTGGTTGCACGACAAGATCGAACCGATGCTGGCCGAGCCTCGTCCGGATGTGCCGGGTGGTTCGGAGTGGATCTACGAATTGAAGTGGGACGGCATACGGGCGATGGTCAGCGTCGAGGAAGGGGAGGTGCGCATCCGCACGCGCTCCCAGCGGGATGTGACGGAGCATTTCCCTGAACTGCAACTGCCGGAAGAGGCGTTCCGCGCCAGTGCGGCGCTCTTCGACGGGGAAATCGTCTGTCTCGATGAGCAGGGCAAACCGATCTTCACCGACGTGATGGGTCGTCTGCACGTTCGCGGGGAGAAGGGGATCGAACGGGCCAAATCGCGCCATCCGACCGTCTGTTATCTGTTTGACTGTCTGTATCTGGATGGCCGCTCGTTGACAGGTGACCCGGTGGAGCGCCGGCGAGAGTGGCTCGCTGATGCCATTAAGCCGGGGGCTGCCTATCGTCTCAGCGAGTCCGTCGAAGACGGGGCGGCATTGTTCGAAGCGGCGAAAACCCTTGGGCTGGAGGGAATTGTGGCGAAGGAGCGGGGTGCTGGCTATCTTCCCGGACGACGCAGTTCGAACTGGCTGAAGGTGAAGGTTCGACAGACGTTGGAGTGCCGCATCATCGGCTATACCGAAGGCAAGGGCGATCGAGCTCAGGTCTTTGGGGCGCTGCATGTGGCGGTCGATGAAGAGGGTGGTGGCCTGAAGTATTTGGGCAAGGTGGGTGGGGGGTTCGACGACCGTGCCTTGACGAAAGTCTTCGCCCAGGTGCAAGAGTTGGATCAGACCAAGCGGCCGATCAAGCAGAAACCGGTCGATGACGCACAGTCAATCTGGGTCGATCCATCGCTGTTCTGTGAAGTGCAGTATGCATCGTATACGAACAATGGCACGCTGCGTGAACCTGTGTTTTTGCGCATGCGCCCTGACCTCCACTGAGAATGTTTGACCGAGGTAACGACCGATGAATATGCGATCCTTGTGGAAGGGCCACATCCGTTTTTCGATGGTGACGATCCCCGTGCGGCTCTACAATGCCGTCGACTCGGGGAAGAGTATCTCCTTCAACCAACTGCACAAGGAAGACCACGGTCGTATCAAATACGACAAGGTCTGCCGTAGCTGCTCGGAGACGTTGTCTGGTGACGAGATCATCAAGGGATATGAGTATGCTCCCGATGAATACGTCGTCGTCAACGATGAAGACTTCGAGAAGGTGAAGCTGAAGAGCACGAAGATCATAGAGATCGAGGGCTTTGTAGATGTGGATGACGTGGATGTGAGCATGTACGACACGCCCTACTATGCCGGCCCCGATGGCGATGTGGCGATCAAGGTCTTCGCCCTGTTGTCGCAGGCTCTGACTCAGAGTGGCAAGTTGGGTGTGGGTAAGGTCGTGCTGCGCGATCGCGAAGACATGGTCCTGATCGGTGCTCAGGGAAATGGCATCGTCATTTACAAGGTCCGTTACCCGCAATTTTTGCGGAAAATGGACGACGTGCCAGGTCTGGCGGACACAGATGTCAGTGCAGATGAACTGAAACTGGCGCAGTCCCTGATCGATTCCATGTCGAAGGACCTTGGCGATATCGAGATCAAGGACACATACCATGCGGCCGTGCAGGAAATGATCCAGGCCAAGGTGGATGGCAAGGAAGTGGTGATGGCGGCTGAGGATGAGGTGAAGCCCGTCGTCGATATCATGACGGCTCTGAAGGAGAGCATCGCCGCTGCCTCGGGCGAGGCCAAGCCGATGGAGCGTGCTACCGGTGCCGAAGAAGAGGAAGCTCAAGTAGAGGACGGAGAAGAAGCGGCGCCAAAGAAGAAGGCGGCCAAAGCAAAAGCCAAATCGAAGGCGGCCTGAGTTTGGCAATACCGCTGGCAGTACCGGGCTTGGCGGCTCACTGAACTGGGAAAAGCATGGCGAAGATCTTACAATTTCCGACGGGCAAACCTGATGCCACGGCAGAAGCCTCTACTGCGGAGGTGGCATCCGTCGATGGCGACACACAAGTTGATGGGGACATCCAGGCGGAACCTCATGGCGTCGAAGTGGAGTCCACTGACTCAGATGTCAACGAACTCGGTGATGATTTCGGCGATCTCGATGATGTCGTGACGATCGAGCCTGAATTGGCGATTGCCGGGGATGCCTCAATAGAGGTCGCCTCTCAGCAGATGGCACCCGAAGAGAAGGTGCTGCCACCGCCCAAATTCGGCTTTACCCGTGTGCGACGCAGTCGCAAGAAGCCAAAGGCCGAGCACCAGCTCGATCTGTTTCCCGAAGGGAAAATTCTCGCCTTTCCAGCACCCATGCTGGACCCCTTCGAAGAAGGTTTGCTGCGTGACGAGGAAGGGCAGGTGGAAGGGGCCCGCGATCTATACGAGACCGCGATTGCCGTCGGGGATCGGGTCGCCGATGCGTCCTGTAATCTTGGCATCATCGACTATCAGAGTGGCGATGTGGAAGCAGCCTTCGATTGTTTTCGCACGGCGTTGAAGCACGACCCGCGCCACTGGGAATCACACTACAACCTGGCCAATCTCTATTTCGATACGGGACAATATGATCCGGCGCGGGTGCACTATGAAGTCGCCGCCGAGATAGCGCCTGACTCCCGCAATATCTTCTTCAATCTGGGTTTGGCTCTGGCTTTGCAAGGCGACTACGATGCCGCCATCGACGCCCTGTCCAGTTACCGGTATCTGACACCGGGTGAAGAAGGGGAAGCGGCGGAAGACTTACTCGCGGCGCTGCGGAAAACCCGACAGGCAGCCGGACCTACCGACGAGTCGCTCGCCTGACGCGCCCAGAATCTCGGCGCGATGGTGATCTCCTTGAAAACGCACGGACGTACGGGCGTCCTCCAGCGTGCGATAGAATTCCGCGCGAAAATCCACTTTCGCCGGATCGTCCGGATACTCGATGATCTGCACCAACGCCGGCTTGGCCGCGCTGCGGACGATCCGCCCCGGCCCGCACACCACGCGATTTCGATCGCACACCACGCTGTTGCGACCGCACAATCCAGGGGCACATCGTTACCGCCTTTGTCTGTTTTTTGTTGGTTTGGTCTGGCCGTGATCTCGGGCTATAATATTTCAACTTTCACGCGATCCATCTGTCGAACTGTCGATATCAGATCATATTCCTATTTCGGAGAAATTTCATGTACCGTTCTGCCCTGGCAATGATTCTACTGGCCGTTACGATGAGTTCAGCTGAACTACCCGACGACTGGAAGAAGATCAGCAATCTTCTGAAGGACTTCGAATACGAGGTTGAGAATAAGGAAAACTCGATTAAGGCCACTCACCATGATTTCCTGACTATATACGTCAAAGGGTACAAGAAAGGCCTCTTGTTGCAGGGATATTTCAGTGATCCCGATGTCAGTGAACGAGCGCTCCGCCGCCTGAACAACAAACTGAGCGTGAAGGCGACAGCTACCCGATTCTATATCGATTCAGATGGTGATCTCATGTGTGAGGCATGGTTCCCAGGAGACTGGGATGAAGATCGTTTCGAAATCTTCCTTGAGGCGTGGCACAAGGATACGGACGGTCAATACGACGAGATTCGCGATACCATCTACGACTAGCTTCTGATCGCATCATGCGGATCGCCAAGACACTTGGTCTTCACGTTGCTCTCGTCGGCCTCATGGTCGTCGGGGGCTTCGTGTTTATTTTCACTATCTATGCCAGATGTAACACCTGCTCCGCAGATTGAAGTGGCTCGCACGCCGGCGCAGATCGAGCGAGGTCAATATCTGGCTGAGCAGGTCACCGTATGTCAGGCCTGCCACACGCCGCGTGACTATTCGGTGTTCGCAGGACCGATCAAAGAGGATCGTCTCGGTGCCGGGGGTGAACGGTGGGAGCAGTCGATGGGATTGCCGGGATTGCTCTACGCCGACAATATCACACCGGCGGCACTCGGCGAATGGACGGATGGAGAGATTCTACGGGCCTTTACCAGTGGTGTCTCGCGCGATGGGACGGCGCTGTTTCCGCTGATGTCCTATCACGCTTACCGTCGGATGGATACGGCAGACTGACCCACAACCTCTGACGAGATCGCAGCCTGCTCTGCCTGTCACACGCCCCTGGCCAACGATGGCCAACCTGTGGTGTAGATGGGATATGCCGGTGGTCACGAGTATCCGCTGCCCACGGGTGGGACGGTTCGAGCCGCCAACATTACACCACACCAGGAGTCTGGCATCGGCTCGTGATGCAGTGGCACCCGGTGCATTCAACAAGGCCATGCCCTGGACACAGTATGGCCAAATGACCGAGCAGGATATAGGCGCGATCTACACGTATCTGATGTCGCTGCCGGCGATCGAGAACTCGATCGTCCGCTTTACACCCGGCACCTAATCCACTCGACGACCAGTCCCTCTGCGACCAGGCTGTTTTACTGATTCTCTCGGCGCCAAATGTCGCCTACGGCATCCAATTTTTCGTCACTGAGATATCCATATCGATTGATCCAGACGCCATCGGCCCGACTGCCGGCGACAAGCTCGAAGCGTCCAGCGACATCTTCGAGAGGGCCGTAGCCGTGAACCAGCGGCGTGACCGAAAGTTCGCCTCCCCCTTGAGAGATGGCCTGGCCGATGCGTCGACGCTGAGCCTCTGCACTCACTGGATGCGCCTCGTGGGGCTCTGGATAGTGAAAGTCGGCGAGGTGGTCGCCCGGTGGTTCATCTGCCAGGTCGAAGAGATTCGCCAGCGCATGGACCAGGAGGGTCTCGTCGAGTCCAGGATTGTGCTCCAGCAGACGCCGGCCCCAGAATTCGACCATCACCGTCCAATGCATGGTGTACAGCTTGGGTGAGACGGCGTCACAGTACTGGGCGGCGCGGCCGAAGTCGAAGCCCGTGAACAGGGTCAGTGGCGGCATGAAGGCATTGGCAGACAGCTTCTTGCGTGTGTCAGACTCGTTGGCGTCGTCGATGATCTGTCGCCAATGACGGACCATGTCGACGGATAGATCCGCTTTCAGGCGGAACCAGTCGAAGACCGCCGGATATTGACGCAACAGGGCTAACTGCGTGACCCGGCCTGCGTCAGCAGCGGCGAAATCGTCGAGATCATCATTCGTCAGTGAGCCGTGCAGATACTGGTAGAACGCCGCCACCTGTGTCTCGATTTCGCCGAAGGCATACCCGTGCGACCTCGCCCAGCGCGCCACGTGCGGGCTGAAGTCCTGGAAGGCTTCGTCGAGCATGTAGCAGGGATATTCCGGCCAGTCAGGGCGGAAGCCGGTAACATTCGGATACTCTCGCAGCAGATTCGCCACCTGTCCTCGCAGATAGCCACGGATCGGTTCACTGGCCAGACAACCGGTGTCGGCCATTCGCTGTGGTGTGCCGCCGCCTGGCAACAGGGGACGGTCCTCGTCGTTCATGCCTGGGGCCGACTGACCACTTACCTGCAGGTATACCTCCAGACCCCGATCGATGGCGGCATCGATGAAGTCGCCGATGACGTGGCCACTTGCTGCGGTCAGGTCATTCGCTGGTCGTGGTCGATAGGGGGTATCGACGTAAAGGCTTTGATCCGGTACGTAGCTCGGACCCGAGCGCACCCACAAGGACGTCTCCCCCCACAGGGGGCGATCGAAGATCCGCGGACTCGCTCCCGCATCGGTGGGTGGTTGAAAGCTACCTTCGCCTTCTTGACTGGCCGCTGTCACGGTGGGATTAAGCGCAACTGCCGTGACACCGGCACGCTGAGTGAGCGTGTCGAGCACGCCATCAACGCCCTCGTTGAGGATGAAATCGGCGAGGACTGTTATACCAAAAGTGCGTTGTGTAGTCATGATGATCCGTTTGGCGAGTGGTTCCAGGGCGGGTATCTTGCGAGTCCTGATGACTACAACGAAAGGATGTTCCCATGTCCGGCGCCAAGACCGGCGATACGGTGAAGGTGCACTACACAGGGCAATTTGCAGATGGCTCTGTTTTCGATACATCCCAGGGGAAGGATCCCCTCGAATTCACCGTCGGCACGGGCCAGGTGATCCGTGGCTTCGAAGAGGCGATTGAAGGACTGAACTCTGGAGATTCCGCAACGACGACGATTGAGGCGCCGGAGGCCTATGGCGAACGACTCGAGGAACTCCTGTTTCAAGTAGACAAGGCGCGATTTTCAGAGGGGATCGTACCGAGTGTAGGAGACGAGTTACAGTTGAATCAGCCTGAGGGGGGAATGGTGGACGTCGTTGTCAGCGCCATTGAGGGAGATACGGTGACCCTCGATGCGAATCATCCTCTCGCAGGGCGGGTGCTGACTTTTAAGATCACCGTCGTCGACGTCGCCTGACACATCAGTTCGTCTACGAATCAGGTGTCCGTCATAGCGCCCCAACGTTGTACGGCAAGGCCGGCGATAATGAGCAAGAGCCCAAGCCAGGTGGAGGCAAGGATGACTTCTCCCAGAAGACGGCCGATCAGCAGCAGAGACACAAAGGGCGACAGGAAAATGAGATTGCTCACGCGTGACGCATTGCTCGCCGAGCGCAGGGCGGTCAGCCACAGGACAAAAGTCATTCCCATTTCGAAGAGGCCTACGTAAGCGGCGCCCGCCCATCCCGGCCAGGAAATTGGCCACGTGGGACTTGTGACCAGCACGAGCACGACGATCCACGGCAGACTGCAGAGAAAATTCAGAAAGAGACGGACGACGGGGTCGACATCGTCGCGCGTATTGTAAATCCAGTACAGGGCCCAGACGATCGTGCTGCCGAGGGCCAGACTCGTGCCGATGGGATCGGCAAACTCCAGCGCCCAGGGCCGGCCGTGGGTGGCGACGACCAGAACTCCTCCATAACAGATAAAACCGGCGGTTATGTCCGTCTTGCGTAATCGCTGACCCAGCAGGGGGACGGCAAGATATGTCAGCACGAGAGCCCACGTATAGTTGAGAGCCTGTGCCTCCTGTGCGGGGAGTCTGTTGTAGGCCTCCAGCAGGATCCAGTAGTAGAGGGCAGGATTCAGCAGTCCAAGCCACGCCGAGCGCAGGCACTGACTGGCTGATAGCCCAAGAAGGATCGAGACCTGGCCGCGGGCGAGCACAAGCAAACCCAGGGTCAAGCAGGATACGACGCTGGCGCCCAACAACAGCAGCGACGGTGCCATGTGGGCGAGGGTCAGCTTGAAGGCAGAAGCCACCGTCGACCAGAGTGCGACCGCAGCCAGGGCCAGCAGATAGGAGCGACGATTCGAGGTGGAATCAGACGGCGTCAAGTGGAGTTGACCCGCAGGTATGGCCGAGCGGGCTTCGGCGCCTTATCTTCATATTCTTCAGTTTGATATAGCCAACTGCTGAAATAGACAATTATCGGAGAAGCATCATGGCCAAGACAGGCCCCCGCAATCAGATTACGCTTAAGAGTACCGAAAGCCACCACTGCTACTATACGAGCAAGAATCGTCGAAATCAGCAGGCTCGGCTGGAGGTCAAGAAATATGACCCCACGGTGCGTAAGCATGTCATGTACCGCGAGGAACGCTAGTTAGTCTGTAGCGCATCCTCAAGATTGAATTAGAGAGCCTCGTTGGCGCATGCCGGCGGGGTCTTTCTCGTTCTGGGCTCGGCCCCGAGTCAGTCGCCCAGCATCTGCTGTACGGTCGGGAGGATTCCCTCGGCCATGCGTGAGAATCCGAGGTCCGTCGGATGCGATCCGTCGACGGTGCATTCGTCGTGATCTTCCCCCATAAGCAGAGATCCGTCGAGGAATTGAATCGCTGGATCGCCGCCCTGCTGCACTGCTTCGACAGCTTCCTTCTGCGCCAACATGCGTTCCAGCCGCTTGGCAAGGGACGCGGGATTGCCGAACTCACCTGCTGTCGGGATCCTTGAGATGACGAGGATTGGGACCTCCTCGTGCCGTCGACGCAGGATCTCGACGAAAACCGGGATAGTCTGGCGCAGGTGCTCGGCACTGGGACAGTTGGCATCGTAGTCGAGGATAAACATTCGACAGCTGTCGATCGTAGCCAACGCTTCAGCCACCTCAGGTTCGCCGCGGCCATTGCCTGAGAACCCAAGATTCAGGCAAACACGTTTGAGTTTTCGTGAAAGGATGGCGGGATAGGCCATTCCGGGTCTGGAAGCGCAACCGCCCTGCGTGATGGAAGTTCCATAGAAAAGCAACGGTGGTTCGTCGATTCTCGGGGTCGGCGCCAACACTTCGGCGTTTGAGACGAGGCCCTCTTCGACGCGTCGTACTGCTTGATACAGTGGGAAGTTGAATGTCACATCACGCAACTGCCGAGAACCACTCATGAGTGTGACTTCGTAGGTGTCAGCGGCGGAATCAAACTTGGTGACGCCAGCGAAGCGCTCGGCCCCCGGTTCGCCGATGTAGACGTCGAAGCCCGCTTCTCCAGTGGGTGCCATGTGAACCATCCGTGCTGGTCCGGGAAGTTCGACCCGCAACATCAGGCTAGGACTGTCGGTGCGCAGACGAATGGTGCCGCCAGCGGTGCAGTTGGCCAGCGAATCGACAGATGGGGGCAAGGGCTGCGGTGGCTGCAGGGGGAGCCGACGATAGGTGCGATCGCTGTCAAACCAGGCGAAACCCGCCAGTTCGAGAGGCTCTTGTCGGGGATCAAGCCAACGAAGGTCCTGTGCGGCAATGCGGTTGGTCGCCATGGCTGCATCGACGCGGGCAGCGTCGACGGCTGCCGCAGCAACAGACTTCGGGGAACTCATCTCGTTGCGTCCTATCTATTGGGGTCGTTCGGTCACGGGCTTCGCGGGCGCTGCTGGCAGGTTGGCTGGTGTGAGACCCTCTGCGGTTGCCTCCCGTACAGCATCGACATCAGGATAGGCGTAGATGGTAGACGCGTCATCTGCCGGTAGCCCCCTGTGTCAGCTGTTGGCCCGTACGTGCTGTGCAAGGTGCGGCCCAATTGACGCAGCAGATATGTCCGTTGGCCCCGATGATGTGCCGAGTGGGCAATTCGTAGCCCGTCACCATGCTACCCTAATCCGTATTCCCTAATCTGCGTACTTCACGGAGCAGCCGTAGGGGGCAGACGAACTCTGGACGATCTGATCACCCGCGAACAACGCGTCGAGGGCGGCGGCGACATAGTTCGTCGCTTTGGGGATGTCTGCGGCATTCGCCGAACGGATATCATCGATCCCACCGGCGTAGGCGATGTTGCCCTCAGGGTTGATGACAAACATGTGAGGCGTCGTGCGCGCACCGAAGGCTCTACCGACGGTGCCATCTGCGTCGACGAGATAGGCTGTTGGCACGGCACCTTCCTTCTTCAACTGCGCATTAAGGGGATCACCACTTTCATAGTGGCCCTGCTTGCCGGGTGCTGAGGAGCAGATGGACAGCCACACAACACCGCTGTCCGTGTACGTCTGCTGCAGCGCCTGCATGTTCTTGCTGTCGTAGTGCTTGCGAACGAAGGGGCAACCGAAGTTGACCCACTCGAGAACGACCGTCTTCCCAGCGTAGTCCGCGAGCCGATAGGTCTTGCCGTCGGCTCCCTGCAGGCGGAAATCGGGTGCTTTTTTCTCGACGGCGACTGCCGCATAGGAAGCGGTGGTCAGAAGCAGGGCACCGGCAAGGGTGAGAAGCGTTCGACGCATGGTAAACTCCTGAAATTCAACGGGGATGGAGTGATTCGCAGGCTGTGATATAGTATACCTGCAGCGCCATGGGTCACAAGGCGCTACTTTTTTCGCCAGGGCCTCTAAACCCTCCCTCTCTGACCGGTATCCCATGTGCAGACAAGCCAGTGAGCGGTCTTGAACCGACATCGCCTTGTGCCAGGTAGGATGTGGACGAACTGATTGAGAAAGCCCGCCACGGCGATGAGGTTGCCTTCCGCTCTGTCTACGAGCAGACGTCAGGCCGTGTGTATGCTCTGTGCATACGCATGATGAAAGATGAGACCCGTGCCGTCGAGATGATGCAAGACACATTTGTGCGGGTCTGGCAGAATCTCGAGACCTACCGGGGAGAGAGTGCTTTTACCACCTGGCTGCACACGATTGCAATCAATGCCTGTCTGGTGGCTTTGCGCACTCAACGTCGCAGACGCGAAGATGGCATGGAGAACGAGGAACTCGAGGCGATGACTGTTCCGAACTCAACCGATCCGGTGGATCGCATCGCCCTGGAACGAGCGATTGCGGCACTGCCTGATGGCGCCAGAACAGTGCTTTTGCTGCACGACATCCATGGATACCGACACGACGAGATTACCGAGATGACCTCGACCCGACCTGGAACCAGCAAAGCTCACCTGCATCGGGCGAGAAAACTCTTACGCGAGGCACTCAGCCGATGAGCTGTGAAAACGTCCGCAGATGGCTCGAATTCGACGATGCCGATGAAACCGATGCCCTGCGCGTCGGCGAGCATCTGGAAAGGTGTGTCGATTGCCAGGCTTTCGCCGCGATGTCAGACCCTGCCACTTCTCTACCTGCAACCTCCCTGCCGGATGATATCTCGCCGCCTGCCGATCTGTGGCCGCAGATCGAGGCCAAGATTCAGGCGGAGCGAGTGGTGGGTCCCACCTTCGACGCATCGAAACACCCTGGCCGCGACTGGCAGCAAGCTGCCAGTATCCTCACTGCCGTGGCAGCCATCATCTTTCTTGCTGTCGTGATCCGGTCGACCGTCGCACCTGTGGCAACAGAATCGATGGCTCGTTTCGATGAACCGAACGTGGAGAGTGAGTTGGCGGCAGCGATCGAGCAGGAATGTCGTGGGGTGATGCGTGAACTGAGCTTGGCGCCGGGGCTCGGCGTCGTCGATCCCCGGACCGTCGCACTCGAAGCTGAAGCACGCGAGGTGGAACTGGCCATTGCTGATACCCGTCTCGCCATTGAGCGGGACGGCGAGGAACCCAAAATGATGGCGTCCCTTGCACGTCTCTGTCGCGTGCGACTGCGCCTGACCGAACACGCCCAGGAACTTGCTCGCAGCTGATTCAGGCTGGTGCTGTTCATGCAAGCTATAAAGGAGATTCAGAGGTGAAATTGATCAGGATATTGAGTTGCTTGGCCCTCATCGCCGCTGTCGCCGTGCAAGCGGAGAAAGATGTAAATGAGCGCGTCAGCGCCCCTCGAGATGGGGAAGTAGAGATCGAGAACATTGTCGGTTCCATCCGTGTTGAGGGCTGGTCCGAAAATGCTGTAGAGGTGAAGGGCACGATCGGTGAAAATCTTGAACTGCGACTGGAAAACGATGGCCGCCGAACCATCGTTCTTGTGAAATACCCCGAGCGCCGTGATACGCGGCATCAACACGCTGACATCGTGGTTCGATTGCCCGTTGCCAGCGAGGTTCGTATCGAGACGGTAAGTGCCGACATAGAGGCCAGTTCGATCAGTGGTCCTGTCCAGGTGGAGAGTGTAAGCGGTGGGGTTGAGCTCGATATTCAATCGAAGGATGTCGACGTCGAGAGTATCAGCGGTGACATTGAACTACGGGCGACGAAGGCCCAGATCCAGGCAGAGGCTGTCAGCGGCGATGTCGAGATTCATGTGCAGGAAGGCAATATTGATGTGGAGACCGTCAGTGGTGACATTGCCGTTGTGTCGGGTAAGCTGACCGGTGGCGATGCACAGTCGGTCAGCGGTGATCTCGATTTCGATGTGACCCTTGCCAAAGGGTGCCGACTCGACATTGAGTCACACAGTGGCGACGTCGATCTGACACTGCCGCCTGAGACGAGTGCCGAGATCGACTTGGAAGCCTACTCGGGAAGCATGCGAAATCGTGTGGGTGCATTGCAGACGGGCGGCGATGGTCGTCGCGAACTCGATCTGATCATGGGATCAGGAGACAGTCGGGTGGAGATCACGACCTTCAGTGGTGACATCGAGCTGCGCGCCAAGTAGAGGATGGTGTAGGTGGAGGAGGAAAGATGAAAGCAAAAAACTGGATCTGGTTGGGCCCCGATCCTGATTTGTCGGACGATGATTGGCGTCGCCGTCTGGACGAGTTGAAGAAAGCGGGAATCGATGCCATCCTGCCGGAGGTCTTCAACAATAGCAAGGCCTTTTGGGCGAGCGAGCATCTACCCGTCGTCGCCCCCGCCCTGGAGCGCTTGATTCCTCTGGCGCATGCAGCAGGGATCGAAGTTCACGCCTGGAGCCATATCATGACCTGCAACATTCCCGAGGTCATGGAGGACCATCCAGATTGGTATGATGTAAGCCGTAAGGGAGAGTCCACGCGCGACAAGCCCCCCTATGTCGGCTACTACCGTTTCATGTGTCCCTCCAGACTGGGCGTGCAGCAATTTTTGCAGACGCGGATGAAGGAATTGGCTCGCATCGAGGGGCTCGACGGCATCCATCTCGACTATATCCGTTTTCCTGACGTGATCCTCGCAGAGGCTCTGCAGCCAAACTATGACCTGGTACAGGACAGTGAATTTCCCGAGTATGACTTCTGTTACTGCGATCTGTGTCGAGAGGGATTCCGTGAGCAGCACGGGATCGATCCACTCACCGACCTTGAGGATGCGCCGGCAAGTGAGGCCTGGTTTCAGTATCGCTGTGATCTGATCAGCCGTCTCGTCAACGAAGATCTCGCTCCGATTGGTCGTGAAGCTGGCAAGCAGATGACGGCGGCCGTGTTTCCCAATTGGCGCCACGTGCGGCAGGAGTGGCACAAGTGGGAGCTGGATGCAGTGTTACCCATGCTCTACAACGGCTTCTACAACGAAGGTCTCGACTGGATCGGAGAGCACTGTGCAGCCGGTATCGCACGCATGCAAGAGGTCGGCGTCAGCAAACCACTCTACAGTGGCCTCTATCTACCGGACGTGCCGCCTGAGCAGCTTCAGCAGGCGTTCGATGTATCAATGCAGGCCGGTGCCGCCGGTGTCAGCTTGTTCTCCCAGGGCAGTCTCCAGGAGGGACACCTGCAGGTCATAGAGAGTCACTTGGGCTGACGCGCCGTCCCCTCATCCCAGGGGCGAACGAAACGACCTGGGGTAGCACCTGCATGGCCTCCAACACGGGAAAATAGATCGTTGCGATCGACTGTCGTTGCGCGAGGATCAAGTCGCAGACTTTATCAAACCAGTGTTGGTCTCGTTCGATGGCGCTCTCAGACAGTCGACGGCCCACACACTTCTGGTTCTCTGGCTGTCGAAAGCCGATCGGCATTGTCGGGCCAGGGCGTCTCTTAGCTGACGACG
>Ga0115002_10002676_pt1 | contig 23008 bp, 20 predicted proteins | sample ArcticOcean_MG_C_8_FD_89576 | JGI IMG/M metagenome (GOLD analysis project Ga0115002, IMG submission 89576) | Marine microbial communities from western Arctic Ocean - ArcticOcean_MG_CB11_86 | ecosystem: Environmental > Aquatic > Marine > Oceanic | place: Arctic Ocean: Canada Basin | collected... | reverse complement strand
GAAGAGCAGCGAGCCGCACGCCGTGCCGGGCGGGCCGAACGTGGTGGCGGGCCTGACCCGGGTCAACTGACAGACGAACAGCGGGCCGCGCGTCGCGCGGCATGGGCCGAGCGCGGTGGGCGGCCCGGCATGAGTGACGATGAGCGCGCTGCACGGATCGCGCGACGGGGTGAGGGCGGCACAGAAGGTGGCTCCGCTCCAAGCGATCGTCCTCACGGTGAATATGGTGGCCCCGGTGGAGCTACAAAAGGTGAAGCTGCAAAAGGTGAAGGCGCCAAAGAAGGTGACAAGCGTCAAAGCGAGAGTGGCAAAAAATCCGCCTCGGCGGAGCGCGGGGGCAGACAGGCGGGTGGTCGTGGCCGGGGCAGTCAGCGTGACAGCCGTTTTCAAAACCGGCCGGTCCCGGTCGCCGTCGCGCTGGTAGAACGCGGGCGGATCGATGCGTTCTACGCGACCACGACATCGCTCGAAGCCGAACAAGAAGCCAGTGTTGTTGCCCGCACTCAGGGTATCGTCGAGGAAATCTTTGTCGAAGAAGGCGATCAGGTGAAGGCAAAGGACGCGCTCGCGCAGCTTGATACCCGCCGACTGGCACTTGAGGTTGCGCGTACCCGTACCAACATCGCAAGCCTGACGCGCGCGTTTGACCGCGCCAAGAGCCTTATCAAAACGAAGATGATCTCTCCGGAGTTGTACGACAAGGCGCAGTTTGATTTTGAGCGTGAGCAGGCGACGCTCGCGTTGCAGTTGCACGATCTCGAAGAGGCCACAATTCGTGCCCCGATTAACGGCAGAATTACGAAGCGTCACATCAAGATCGGCAATACGTTGTCGCCCAATGCGAGCGCGTTTGAGATCAAGCGCGCTCGCATCATCGAAGCCGTGCTGAATGTGCCGGAAAAGGAACTGCCGAAGATGCAGGTCGGCCAGTACGCGAGGCTCCGGGTCGATGCGCTCGGCAATCGCACGTTCGAGGGTATCGTCGAGCGAATTGCACCGGAGGTGGACGCGCAGTCGGGCACCTTCCGGGTCACCGTTTCAATCGACAATGCGCAAGACAACCTAAAACCAGGGATGTTCGCCCGGGTCAGCGTGCGATACGACTCCAACGAGAACACCCTCCTGATTGCGCGGGACGCGGTGGTGGTCCAGCGAAACGAAAGTACCGTGTTCGTGGTCAGTGGCGGGAAGGCTAAAAAACAGCAGGTGATCACCGGTTACACGATGGAGGGCCGGATCGAAATCCTCGAGGGCCTGACCGAAGGGGACGAGATTGTCATCACGGGCCAGGGCGGTCTCCGTGAGGGTTCACCGGTCAGGGTTGTTGCAAACTAGCACTTTAGTCGTCATTGACCGCCTGACGCCGGCCGGGATTCCGGCGGTCCGGCACGATGGCCCGTGTCAGGAACCATCCAGAGCACTGGACGTGCGTGCTGATGAGGCGCAAGTGCCGCACGGCTCGGGTTGCCTGGGGCGCGCGTGAATCTCGTCGCCGGTTCGATTGCGCGACCCGTCACGGTCTTGATGGGAACCCTGGCGATCGTCCTCTTCGGGGGCATCGGACTCGACCGCCTGGGGCTCAACCTGCTGCCAGAGCTAACTTACCCCACGCTCACGATTCGCACGGAGTATGAGGGCGCGGCGCCGGCCGAAATTGAAGAGCAGATCACCCGTCAGATCGAGCAGCGGGTGGGTGTCGTCAGTGGTGTGCGCAAGATGCACTCGATTTCGGCGGCCGGGCGGTCAGACGTCGTGCTCGAGTTTCTCTGGGGCACGGGAATGGACCTTGCCGCGATCGAGGTGCGCGAGAAAATCGATCTCGTGCGCCTGCCGCTCGAGGTTGAGCGGCCAACGCTCCTGCGACTCAATCCCAATCTGGACCCGGTCTTTCGGTTGGCACTGACTCGCAGGGAGAGCCTTTCCGATCCGGTGTATGACCTGCAAACGCTCAGGCGGTATGGCGATGATTTCCTGAAACGGCGGATGGACCCTATCCCGGGCGTGGCGGCGGTCATTGTCTCGGGCGGGTACGAAGACGAGGTGTCGGTACACGTTGATCAGGATCGACTGGGCCAGCTGAACATGACGGTGCAGGCTCTGGGCGCCCGACTTGCGAGCACCAACGTCAATCTGTCGGGTGGACGGTTGTCGGACGGAAATCAGGAATACCTCGTTCGCACGCTCAATCAATTCGAGACGATCGACGACATTGCCAACACGATCATCTTTCAGGAGGGTGCGCGCATTCTGCGCCTGAAGGATGTCGCGACGGTCCTTGAGAGTCAGAAAGAGCGCGACTCGATCATGCGCGTCAATGGCACGGAAGCGATCGAAATCGCACTCTATAAAGAGGGAGATGCCAACACCGTTGCTGTCGCTACCGAAATCAAGGCGAAACTCGATGATCTGCAAGAGGAGTTGCCGCCGAATTTCGAACTCGTAACGATCTACGATCAGTCGCAGTTCATCAGTGCCGCCATCCGAGAAGTGCAGACGGCCGCCGTGCAGGGCGCGTTTCTGGCGGTTCTCGTTCTGTTCCTGTTTCTTCGGGACATGCGCAGCACGCTGATCGTGACGGCAACGATTCCGGCGTCGGTGATGGTGACGTTTGCGGCTATGGATGTGGCAGGCATAACGCTCAATGTGATGAGCCTGGGTGGCATCGCGCTGGCGATCGGCATGTTGATGGACAACGCCATTGTCGTCCTTGAGAACGTGTCCCGACATCGAGCCGGTGGCAAGAGTCGCATCGATGCCGCACGTCTGGGGGCATCAGAGGTGGGCGGCGCGGTCGTTGCGTCCACGCTGACGACGATCGCCGTGTTTCTGCCACTCGCGTTTGTCGAAGGCATTGCGGGCCAACTCTTCAAAGATCAGGCACTGACGGTCACCTTTGCGTTGCTGGCATCGTTGGTCCTTGCCTTTACGCTCATTCCGATGCTTTCAGCGATCGGCACCTCGGCAGGTGAACCGGATGCGCAGGGCGAATCGGCGCCACGGCCGCAGTGGCTGCGGCTGGGTCCCACGCCGTTGCAGTGGTTACTGGTTGACGGTCCCCGGTGGTTGCTCGTCGGCGGCATGAAGGCTTTCGTCGCCATAAGATGGGGCGCCACGTGGGCGACCGCGCCGATCCTCTCGGGTTTTGACCGAGGCTATGAATCGCTCGCACGGTGGTACGACCGGCTCTTGCGCCGTGCGCTTGAGGCGCGTGCGGTGACCCTTACGATTGCGCTGGCGTCGTTCGGCGCCAGCCTCGTGCTGCTGCCAACACTGTCGGTTGAACTGATTCCGCCGCTCGCACAAGGCGAGTTCAAGGTCGATTTTCAACTGTCGCCGGGCACGCGCCTGGAACTCACCGACCGAACGTTGGGTGACGTGCAGAACAATCTGGTGGGCCGGCAGTCGATCGAAAAGACCTACTCCGTTGCGGGCACGGGGGGGAAACTCGATGCGAGTTCTGCGAGTGGCGGTGAGAACGCGGGTGAGATTGCGGTGGTCATGCAGCGTGGGGCGTCGACGCTTGACGAGGCGGAAGCCATGGACATCGTCCGCAGGCAGCTTGAAGACGTGCCGGATGCACAATACACGCTTGAGCGTCCGCAGCTATTCACCTTTTCGACACCGCTTGAGATCGAGGTGTCCAGCATTAGTCTGGATGACATCAGCGCAGTGGCGGACCCACTGGTGGCGATGATGTACCAATCGGACGCGTTCCGGGATGTCGAATCGTCCCTTCGCGCCGGCTACCCGGAGATCCAGATCCGGTTTGATCAGGAGCGAACAGCCGCGTTGGGGCTGACGGTGCCGGAGGTCGCGGAACGGGTTGTCCAAAAGGTGCGGGGTGATGTCCCGACCGAATTTACCTGGCGGGACAAGAAGGTCGACATTCGCGTTCGCGTGGAGGAAGACGACCGCAATTCTGAAGAAGACATTCGCAACATCGTCATCAATCCGGAGCGGGAGTTCCAGGTGCGCCTGTCAACGGTTGCCGATGTCTCGGTGGGTATTGGACCTGCGGACATTCAACGTATCGGACAGCAGCGCGTCGCGATCATAAGCGCCAACGTGCCGGATGGCGATCTTGGCAAAGCGGCTGATGTGGTCGAGTCTATGCTGGCGCAGATCGATCACCCGGTTGGCACGAAGAGCCGGGTTGGCGGGCAGAACGAGGAGATGGAGGCGTCCTTCGCATCGCTTCAGTTCGCGCTGACGCTTGCGCTCATCATGGTCTACCTTGTCATGGCGTCTCTGTTCGAATCCTTGCTACATCCGTTCGTCATCATGTTCACGATTCCGCTCGCCGGCGTGGGCGCTGTGTTTGCGCTCGCAGCCTCCGGCACGGGGATCTCCGTCGTCGTTTTCATTGGCCTCATCCTGCTGGTCGGCATCGTGGTCAACAACGCGATCGTTTTGATAGATCGGGTGAATTCACTGCGCGAAGAAGGCGCAGCCAAGCGCGACGCCCTGATTGCGGGTGCAAACCAACGGCTTCGGCCCATCCTGATGACAACGGCGACCACTGTGCTGGGTTTACTGCCAATGGCGGTCGGTTTGGGCGAAGCATCCGAGCTACGCACGCCGATGGCCGTGACCGTGATCGGCGGGCTATTATTCTCAACGCTGCTCACCCTCGTCGTGATACCTGTGGTGTATGACCTTGTCGACCGAAAACGACTTGCGGGGGATTTACGCCCCATCCTTGTAAAGGCAGAGTCATGACCCTATCCCAACTCTCGATCCGCCGACCCGTCACAGTCGTGATGGTATTTCTCGGTCTGGCGCTCATCGGCGTGTTTGCTGCGTTTCGGCTACCGATCGAAGAGTTTCCCGAGATTGAAGTCCCCTACGTCGGACTCAGCGTGCCCTACGGCAACGCGACTGCGCAGGAGATGGAGCGCAACATCACGCGTCCGGTGGAAGAGGTACTGTCCACGATGAGCGGCGTCGAACGCATGTTCAGCTTCTCTCGGCCCGGGATGGTCTTTTTCAACATCTCGCTCCGCAAGGACGGTGATGTCACGGGCAAAGGGATTGAGGCCAAGGAACTGGTCGAAGGGATCAGGCACCGGCTTCCGGGCGATGTGCGGTACATCAACCTAAGGCAGCGCGATCCGAACGATAAGCCCATCACCAATGTGTTGATCACGGCGCCAAATCTCGATCCTGACAATGCCTTCCACGTGCTTGAGACGCAGGTGCGCGCCGAACTCGAGCGATTGCCCGGCGTCAACTCGGTCGACCTTTACGGCATTGTCGAAAATGAGGTCAAAGTGCAACTCGACCCGGACCGGGTGGCGGCGTACGGCCTCGATTACGTCGACGTTCGCCGGCGATTGCAGCGAGCTAACTTCTTTGCGTCGGCGGGACACTTCGACTCCTCCCGAACAGAATTCCAGGTGCGACCACTCGGACGGTTTGAGGATCTGAGCTCCATTCGTTCGCTGCCGCTCAATGACGCGGGGCTGACGCTGGCGGACGTTGCGAGCGTGACGCTCAAGCCGAACAAGGAGACCGACCGCCGTCTCGTCAACGGTGTGCGGTCGGTCGGCGTGTCTGTCTTCAAACGCCCGGAAGCAAACCTCGTCGCAGTGTGGCGCACCGTGCAGTCCCGCCTGGACAAGATTCAGCAAGAGGAGGTTTTTTCACAAGCGGAGTTCCACTCGCTTAACAGCGTGGCCGAGACCGTGGTCGATTCGCTCAATGCCTTGCGTGACAGCGGCTTGCTCGGTGGCTTTCTATCAGTCGTCGTGCTGTTTCTGTTTCTGCGTCAGGCGCAGACGTCCATCTTGATCGCGGCTACCGTGCCGCTGGCGTTGTCCGCGACGCTCGGGTTGATGTACTTCCTGGATATGACGCTCAACCTTTTATCGCTAGTTGGCCTGATGTTGGCGGTGGGGTTGCTGGTTGACAACAGCGTGGTTGTCGCCGAAGCGATCGCGCTGCGACGGCGGGACAAGGGTACAGATCCGATGAATGCCGCCAGCGAGGGGGTATCGGAAGTAGCGCTCGCGATCACAGCGGGAACCCTGACGACCGTGGTGGTGTTCGTGCCCGCGTTCATGACCGACATTCAGCAGGTCGCGATGATACAGCAGAATATCGCAGTGCCGCTCTGCACGTCGCTACTCGGGTCCCTCCTTGTCGCGCAAACGATGGTCCCCACCGTGATGGCGCGATTGCCACTCCCGCGGACCGAGCCCAAACATCGGGCCATCGACTGGCTGGCGCTGCACTATGAAACGGCTATCCGCGCGACGCTTCGATACCGATTTATCAGCCTCGTGGTTGTCGCTGGCGTCGGTGCGAGCGGCTATTACGCTTACAAGCAGCTAAGTGTTGATATGAATCCGGCGCAGGAGTCCGAGCAGCTTGAGCTCTCGTATTACGTGCGGGGATCGCTGGATATCGAGTACATCGAAGAATTCGTGCGCGACGTTGACGGCTATCTCCTCGATAACAAGGCGCGTTTTCAGATTGAGGATATTTTTACGCGTTATGACACGGATCGTGGCTCGACCACGATCACCTTGATCGATGACGCGACGCTTGGCAGCCAGGTTCTGCAGGCAATGATCATGGATGGTATACCCGAGAAGCCGAATATTCGGTTGCGATTTCGCTCGCGCAATCGCGGCTTTGGTGGTCGCGGCAGTTGGGACAGCGGGGGCCTTGGCTTGCGGCTTGTGGGTGACTCGACAACTGAACTGCTGACGATTGCCGATGACCTCGTGGCGCTTCTGGAACAGCATGAGAATCTCACCAATGTGCAACACGATGGTGAATCAAGCAGCAGCGAACTGCGCATCGAGTTCAAGCCCGAGCAGGCGGGGCAGTTGGGTATCACTGCGCAGCAGATCTCGCAGTCCGTCTCTATTGCCCTTGGCGGGCAGGCGATGCAGCGCGGGATTGTTCAGGAGGGTCGGGAAACGAACATCTATCTCGAACTCGAGGACACGGAAGAAGCGGGTCTGGATACCGTCCGTGAACTTGCCATCTTTAAACCAGATGGTGGCACTGTGCCACTTGAGACAGTCGCCAACATCACTTTTGATTCGTCGTTACGCGTGATACGGCGCGAGAATCGCGAGACCTCGCTGAACGTCAACTTCTCGGTGAAAGAGGGCGGGCCAGTGGTGGGTCAGACAATCGTTGAGGACGTGATGAAGCGCTACGAACTGCCGCCCGGGTACCGGTGGGAACTGGGTCGTGATTTTGAAAGCGACAATGAAATGTTCCGTGAACTGGCGATTAATGTTGCGTTGGCGGTTGCCCTCGTTTACATGTTGATGGCGGCACTCTTTGAGTCGGTGCTGTTTCCGACAACCGTCGTGGTCGCGATTGGCTACTCCATGGTCGGCGTCTTCTGGTTCCTGTGGGCGACGGACACGACGCTCACGTCGATGGCGTTGACCGGAATGTTGTTGCTGTCGGGCATTGTAGTGAACAACGGCATCGTGCTTCTGAACCGCGTGCAACAACTACGTCGCGGCGGTATGGATCGCCTGGAGGCGATCGTGGCAAGCGGCCGTCACCGCTTACGTCCGATACTCATGACCGTTTGCACGACGATTGCCGGCATGATCCCGCTCGCCGTTGGTGATGTGCGCGTTGGTGGCATGGGACCATCCTATTTTCCGATGGCAAGGGCGTTGATCGGAGGACTGGCATTCTCCACCGTGATCACGCTCCTCTTCCTGCCCCTCATCTATGTGCTGCTTGACGACATCAGGCATGGGCTTTGGAATTTCTGGCGTGGTGCGCGAGCGAAGGCGGCTGCCATCTGAGGGCAAACCATCGCCGCAGGGTGCTTGCCGCTAGCGGGTGATCGCTGCACAATCGGTGTCCCCAAGCGCCACCTGTGCGGTCCGATTGATGAAGATCACGAACGTCAAGGTTGACACCTTTAACTGGAAGAGCGAACCGTGGAAAACAGGCGTTGGCGTCAAGTTTGGTGATGTGCGGCAACTCGGGGTCGTTACGGTAGAGACGGACGCAGGCATCAGCGGCAATGCGTTTCTTGGCTCGTCGCGAATGGGTGCAGAGCATTTTATTCCTGGCTTGATCGAGTTCATAAAGCCGATCGTGGTCGGTGCCAATCCCCAGGATATCGGCAAGATCTGGTCACAGCTCTGGAAGATGAACCGCTCGGTCTCGACTTATGTCATTGGTGCCATCGACATCTGTCTGTGGGACATCAACGGCAAGATCGCGGGACAGCCAATTCATCGGCTCCTTGGCACGTGTAGAGAGTCGGTGCCTGCCTATTCCAGCACCGCCTGGCATGAGACCTATGAAGCGTACGCCGAGGAAGCGGTGCACTTTCGCGATCTGGGCTGGCGTGCCCACAAGATTCATCCGCATGGGGAGCCCGGCGCCGATGTGCGGATCTGTCAGGTAGTCCGTGATGCGGTCGGTGACGATATGGAATTGATGTTGGACTCCATGTGGGCCTATCAATATGAGGATGCGCTGCGCGTTGGTCGGGCGATTGAAGAGCTGGACTACTACTGGTACGAAGACCCGCTCGTCGAGGAAGATATCTACAACTACGTGAAACTGCACCAGAAGCTCGATATTCCGATCATGTCCACGGAGTACGCGCCGGGCCGGTACTACGGCATGACCTCGTGGATTACCCAGTACGCCACCGATCTCCTGCGCGGCGACGTCGCGATAACGGGAGGTATCACGCCACTCATTCGGCTTTGTCACCTGGCGGAAGGCTTCAACATGAAGTGCGAGATTCACCACGGCGGCAATAGTCTGAATAATGTGGCGAATCTGCACGTGACGATGGCGGTGACCAACTGCGAGTTCTACGAGGTGTTTCCTTGCACGGGCGCCAACCAGTATGGTCTGGTCAATGATATTGAAGTGGATGGCAACGGTCTCGTCCATGCACCCACCCGGCCCGGGTTGGGCTACGACATTGATTGGGATCTTGTGAAGTCAGAACACACGCACACCTACGAATAACCAAAAGTGGCGAAAGGAGAAGACGATGAAATTGAGTGTTGGCATGGGTCCGCTCGGACCACCTGGCGGAGAGAGCATCATTGCCCATGCGCAGGAAGCCGAAAACCTTGGCTATAGCTGCGTCTGGGCGCCGGAGATCTACGGGCATGACTGCTTTACTCCGCTCGCCTGGATCGCGGCGAATACGACGAAGATTCAGCTTGGCACCTCGATCATGCAGATCTCGGCGCGCACACCGGCGAGTTCGGCGATGCATGCCGTGACACTAGACTACCTGAGCGAGGGGCGCTTCAACCTCGGTATCGGTGTGTCGGGTCCGCAGGTGGTTGAAGGTTGGTATGGTCAGCCCTATCCAAAGCCGCTCGCAAGAACCCGCGAGTGGATTTCTATTTTCCGCAAGATCGTCGCACGTGACGAGCCTGTGTCGCATGATGGCAAGCACTACCAGTTGCCCCTCCAGGGTGGCATGGGGCTTGGCAAACCGCTGAAACTGATCCTGCACCCGGTCCGGGAAGAGATCCCGCTCTACCTGGGCGCTGAAGGTCCGAAGAACGTAGCGCTGGGTGCCGAGTTGTGTGATGGTTGGATTCCAATGCTCATCTCGCCATATCGGATGATGGACGTGTATAAGGACTCGCTCGCTCACCGACCTCCCGACTTTGATATCGTTGCAGGCGTCAGCGTGATCATTGATGACGATGTGAAGCGGGGTCTCGAATCGATTCGTCAGCACATCGGTTTCTACGTTGGTGGCATGGGCGCCAAGAGCTTCAACGTGCACAAGGATCACGTCGCGCGACAGGGCTTCGCCGAGGTCGCCGACAAGATTCAGGACCTGTTCCTTGCTGGCAAGAAAGATCAGGCTATCGCCGCGGTCCCCGATGAACTCTGTGATGAGATGGCGCTGGTTGGCCCGAGGGAGCGGATACGTGATCGGCTTGCCGCGTGGAAGGAAAGTCCGGTGACCACGATCAACGTGGGTGGCAACAAAGAAGCGCTGCAGTTTATGGCGGAGGAATTGCTCTAGCGGCTCGCAGTTGGGGGAGCTGAAAGGGTACAGGAGAGTACTTTTTCAGCGATCCGCTTGAGATTGATCGACCCCAACGGTGGTAGGCGGCTCCGGGCCGTTGCTGCAGTTTGAGGTAGAGCCGACGCAGTCCGCCCTTACGCCGCGTACTATCATAGAGTACGCCGCATGCCATCATAAAGAGTACGCCCCCCTCGCCGCGTTGCCCGCTGCATCCTTGAGGTCCTGTCTTCGAGGAGGTGGCATAGGTCCCGTTGTTGCAGTCGCCCGCTTGAATCTATCGGCGTACTAACGGATCCAGCCGAGGTCGGTAAAGATCGTGCGCAGGCCAGTGTCGAGATCCTGCCCGCCCAGATCGTGTCCTTTTGCAGCAAAGCGCTCGACGAGGGTTGGCGTGAGCGGTTGGTTCCAGATTGAAGCGTCTGGCAGTTGGTCGCTGCGTTCGCGCAATCGCAGTACCGCGGCCTGGGTTGCCATCCGATCGCCGTCCGCGAAAAGGGCGGTTATCTCCACAAGGTCCGCTTCTTTGTTCTCGCCATCACGTGCGACGGCATGTCTGGCAGTCTCGATGGCTGCGGCGAATTCACCTGTGTTCAACTGTATGCCCGCTTCAAACAATAACAGGGTGCTGGAGTCTGCCCCGAGATGCCTTGCGCGTTCGATCGCCTCGCGCGCCGCGCCCAGATCGCCGTGCAATTGCAGCAACTTCGCGAGGGCAATATGCGTGCTTGCGTCGCCTGGCAGTGCTTGCGCTGCGGCGCGCTGAAATGCGAGTCCGGCTGGCAGGGCACCCGTCAAGGCGAGGATGAGACCCTGATAACGGCAGAGATTTCCCTGATGCGAATCGGCGGTCATTGCTCGCTCACCGAGGTCGATCGCACGCCTGGCTGCGTTTCGATTACCTGTTGCGACGAACACGCGGCCCGCGTGTTCGTGCGCCAGCCGGAGTGCGAGGGCGTCCTGACCTTGTAGTTGCGTGATGTGGGGGTTGTCGTTTGGGGAGGTATGTCGATACCCGAGCAGGGCGTTGTCTGCGGAGCCGGCCGCTGCGAGATGGGTATTGGTCAGTGTGCCGCCGACACCAGTACTACCACGAGGACCGGCCACTGCCCCGGGACCCGGCAGCGAGGCGAGCCCGAGTGCGGACGCGACCTGCGCAACCGCAGCCTGTGCGCTCGCTGGCAATTGGTCATTCAGAAGCACGGCAACGATCGTGTTCTCGACGCCTGCATTTGACAACGTTAGTGACAACTTCGGTGTGTCCCCTGACTCTCCAGGCAGACTGGCGTTCACCATAAGCCTGCGATTGACGCCGTCGTCAGGGGTGGGCGTCGCGCTTCTGTCGACGATCGGGAGGGTTCTGGACTTTAAGAGTTCGTCGTGCATGAACCGGGCGAATCCACGCGCGACCGGCGCCATCACTTCGGTCACATCCGCGGCGACTGTAATGGTCAGTGTGGGTTGTGGGAGGCCAGCGACGGTCCGCTGATGCGCGGTTGGTGCTGGCTTTTTCGCGGCACCGGCCCTCTCGGATTCCGGGACGTTCGCGGTCGGCTCCACGCTTGCGATGATGATGTAGATGGTGGAGACCATCAGGATCAGGAAGCCAGCGACGGCGATTTTGCCAGCGACTAGCGATCCGCGAGTTTGATCTTGAGTATCGGTCATTGCTAAGTGGCCGCAACGGGCATGGACTGGCGGTGAACGACGGGCAAACCGTCGTCAGGTGTTTTGTTGCTCTGGTTGGGCCAACCCAGAATCGCAACGAGCAGCAAACGGCAGGATTGGCGTCAGCCAGACCTTCAGGCGCTGGAAATGTGCGCGACCGAAAGCGGGCTTCAGCGCTACCGCTGTGTTGAAGTCCTTGACGGCCAGATGATCTTTGCCGGCCTGGTCGTGCGCGAGTCCGCGACTGTAGATCGCCTCGGCGTGGTCAGGTTCAAGTTCTAGGGTTTTGGAAAAGTCTGCTATCGCTGCCGTCTTGTCGTTCTTGGCCTGGTATGCCTGGCCGCGAGCAAAGTATGCATCCGTGTAGTCGGGATTCAATTCCAGTGCGGCATCGTAATCGGCAAGCGCGCTGTCGACCTGTGACAGTTCCCGATGGGCGATTCCGCGCTCATGATGGATTTGCGCCTTCAGTTCCCGGTCGTCGGTCAACTCGAGTGCGCGGGCATAGTCGGCGACTGCTGCACTGAATCTGCCATTACCGCTCCGCAATGAGCCCCTGTAGAAGTACGCCTGCATGGCGCTGTCGTCGAGTTCAATGGCCTTGTTCAGATCGGCCTGAGCTTCTGCCTGCTTTCCCATCTCGGCGAGACTACGGCCTCGGTTTGCGTAAGCCGGAGCGGTTTCGATCGCCTGGGTGTACTGTTCAACTGCTTGTTTATGTAGGCCTTTTTCGAAGCTGGTAACGCCGATTTGAGAGTACGTGTCCGCGACCTTGCGAAGCTGCTCGTCTACGCAGTCACTCATGATCTGAATGGCACGGTCGTGATCACCGGTGGCCCGTGCCGAGGCAGCGTCGTCGTCACAGTCGGCCCTGGCGAGCGTTGCAGAGGACGCAAAAACGACGATAGCGACCATCCAGATTGCTCCGGGCCGGGCGATGCGCTTGCGCGATCGTCTTGTCGTGATGCGCGTCATGACAACCGTGAGATTCATGAAGGTGCCAGGATGTTCTTTGGGGACGCTATCTTACTGAAAAAGAACGACTGGGGCGATGTCACGACCTGGCACTGCGTTTGGCGGCCGCGGGCAAAAAGCCTGCGGCGTTGAAATGAGAAAATCCGTTGTGAGCCCCGCTGCTACCACGCTGACGTCAACTGCGTGAACTCGTCGTAGCCACTGACGACTGCGGTCGCGGCACTCAGATCCGACGCCTGAACAAAGGGGCTCATGATCGCAATGACTGCCATCCCGGCCGAACGCGCGGCCGCGATACCCGAGGGTGAGTCTTCGACGACAAGACACCGCTCGGGTGCAGTGTTCAGGCGTTCCGCGGCGACGAGGAATATGTCGGGTGCCGGTTTTGCAGATGCGACATCGTCGTCGTCGCCGCACACGAGTACGGACAGCGCGTCGCGCCAGGGTCTGCCGCGCAGTTTCAGGTCGGCGAGTTGTGCGTAGGAGCTTGTGCCAAGGGCCATCGGAATGGACTTGCGTTGCATGGCTGTTACGAATGATCCCGCCCCCGCGATCTCCGGGGCATCGGCGAAGAGTTCGATCAGGTGGATCTTGCGCTCGGCGAGGTAGGCATCGACATCCATGGGCAGGTCGAACGTATCGATAACGGTCTGGGCGCTGACCCGTGAATCTCCTCCCATCGTTCGCCGCTTGAGTGCGTCGTCGAAGATTGCATTGAACCGGTCAAGAATCCGTTGGGATGCCACCGTGTATAGCGGTTCGGTGTCGAGCAGTGTGCCGTCGAGGTCGAAAATCAATGCCGACGGGCGTCTCAGGGCCGAGTCTTCCGGGCTCATTCGTTGCCTGCTCTCATGGGTAGCGCCTTGCGTGCGTGGTGCTGCCGCGCGTGATGGGTTGCGGGCAGGCGGGTGTGCCTGGCACGATCTCAGGATTCGAAGCCATCGGCTATCTCCTCAATGACTTCATGGGGAATGACGCCTTGCTCCTGTTGCAGCCGGTTCTCCGCCTCCGCGGCGAGGTGCATGAGATGAAACAGGGTGAGCGGGTTCATCTCGAAGGTTTCGCCCCGTTCGACGACAAGATGTGTCAACAGAAACGAAAGTGCTTCTTCCTTGTTGAGTCGTGCCATGGCTTGCGCTCCGTTGGCGCGAATATACTGAAGACGCCGTGCCGGGAGCAAGATGCCCAGGCGTCGTGGCTGATTGTGGATGCTTTGGACACGGGAACTAAACGCGCAGACCGCCATCAAAGACCTGCGGCCGGGAATTCCTGGGGTCGGCCCTTGAGTCCTTGTCGGGGAGTTGCTCGCGCCGGTTAGCGAGTTCCTTCCAGAACCGGCGGCATTTGCCTACGTCGCACGCAGTCGTGCATTGGTTCGCCCGCAGAAACCCTCTGGTTTAGAATACGCGCCTCGTTTGGATGCTGCTTAGTGAAGAAAAATGATTGAAGTACAACACCTGAAGAAACGCTTCGGCCGAATCAAGGCCATTGACGATCTCAGTTTCTCCGTTGCTGCGGGCGAGATCCTCGGTTTTCTCGGCCCCAATGGAGCTGGGAAATCAACGACCATGAAGGTCATTACCGGGTTCCTTGCGCCCACCGAAGGGTCTGTCTCGGTCGCGGGGCATGACATCACGACCGATACGCTCGCCGCCCAGCGATGCATCGGTTACTTGCCGGAGGGTGCCCCCTGCTATGAGGAGATGACGCCCCTCTCGTTCCTGCGGTTTATCGGTCGTGTCCGCGGTTACACGGGCGCAGAACTGCAGGCACGGGTCGCCAAAGCGATAGCCGACATGTCGCTCGCGAACGTGGTCGAACAACGGATCGAGACATTGTCCAAAGGTTTCAAGCGTCGCGTGGGTCTCGCCCAGGCGATCTTGCATGACCCCCAGGTGCTGATACTTGACGAGCCAACGGACGGCCTTGATCCCAATCAGAAACATCAGGTGCGCTCGATCATCCAGGGCTTGTCGCGCGACAAGATCGTCATCATCTCAACGCACATTCTCGAGGAAGTGACGGCGGTCTGCACACGCGCGATCATCATTGACGAGGGTCGCATCGTCGCCGATGGCACGCCGCAGGAACTGGAGTCGAGGTCGCGATATCAGGGAGCTGTGACTTTGCACTTTGCCGAGATGCCCGGGGATGCTGAGCAGCGGTTGCGCGCGTACGACTTTGTGAGCGATGTTGAAGTGCACGCGGGCGGCGAACGCGTGACCGTATTTCCGGTGGACGCGGCGTCTGGGTTGGGCACGAAGCTGCGCAGCGAGACCGCAGATTGGTCGCTCGCAGGGATGTACGAGGAACAGGGCCGGCTCGACGATGTATTTCGACAGGTAACAGGAGGTGGCGCATGACTCAGGCCGTGATCATCTTGCAACGCGAGCTTGCAAGTTATTTTGCGACGCCGCTCGCGTACGTCTTTATTGTCATTTTCCTCGTGATGAGTGGGGTCTTCACCTTCTATCTCGGCAACTTTTATGAGCGCGAGCAAGCCGACCTTGCCGCGTTCTTTAATTTCCATCCGTGGCTGTATCTGTTCCTGGTGCCGGCTATTTCAATGCGACTGTGGTCTGAGGAGCGCAAGTCAGGGTCGATCGAGTTGCTGATGACATTGCCGGTCACGCGATTCGACGCGGTCCTTGGCAAGTTCCTGGCCGCGTGGCTGTTCTGTGGGCTTGCGCTGATTCTGACGTTTCCGATCTGGCTGACAGTCGCCTATCTGGGAGAACCGGACCACGGTGTCATTCTGACCAGTTACCTCGGCAGTTGGCTCATGGCCGGAGGCTTCATCGCCATTGGTTCGTGTGTTTCCGCAGTCACGCGCAGCCAGGTGATTGCCTTCATCATCTGTGCCGCCGTGTGTTTCCTGTTCATCCTCGCTGGCTTTCCACTCGTCCTCAGCATGTTCCAGGGCTGGGCGCCGTCGATGTTGCTTGACACGATTGCGTCACTCAGCTTTCTGACCCATTTCACCTCGATATCGAAGGGTGTGCTCAGCTTGCTGGACATCTTTTACTTCGCTTCGGTCATCGGGTTTTGGCTCGCGGCGACCGCTGTCGTCGTCGAACTGAAGCAGGGAGGTTAAGGCCATGCCGAGATTACTTTATTCAGGAACTGGACTGGGTCTGCTCGCCGTCGCGTTCCTCGTCTTCACTTTGTTTAACAATCTGCTGTTCAGCGGCGTCCGGCTCGATTTGACCGAAAACGGGCTCTTCACGCTATCCGATGGCAGTAAGGAGATTGTCGGACAGCTCGACGAGCCGATTGACCTTTATTTCTTCTTCTCGGACAAATCCTCGGAAAACCTCGCGGCGCTGCGGGTCTACGCTAAACGTGTCGAGCAGTTGCTAAATGAGTATGAGTCTCACAGTGATGGCAAGATTCGTCTGTCTGTGATTGACCCTGAGCCTTTTTCGGAGGACGAAGACCGTGCGGCCGAGTTTGGTTTGCAGAGTGTCCCGATTGATACCGCCGGGCAGGAGCTTTACTTCGGCCTGGCCGCCACCAATGCGCTCGATGACAAGGAGATCATCGCCTTCTTCCAGCCGGACAAGGAGGAGTTTCTGGAGTATGAGATCAGCAAGCTGATCCACAGCCTGAGCGAAACCGCGAAGCCTGCGGTGGGTTTCATGTCGACCCTCAAGATGCAGGGCGACGTCAACATGCAGACGTTCCAGCAGACTCCTGGGTGGATCGTCTACACCCAACTCGAGCAACTGTTTGACCTGCGGACGGTGCCGGTCACCGCTGAGACGATTGACGGCGATCTCGCTGCGCTCGTGATTGTTCACCCCAAGGGAATGAGTGAGACAACCGAATATGCGATCGACCAGTTCGCGCTCGGCGGCGGCCGGGTCATGCTGTTTGTCGATCCGCTTGCTGAGATGGACCAGCCCCCGCAACCGCAGAACCCTATGATGCCGTCGGCGCCCCAGGCGCGCTCCTCTGACGCGAAGCGTCTGCTCAATGCCTGGGGACTCAATCTGCGGGAGAACGAGATTCTGGGCGACTCACAAACGGCGCTGACGGTCGGTGGGCCTAACGGACAGCCCATTCGGCACTTCGCCATCCTTGGTATGGAGGCCGACAACCTCGCTGATGGTGACGTGGTGACGGATTCGCTGGAAACGGTGAACCTCGCATCCTCGGGCATCCTCGAGCGAACCGACGGCCATACCACCACGATCACCCCGCTCGTGTCCTCAAGCCCCTATTCGATGCCGCTCGACGCTCTGCAATTTCAGTTTCTGACTGACCCCAAAACGTTGCAGACGAATTTCAAACCGGATGGCACCGAGTACATGGTTGCTGCCCGGGTTGCCGGCAAGGCGACATCAGCCTTTGCCGACAGCAAGACAGACGAAGCGGGACACATTGGTGACACCGACTCGCTGAACGTGATCGTATTTGCCGACACGGACTTGCTTGCCGACCGACTGTGGGTGCGGGTTCAGAGCTTCTTCGGTCAGTCGATTGCATCGCCGTTTGCCAACAACGGTGACCTTGTCGTCAACGCGCTCGACAATCTGGTCGGCAGTTCATCACTGATCAGCATTCGCAGCCGGGGACGGTTCACGCGGCCGTTTGATGTTGTTCAGGATTTGCGCCGCGAAGCAGAAGCGAGTTACCTCGCCAAGGCCAACGAGTTGCAGGCGAGGCTCGCCGACACAGAGCGGCAGTTGAGCGAACTGCAGAGTAGCCGCAAGGAGCAGAACGTGCTCCGGCTAACCCGGGAACAGGAGACTGCGCTCGCGAGGTTTCAGGACGAAAAGATGCTCATCCGTAAAGAACTGCGCGAGGTTCGACACCAGCTTGACGTCGACATCGAGCGCCTTGGCAGCACGCTCAAGTTCCTGAATGTTGCCTTCATCCCGATAGTTTTGACATTGCTCCTGGTCGCCTGGTCCTACCTGCGTCTGGCCGGCAAGAAGGAGGCTGTGTGATGTCTGCGAAGGTTATCGGATCTCTCTTCATTGCCATCGTTGTGATGGGCGCAGTCATCGCCTTCAATACAGGGCCGGGCAACACGACGGGGGGTGATGTGGGCGGCGTCCTCATGGTGGGGCTCAAGGATCAACTGGCCGATGTCACCGAGGTCAGCGTTCGCAACTCGGCCGGGACAGTAACCTTGAAAAAGCAGCAAGGCGATGGCTGGGGTGTCGTGGAACGCGGCGGATACCCGGCTGAGTTTGATAAGTTGCTGGACCTGCTGACGGCATTGGCGGGCGCTGAATTCCGTGAGAAAAAGACCAGCAAGCCAGAAAACCATCATCGCTTGGGGCTACTGTCGCCGGGCGAATCGGCAGCCGCCGGGACGGAGGTCGATAGTGAGGATGGTGGCACGGCCACCGAGGTCTGGGTCAAAACCAGTGCCGGTGACCACGCCATCCTGATCGGCGACTCGCCGTCCGGGCGCAAGGGCCAGTACGTCAGAAGGCCCGGTGAAGACCAGGCATGGCTCGTTAGTTTGGACATCGATGTGTCGGCCGAGGCGGGGGACTGGATTCCGGATGTCGCTTTCGATGTCGATTCGGAGCAAGTGAATCGAGTCAGCCTGGCCCACGCCGATGGCAAGACCCTGACGGTGACCCGGCAGGAAGACGAGATCGACTTCGCGGTGCTCGGCATTCCCGAGGGCAAAGAGCTACGCTACCCATCGATTGGAAATCAACTGGCACGCGCCTTGACGAAAGTGCGGGTGCAGGACGTCCGCGTTGGCGCGGCGTCTGATGACGCCTTCGCGACGGCCAGTCGCGCTGATTTCATGCTGAAGGACTCATCCACGGTCACGGTGCGTGCAGCGCGGGAGGGCGATGAGTATCTGCTGCGGTTTGAAGTTGCGGGCGAGAATGTCGCCACCGATTTGGTGGCGGCAACGAAGTGGACCTTTGTCGTCACCGAGTACACCCATGCAGACTTCGCCAAGACAATGGAAGACATGGTGAAAGCGCCACCCGAGCCGGACGACGAAACCTAGCGGGCCGAGCGATCTGGTCGCCACGCTTGATCCTGGCGTCGCGCTGATCCCGACGGTGCTCTGATTCCGGCATTGCCCTGCCCTGACCCCGCGATGCCCTGAAAGTGATTGTGACCAGAAGTCGATTGACCTCAGAGCGATCATGAGATTGACGTTAGAGCGATTATGCAGTGGGCGGGAGAGCACGTTTTCAGTAATCCGCTTCAGCACTCCGGTTCAGTAACCAGGGAGGAGAGAGTGCCATGATGTTCAAGCAGCGCTTTCACGCTGGCATCAAGGACGGCTCCGTCACGGTGACCTACAGACTGTGGAAACGAGCCTAGACGGTCGCAGGCCACACCTACAAGATTAATCCCATCGGGCGAATCGAGGTGACCGGGGTCGACGCGCTGGGCGCAGAGGTGCCCGCCAACATTGACCTTGTGGGCACGGGGATTGCGAGCCTGGACGAGTTTCAGGCATTGCTTGCCATCGCGGGCGCACGCGATGGCAAGCAGTTCTATCGGGTCCGATTTCGGTATGTTGGTCACGACGAGGGTCCACAACCGCGCGACGCGCAAGTCACAGTGGACGACGTTGCTGCGATCGACAAGGCACTCGCAGTGCGTGATCGAAACAGCAAGGTGGGGCCATAGACCGTCGCAACCCTGACCGCGATCCGCGATAATCCCGGCTTGTCTTCCGCACATCTCGCGCGAGACCTTGGTAAAGAGCGCATGAAATTCAAGCAGGATGTCAGAAAACTGAAAAGCCTCGGGCTGACCATTTCGCTGGAGGCCGGTTACAAGCTGTCCGTGCGCGGCGCTTCCTATCTTGCAGCGCTTCCTGACTCGCGGAGCGGGGCGGCCAGGCAATGAAGCCGATGCGGCCTCTGTTGCAGCTCACCGGCTACTATCTGGTTCTGGCTGCGGTCGTTGCGATTGTCGCAACACGCCCGGAACTTGCGGCCTACCTCCCCCTCGGTAGCAACGGCAATCTCAGTGCCGGTGCGGCAGAGCTGCTGACGGGTCAGCCCCGGGCCATGAGCTGGGAGCCGGTGCAACAGGCGTCACGGCTTGCGATCGCGCTGGTGGGTGTCATTTTGCTGATGCAGCCGGTCGCGTGGGTCTATATGGGCGCACGCCGCAAGCGTGGGAAAGAACAGTCGTTCATCATAACGGTGCTGCTCCTGCCGGTTGCCGTCGCGGCAATTGTCCTCATCGTCCAGAACAGTCTCGCGCTGGCGTTTAGCCTCGCGGGCGTTGTTGCTGGCGTGCGATTTCGGCTAACGCTGAGGACACCCTGGATGCGATCTACATCTTCACCGCAATCGGCGTGGGACTTGCGGCCGGCATCGAAGCGCGTGAGATAGCCATGGTTCTGACGGTCTTTTTCAACTACACCGTACTGGTTATTTGGTATCTCGATTACGCGGAAGAGATGAGTGAGCGACGCTGGTTCACGCGCGACTGGATGAAACCGGTCGACGACCCGGAGTAAGACATGCCGCGGCCCGCGCTCTTGTTGGCAGCCCTGTTGTTGCTGGTGCCCACCGCGATCTGGATGTCGTCCCCGGCCTTCTCCGATGGCCAATCAGATGCGTTTTCAGACATCGATACCGAATTTGATGCGGTGGCCGACGAAACGCGGGGCCGGTCGGGATCGGGATCGGGATGGAGAGCTCAACCATTGCCGTTCCCTGCGACGCTCACCCGGGAACAACCGTTGCGGCGGGATGTCGGCGCTCTCAGTGTCTACGCATTATCTGCAGAAACGGTTGTCCAATGGTGGCTGCCCGGCAAACTGAACGAGGTGTCGGGCGTTGCGGTCGTTGATGACCGAATCTATGTGCACACCGATGAGAAAGGCATCATCTATCGCTTCGATCCGGAAAGTGGTGAGATCGCGGCCAAACTCAAGATTGGGGGTAAGGCGGAGCGGGGGGATTTCGAAGGCATCGCGCACCTTGGCGACGCGTTCTATCTGGTCACGAGTGACGGCTTTCTCTATCGCGCTGCGGTCGCGCCCGATGTGGCGGATGGCGACGCACCGCGCATCGTAGGGGTACAGGTGCTGGATCTCGGTCTTGCCCAGGTATGCGAAATCGAGGGACTCGCAGCCGTGGCGGATGCGCTCCTGATTGCGTGCAAGGAGGTTTGGGACCGAAACGGCGCGCTGCTGCCCGAGTTCACAGTGTGGAAATGGACCGAGGGCGATGCGATTCTGTCGCTCTACTGTGCCGTCCCCCACAGCGCGGCGCAAATTCACACGGGCAAGGAACGGTTCAATCCGTCAGGGATTGCGGTGCTGGGCGACCAGCTGATTCTGCCATCAGCGCGACAACGCCACCTGCTGATGTTGGACCGCACGCCGGAGCGCGGTGAGTGCGCCGTTATTGGGGCGCGAAAATTGAAGAAAAAACGCCATCCACAGGCGGAGGGCATTGGCTTTTTAAGTGACGGTGCACTCGTCCTTGCGGACGAAGGCGGTGATGGCAAAGCGCTCATGAGTTTGTATCAGCGTGGTCCTTGAGTGCGTGCGAGTGTCGCGTCGGCCTGGTGCCCGGTCAGGATGGACCGTTGTCCCGGGCTTCAAGCTCGACGATGGCTGTCACCGATTTGCCGGCGACCGCGGCGTCCACCACCGCACTGACGATCGGGGAATTGTCGCTGGTTCGATACAGCGTTTGTTTGATGGCGAGCACGTCAGGGTCCGCCGCTGCTTGCTCCAGAAAGTGGACGACGACGTTGAATGTCTCAAATGGCCAGTGCAACATCAGGTCGCCGTCGCGGATCGTGGCAAAGCAGTCACCGTCGGCGTCGCGGAGGCGCTGGGGAAGCGCTGATTCAAAGGGATCGAAGCTCAACTCGGGTTGCTCATCGCCGATACTGCTGACGATGAGTTCCACGGTATCACTTAACCCGAGCAAGCTGTCGACGGTCACGAATTCGGACCGCGTCAGGCTCTCGTTGTTGGCTGCGAGTGCGGCGACGTCGTCTTCATCCAGGATGCCGAGGCAGGTTGCGACGAAGGTGACCGACGACTCGGAGATGAGTCGGTTGAACTTCAGTCGCACGACGTTCGCCTTGTGCCGCATGCGGATGCCGGTCTCGACCACCTGACGGAGGTCATCGAAACGCTCGGCCAGTGCGAGATCGTTGTCTCGCAGCAACTGGAACATGCCAAGGTTGATGGTGGGTTTGCCGGGCAACAGGCGCTCCCAGAACAACTCGATCAACGTCTCGATGGCAACGAAGGAAGCAGCGTCCAGTTTGACGAAACGGGGTATCACCTATGGCAGCGGCACCAGAATGTGAGAGTCTTCCACCTCTGCGATGATGCAGACGCCGCTGCTGGGGATGAAGGGGAAGGGATGCTCGCGGTCGACTGTGAACGGCGTCAGGACCGGATGCACATGTCGGTCGAAATGGCGCTCGAGGTGGACCCGCTGGACGTCACTGAGATCCGTGGCTTCGAGGACGTGTACGCCACCTTCGTTGAGTGCAGCGTGGATGTTGGTCCAGGCAGCGTGCTGGGCAACCAGCAGTTCGTCAGCGCACTGGTTGACGTTCTGCAACTGTTGCTTCAGGGCTGCGTTTCGTGCGGCCTTCGCTGATCGCCCGCATGAGCCACGCCACGCGGACCGTGTAGAACTCGTCGAGTATGTCGGCTGAAATTGCCAGGAATCGCAGCCGTTCAAAGAGCGGGTGGCGGGGGTTCTCTGACTCCTCAAGCACGCGCTCAATGAAGGCAAGGTCCGAGATTTCCCGGTTCAGGAACCGGGAAGGGGATTGCTCGAGCGGCAGGCCGTCCGGGCCGTCTGCTTCGGAATGTGACTCGTCAGCCTGCCTCGCGGGAGAGTCAGTCGGCCTGGATGATAGCGACGACCTGATCTTCTTCCACAGCATCCTCTTCCTTCACTCTCAGTTCGGAGACGGTGCCCGCGCAGGGTGCTTCCACCGGGATCTCCATCTTCATGGATTCGAGAATCATGATGGTGTCTTCGGCCGCAACTTTTTGCCCGACTTCCACTTCGATTTTCCAAACGCTACCCGTTACTTCGGACTCAACTTGCTGCTCCGCCATTAGCGACCTCCAGTTGCCTTCGAGCGACCTGCGCGCCTGCCAGTGCCCCGACACGCTGCACTCTAAGAATGCTCATTGTTATGGGGCGCAAGCAATACAGTGTTTGTTGCGGCCTTTTCTTTTCAATTGCGCCACTTCAGTTGCGCTACGCCGAATGCGCCCGTACTGCGCCAGTCTCCCGGTGCGCCGGGTTTCGCGATGTCGGACTCAAGCCGCAAGGATACTACCATCACATCATGGAAAGCGTGATCACTGTCTTGAGTCGCGCCTTCTCCTTGTCCTTCTTGTCTCTCTCGTCTTTCTTGTCTTTC
>Ga0115002_10002675_pt1 | contig 23016 bp, 17 predicted proteins | sample ArcticOcean_MG_C_8_FD_89576 | JGI IMG/M metagenome (GOLD analysis project Ga0115002, IMG submission 89576) | Marine microbial communities from western Arctic Ocean - ArcticOcean_MG_CB11_86 | ecosystem: Environmental > Aquatic > Marine > Oceanic | place: Arctic Ocean: Canada Basin | collected... | reverse complement strand
TTACGAAATGAATTTTCTTTGTGCAAACGACGTGCGAAGCCTGCTGCTAAGCATCGTTGCACTCACTGGAGTCGCGGCGGCGCAGCTTCATGCCGACGACCTCGTTGTCCCCACGGAAGTTTTGGACAGCCAACAAACTCGCGTGCAAGCGATCGCCAAGGCGACCAAGGTCTCGATTTCCGTCTTTGGTCCCGCTGGTGCTGGTGGCGGTTCGGGCGTGGTAATCACACCTGACGGCTACGCGCTGACGAACTTTCACGTTGCGAAGCCGTGCGGCAATGCAATGAAATGCAGCATGAACGACGGTGTACTTTACGATGCCGTCATCGTTGGCATCGATCCAGTTGGTGATGTCGCCTTGATTAAGCTATTGGGCCGCGACGATTTCCCTTGTGCAAATATCGCCAACAGCGATAACGTCCAAGTAGGCGACTGGTGTTTTGCCGTCGGCAATCCGTTCCTACTGGCGACAGATTTCAACCCAACGGTGACCTTCGGTATCGTCTCGGGAACTCATCGATATCAGTATCCGGCTGGAACATTGCTCGAGTACGCAGACTGTATTCAAACAGACGCTTCGATTAACCCCGGCAATTCCGGCGGACCATTGTTCAACGCCGACGGAAATCTCATCGGCATTAACGGTCGTGGATCGTTTGAGAAGCGTGGGCGAGTCAATGTCGGAGTCGGTTATGCGATTTCGATCAACCAAATCCAAAACTTCATGGGCTACCTCAGAAGCGGTCGAATTCTCGATCACGCGACTTTGGGAGCTACCGTATCTACCGATGAAGACGGCCGTGTTGTCGTTTCCAACATTCTCGCTTCGTCGGACGCCTATCGCCGAGGATTGCGATACGGTGACGAAATCGTCCGCTTTGGCGGCCGCGAAATCGGCACCGTTAACACCTTCAAGAATGTATTGGGGATCTACCCGAAGGGCTGGCGAGTCCCTATTACGTTCCGCCGCAACGGCCAAGTCAACGACGTACTTGTACGCCTGACTGGTGTTCACTCGCGAAAAGATCTACTGGCAAAAATTCAAGGTAAACCAAAACCACAAGCTCCCAAGCCAGCACCGAAAAAGAATGACGACAAAGAAGACCCCAAAGGGGACGACAAAGGGGACGACAAAGACGCAGAGGGCGAAAAACCCAAGCTGCCGATCCCCAAAATCCAACTTCCCAAAATCCAACTTCCCAAAATACAACTTCCGAAAATTAAATTGCCAGGAAAGCCGGGCGTCCCCGCGAACGTTGCCAAACTACTAGATATCCAAGAGGGCTACGCGAACTTTTACTTCAACAAGTTGAATCAAGATCGCGTCTGGAACGCCATGACAAAGCATGGCGATTTCAAAGAATTCAAAGGCACGTGGTTGATGCAGGGCGCATTGACTGAGGGTGGCAAAGTAAGGCTCGAACTCGGCGACGACAAATCGACTTCCGTCATTGGAGTCGAGACGTCGACACTTACATCCGACAAAGACTACAGCGACCAACTTGGCCCGCCCAACACTGGTGGTTTCTTAGCTGCTGCCCAATTGTGGCGTCGACTATTAACCAAATCTCACAAGCAGTTTGGCGACATCCATTATCTCGGCACCGCACCATTGATTCACCACGAAGGCCTTTACGATGTTTACGTGGGAATTTTCGACGTAGTCGAAACTCGTTTCTACTTCGATCCGGAAACTGGTTTGATGACGGGTATTGAAATGTACCCCGATAGCGATATCGACCCCTGCGAAGTATTCCTCGCCGATTATCGCGAAGTCGATGGCCGATCGCTCCCACACAAATGGACAATCCGTTATCGCAACGACATCTTTGGTGTCATCCAATTTGATAAATTTGAACTCGCCAAAACAGAAGGAGCAGCACCATGAGACAGCTGAACTTCACCTCGAAATTCGCTCTGCTGCTTTTGGGATGTCTGACTATGATGTCGGCCGCTCCTTTTGCTTCCGCTGCAGATGATCGAGCCAAACGTAATTCGTTCGCTGAAACCGTCAACTCTGTTCAACCCAAAATGGTTAAGGTCTATGGTGCTGGCGGCCTGAAAGGGCTGGAAGCCTACCAAAGCGGATTCTTGATCTCGGCGGATGGCCACGTACTAACATCGTGGAGTTATGTGCTCGACACTGACTACATCACTATCACACTCAACGACGGTCGTAAGTTCGAGGGGACCCTGGTGGGTGCAGACCCTCGACTTGAAATCGCCGTCGTTAAGATTGAAGCGACAGACCTACCGTTCTTTGACCTGTCCAAGGCCGCAGAACTGGAATCGGGCGACCGCGTGCTGGCTTTCAGCAATCTGTATGGTGTTGCAACTGGCAACGAACCCGCCAGCGTCTTGCACGGAAGCGTCTCGGCCAAGACGACTCTGGCAGCTCGGCGAGGTGCGTTCCAATCTCCGTACAAAGGTCCCGTCTACGTCGTAGATGCCATGACGAACAACCCCGGCGCCACTGGCGGAGCGTTGACCAACCGCCGCGGAGAGTTGGCAGGTATCCTGGGAAAAGAACTTCGCAATTCGCAGAACAATACCTGGCTGAACTATTCCGTACCCGTGAGCTCAATCCGGGAAGCAGTGGAAGACATCTTGGCGGGTCGCACTCGACCGCGCAGCGAAGATGAAAACGCTCGCAAACCCGCCGATCCCGTTAACTTATCACTCCTAGGAATCGTTCTCGTCCCGGATGTATTGGCAAAAACGCCGCCATTCGTAGATCGAATTGTGCCCGATTCCCCCGCCCAAACTGCCGGCATCAAAGTCGACGACCTCGTTCTGTTTGTGAACAACCGCATCGTCTCGTCTGTTCGTTCATTGCGAGATGAATTGTCGTTTATCGATCGGCTCGAAATCGTTCGCCTGACAATTCAACGGAAACAAGAATTGATCGACGTCGAACTGCGTGCCAAGTAAGTAAAACTATCCTTCTAACAGTTTGCAGGTCTAAAATGACGTCGCAATCCATATATTTTCGACTTTGTGTTTTGGCGACTTTCGCTTCGCTTTTTGTTGGCACATTCGCTTTTGCTCAAGATGTAACCGAGCAAGAGGAAGCGGCCTTCAAGGCAGCGGTTAAACAAGCCAGCGCCAGCGTCGTCCGAGTAGAAACGTTTGGCGGACTTGAAAAGGTCGGTCAGCTACTCGTTGGCACGGGCCCCACCACAGGTTTGGTGGTCGCCGCCGATGGATACATTCTTTCCAGCGCGTTTAACTTCGTTCAAAAACCGTCGTCGATACTAGTCACGCTTCCCAATGGTACGAGAAAGCCAGCGAAAATCATTTCCCGCGACAATCACCGGATGTTGGTGTTGTTGAAAGTCGAAACGGAAACTCCGCTGACTGTACCAACTGCCGTGCCACGCGACCAAATGATGGTCGGTCAATGGACGTTCGCAGTGGGTCGAACATTCGACCTCGACTCGGTAAACACCTCGGTGGGAATTTTGAGTGCCAAGAACCGCATCTGGGGCAAGGCACTACAGACTGACGCCAAGATTTCGCCCAGCAATTACGGTGGACCGCTAATCGACTTACAGGGCCGAGTGCTAGGAATTTTGGTTCCACTTTCGCCACAAGGGAAAGGCGATATTGCCGGCGCCGAGTGGTACGATTCCGGAATCGGTTTTGCCGTTCCACTCGACGAAATCAACAAACGGCTCGACGTTCTGAAGAGCGGTAAGGACCTCAACCCGGGCGTCCTAGGCGTGGCTCTGAAGGGCAAAGATGTCTACGCGGACAACGTGTTCATTTCCTCTGTTCGCATTAACTCACCCGCTCACTCAGCTGGCATCCAAGTCAACGACAAGATCGTATCGGCAAACGGCCTACCCGTTGTTCGACAAGCTCAACTGAAACACGTCCTCGGCGGGCTTTACGCTGGCGACACAGTGAAAATCGGTATCAAACGCGGTAGCGAATCGCTCGAAATGGACATCGAGTTAACGGATAAACTGACCGCTTACGAATTTCCCTTTATGGGAATTCTTCCTGAGCGAGTGCAAGCTGGCGACGGAGTCAACGTGCGATTTGTTTTCCCCGGAAGTGGAGCCGACGAAGCTCAAATCAAAGCGGCAGATCGCATCACAAAGATTGGCGAAGAAGCGGTCACCGATAGTGCTCAGTTGCTAGAGTTGATGGCAGGACAGGCCCCTGAAAATGAAGTCGACGTAACGCTCGTTCGCGGCGAAGAAACAATGGTTGTCAAAGTGAAGCTTGGGACGATTCCGAACGAAGTGCCAGAGAGTGTTCCAGCGATTGCCAAGCCGGAAGGGGAAGAGGTAGCAGCTCAAACTGTCGAACTCGAATTCGCAGAAGAGCGCAACAAGTGCTTCGCTTACATCCCTTCGACCTACCGCAACGATGCTCCTCACGGTGTGCTCGTTTGGTTACATGGTCCAAGCGGTTACAAAGAAGCCGATTTGGAGAAGCGTTTTAAAGAACTGTGCGAGAAGTATCAAGTCATCCTCTTGGCTCCACAAGCTGGCGATGGCAAGAAGTTTTCAGCGACGGATGTCGATTTCTGCGGCAAGGCGATTCAAAAAGTAATTGCAGACTACACGGTGGACGGCAATCGAATCGCGACGCATGGATATCAAGCTGGAGGGTCGATGGCATACTTAGTCGCTTTCGGTCAACGAGCGTTGGTTCACGGCGTTTCCAGTGTCGACGGCGGCTTCCCAACTCGCATCGGTGCTCCGGAGAACGATCCGGCCGGTCGAATTCTTATTCACAGTACAGTGCCGACGAAATCGAAATTAGCCCAACGCTTGGAACTCGAAATCAAGAAGTTGCGTTCGCTGAAGTTTCCCGTAACGGAATTGAAGGTGGAAGGCGAAGCAAAAGAATTGAACGCCGAGCAACTCCTTCAACTGGGAAGCTGGCTCGACACTCTCGATCGCATCTAGAGTAGAATAACGTCGCAATGCTAGAGTGTCCTGGCTTTGTTTGGCACCGCGGCATTTCGCTTCATGGTGCCTGTATTTGTTCTTCTTTCGAGTGCTTAGCACTAACAATTGAGCCTATCGAATGCGACGTCATCTCTGCGGAATTCTTGGAGTCGGTTCGCTGATCGGATGGGTCGTGCTACTGCTATCGGGCACAAATGAAACGTCACTTGCGTTTTCTGGTGCATGCCTCAAAGCGGGCCTGATCTTTACCGCCTTATGGCTCGCCTACCCACAGCTCGAGTCGTTAATTGATCGCACTCCAAAGTGGTTCTTCTACGCCTTAGTCGGTGGTCTGTGCGCCGTTGCCATACGGCGTGAACTACTATTCCTTGTCGTCCCAGTAATAATCGTCTTCCTCATCCTGGAGGGCTGGAAGTGGATCATGACTCCGCCGAAGAAACGGGCCAAGAGCACGGTAAAAAGAACGGCGAAGAAGAAGCGGCCCACTGAATAACTTGGGGCGTGAAACGTAGAGTGCGTAGCGCGAGCAAGAAGCAAAAAACGGTGCAGCCAAAGCTACACCGTTTTATTGAGATCATTTATTGAAGCGAGTAGTATGCGGGCTTCGCCCTGATCACTCCGCTAGTTTCGCCTTCACTGAATTGAGTAGATCGACAGCTTGTCCGATTTCGGCTTTTTGTCGTTCTGGCTCCGAAGGGATTTCGCGTTCAATGGTGAGTGGTCCGGTGTAGCCGATTTCATCGAGAGCACGGAGATAGTTTTCAAAGCCGACGTCGCCTTTGCCGAGTGCGACTTCCGCTCCCCATTCTTCACCTGGCTTATCGGCCCAAGTGCCGTCCTTGCAGTGGATGCTACGGACGTACTTGCCAACTTTCTTAAGCGCTTCAATCGGTTCACCCGTACCGTAAAGAATCATGTTTGCGGGATCAAAGTTGACGAATAGATTGTCTCGTTCGACATCGCCGATGAACTGCAGCAGACCGTCGGCAGTTTCCTGCCCGGTCTCCAAGTGGAGAGCTTGTCCATTACCAGCACAGTGATCGCAGACGTCGCGGGTAACGTCTAGTATTTCGGCGTAAAGCGGATCGGAAGTATCGTGCGGTACGAAACCGATATGCAAAGCGACAACGTTGCAGCCAAGCATCTTGGCGAAGTCAGCAATTTCTTTCATTTCAAGAGTGCGTGCGGCACGTGTTTCCGGTGGCACCAAACCAACTGTTTTTGAAACAGTGGGAATATCTGCATAACTCTCACCTTCGAAACCACCGAATACACACGTCAACTCGATTCCCAACTCCGCCAAGCGGGCCAAGAATTTTTCCGCATGTTCCTTGGTACGAGTCTCTTTCGCAGGGGCGTGCAACTGGATTGTAGGAATCCCTAACTCGTGAGCAACTTCAAGCTTTACTCCGAGCCCTGCATCCACGCTTGTAAAAACACCGATCGGCCATTTATCCACGACGACTTCTCCTAACCTGCGAAACTACGACGGAACAACAAACGGTCATGTTAAAACTCGCAGCCAAGCACCGCAAGTAGTTGTCGTGGTGAAACGCGAAGCAGATGTCGCCAGATTTCGGGGGATTTGAGGAATAGCTTCAACTAGACTCGGACAAAAGGCCCATGGCCTCGAGGCGGGTCAAGCGAGGAAGTGTTGGGGATATCGTCCACTGGCCGGTGTGCTCCCAGAAGGCTGTAACACTTCCTCAAATCAACTCGCAACGCGAGTCACTCTCCCCTTTTGGGAGAGTCGGAGTCTCAGCTCCGGGTGGGGTTTATGAACTTCGCTAGACGAGGCCAGGCAAATTTTCGACCGAGAGAATATTTCTCCACTCCACATCACATCACGCGCCTTTCTTCAGGCCGAAGGTCCGGCACGATGTTAGCTCAGGGCTCTGCCCTGCGGACGAAAGTAATTATGATTCGATTCAATTCTGCATTTTGATTCTTTACGCCGAGGGCGTTGTCGCTCTAGGTATTGAGTCCAAACCGCGCACAAAGGCGCGTTAACACGCTCGGATTCGCAACTGTTTTCCAAGCCCTTAAACGGGACCCGCAAAGGCGTGCCGGTGAACGTCAAACGAAGTTTTTAAACCCCACCCGGAGCTGAGACTCCGACCTCCCCGCAAGCGGGGAGGTGACTCGCTTCGCGAGTTGATCTTGGAGAACTCGTCGCGGATTGGTGGCTCACTGATATTCACGCATAAAAAACGCCGCGTTCGCAATCGAACGCGGCGTTAAAATGAACTTAATCTCTCGGCCGATTAGCCGACTTCTTTTGCTCGTTTATCACTGGCCATCGCCATGATTTCGGAGATCATTTGATCGGGCACTCCGGATTTGCCAAGCTCTTCCTCAACGCTGCTGCCATCGGAAGTTTCTTTGGCATACTGGCTGAACCATGAGTCCTCAAATTTGATGTAGCCACCATTTGGTTTGGGGGAATCGCCAGAGTTGTTGATGGCGATGTTTGATGTCAAAGCGACAACTGCATCACCCAAACCAACTCGAGGATTACAGCGAGGTTCGTTTTCCGGAGCTTGATTGCGAATACACCAAGCCCAGTGTTCGATTTCCTCTCGGTAACCGCGACTGACATTTTTAGGAGCGGCGGCTTTGGACACAGGTCCCATATCGCCACTAGCTTGAGTGTCCATTGTCGGTCCGCCAGCGCCCTGCTTGACTCCAACTTTCGTGGAGGTCGAACCGCTGGTGTAGAGCATCGATTCTTTTTCTTTCTCGATAACCAGCGTTCCCTTTGTCCCCATGACGATTTCGCCGTAACCGCCAAAACCGTTGCCGTTGATCGACGAGTAAGTCATGATGATTTTCTTATTTGAATCGACCTCGTAGGGTGGAATACCGTCTTCGGGGGGAACGTTAGAAATAACGTCTTTGTAACCAGGCTCGAATTTACTGTCGTATTCGGGGCCAGGATATTCATAGGTACAGTAGACGTGATCGTTAGCGTCGCGGTCCATGGGGAAGAGGTGACGTCCACCAACTGCGTGAACGGACAAAGGATGGATCTTACGCGCTGGGTCTTCTTCATAATCGGCGCGAAGGGCACTGATAAAGATACTTGCCGCATCGAGTTGATGGCTACCAAGTTCGGCCATTAGTCCACCGCCCGTACGTTCCCAAAGTCGCCAACGTACGAGTTCTTCGAGTGCGCTACGTTTATATCCATTTGCCAATGTCGCATCGACATATCCGTGCTGATCGGCTTTCACTGTCTGGTCTTGGTCCCAGGCGGCCCATTGAGCGGCCTTTTTCTCGTACATGGCGAGTTCAGCAGAGTCGACCTTCCCAGCGTCCTTATGCCGTTTGACAGAACCTCGAAAGCTCTTGAGTTGATCGGCAATCTTGTCGGCCCTCTTGTCGGTGCCGGGAATTGGCTGACCACCAGGAATCGGTTGAGACCAACTATCGCGACCGGGCAGGTTCCCTCGGTGCCACTGTGCTCGGATGTAGTGAATCTGACCCAACAATCCCCATCGCATCAGCTGCACGGCATTATCGTACAAAATGTTGTAGTGACGTTGGTGGCCGACAGCGAGGTAAACGTTCATGTGCTCGGCCACGATACTCATCGCTTTGCACTGAGCGACGTTGTGAGCCATCAGCTTTTCGGTGAGAACATGCTTGCCTTTTAACATTGCCTGGATGGCAACTTTGCAATGCAGGTGCAAGGGCAGGGCGATGATAACGGCATCGATAGAATCGTCTTCGAGCAACGCTTCGTAGCCGCCATTGTCTTGGTTGTATACTTCGACGGTCTGTCGAGCTTCCGCTTCGGTTTTCCAACCGTAAACATCCATGAGTCCGCGACGGGCTGCGGCAGCCGCAGGGCTGGCGTGGTCGCCGTGAAATGCGCGATGGATACTGGAAGGACGAATATCGGCGATAGCCACGACTTGGACGTAGTCGGGATTACAGGCGCCCAGCAACACGTTGCCTTCGTCGCCCGTGCCGATGACGCCGACGCGAATAGGATCCGCAACTTTATCGTAACCGAAGTAATAGGCACCCAAGCCAGCAGTAGCGGCGAGTCCAGTGCCAGCGACGATTTCCTTGAGGAAGTCGCGGCGATGAACGCCCACGGCTTCGTGGAAATTATCAATTCCGACTTCTTTTTCTTCAGGTGTTAAGTTCATTTGGCTTGCTCCGTTTTTTGCTTCGGCTTGCAACATTTAGAGAGTGCAAAACCAACAAGAAGATCGAGGCCTGCGAAGCGACCCGCACCAATTGCGGCTACTACGAGCAGAGCGATCATTTCTACGAATTGATTGTAAACAGGTAATGCTCCATCAGCTAAAGGCCACTGGGTGAGAACCACCGAGGCCAAAAAAGCTGCTGCTGCCAGAGCGGCAGGACGTGTAAACAGGCCGAAGAGCAACAGAAGTCCAATGGTTAAATCAAACCATGGAATAAGTCCATCAATAGTGCCGGATTGCATGACACCGGCATCTAATTTGCCGATCTCTATGTAACCACCGCGATTATACTGCTCCGAAGTTGCCAAAGTATTCACGGCTCGTTCGTAATCGATCCAGATACTGTCGATCTTTGCTTGGATTGGCATCCAAAGAATTTTCTGTTCGCCAGCAATTTCTTTGGCTTGGCCTTTCAGCGACGCGACTTCCATACGGCTGGGATCGGCGTGGATATCCTTGAGACGCTCGATTCCCTTTTTGTATTTGAAGATGTCGTCGTGATTTTGATCGATCCAAGTCTGCACGGCAATGCCGTGCACTAGCTCCAGCTTTTCGGCCAGCTGAGCTTGAGCTTTGTCAAAGCCAAAGTGATTCTTGGCGCGCTGACGATAATTTGCAAAATGTCGCTTTGTACCTTTGACGTCCAGTCTTCCGAGTCCGTCTTTATCCCAGACCATTCCCTGAAAGGCACCGGCAAACGGACCCTTGGCAGCGGAAAGGAAACCAGCGGAAAATGGCTTTGGATTCTGGAGCTTGGAAACCCCTTCGCAAAAGAAGTGGAAACCAATCCCCATCCGCAACGCAACCACCGCGACAATGGCGAGCGTGCTGAGTTGATTTCGTGGTGAGGTAGCCAGGGGAATTCTCCTTGTGGAATGCAATGCGGAATTAGATGAGGCGACCCAAATGAGGATCGGTTCCGCCTCGCTGAGGTGGGAGTTGAGGAAGGGTTATTTCCAAACCACCATTATGAATCATAGGAACCGATAAGCCAAGGCACAGCCCCGCGAAAGACTACATTTGCGATATTATCTGACTTTGGTCGTTTTCGCTCGCGGCAACTCCACTGGATCGCTCGATACCTTATTTTCTCATACCCTTAAGTTTTCTCTTACCCTTCCCATCAACTATTCGGCACGTTTTCTTCGGTACCTTGGCCGAATTGGTCCACTAACATATTATTTGTTTTCAGACTCCGTTAATTGCTATTGAAAGGCCACTGGTATGCGTATTGTTTTGTGCTTTCCTGTTGAGCCGCAACAGGTTGAGCAAATTCGAGCCACCGTTCCCGATTGGGAAGTGGTCGATGCTGGACAACAGCGAATTGCCGAGGAATTGCCCACCGCAGATATATTTTGTGGACACGCAAAAGTTCCCGTGCCTTGGCCCAAAGTCGTACAGCAAGGGCGTTTACAGTGGATCCAGTCTTCCGCCGCAGGCCTCGATCACTGCCTAACTCCAGAAGTTATCGACTCCAATATTCCCGTCACCAGCGCCTCGGGATTGTTCGCCAACCAAGTAGCAGAACAGACAATGACACTGATATTGGGCCTCACCCGCAGCATGCCCACGTTTTTTGAGGCGGCGAATCGGAAAGAATTCGTTCGCCGCCCAACAGGCGATCTGCACGGCAAAACGATTGGCATCATCGGCCTCGGCGGAAATGGGCGTCGCCTCGCCGAAGTTCTTGCTCCGTGGAATGTGCGGGTCCTTGCGACGGACGTCTTTCCAGTCAACAAGCCAGACTGCGTCGAACAGTTGCTCCCAGCCAGTCAACTCGACGAAATGCTTCCACAGTGCGACATTGTCATTCTCTGCGTGCCACTCAACTCGGAAACCAAAGGCATGATCGATCGTAGCGTCTTTGCACAGATGAAAGACAATGCCATGTTCGTGAATGTCGCACGCGGCCCGGTAGTCAACGAACCAGATTTGATCGAGGCGCTTCAACAAAATCAAATTGGATCTGCGGGAATCGACGTTACCGAAGTCGAGCCACTGCCGGAATCCAGTCCATTGTGGAATTCCCCCAATGTCATGATCACTCCGCACGTGGGCGCACAATCTGCCCGGAGAGTTCCCGACACAGTAGATTTCTTCTGCGAGAATCTCAAAAGATTCCGGGCCGACCAACCGTTGTTGAATCTCGTCGATAAGCACCGTGGCTTCCCACCACCAGAGAATCGAGCGAATAGGTAACCAGCCAAAACGCCATCGCGCCAGATTCGTGGCGTGCGGTATCGGCGTGTCGTATGACAATTTAACATGTCGGTAAACCAAACAAAAAGCGACGCGATTGCAGAATCGGCAACGCGAATCTAAGAAAGCTATAGACCCAACCAAAGGTGGGGGGGTAAGATGTGTGGAAGAGAGAAACATGAATTGGCAGCAATTCTCCCTACTGTGACGACGATCTGGTAACCAATTTCATTGATTCCGATCGACGCGCTGCAACCAACAGCGTTCCATGTCTCACGTTCAAATATTGCGACAACGGGCGAGACCAAATGCACTCGACAACTCGACACGACATACATGCGACACAGACGGTTGGTGGTGGCGATGCAAAACACGACCCGCCTGTCGAGTTAATGGGTCACTACAAAAAGATCGTTACCAACAAACGCCTCAATTGGACCACTCACCATCGATTGCAACGTTTGCTCGGTTCTGGTGGTCAAGGTGTAGTATTCCTTTCAGAGCGACGTGGAATCGACGGTTTTACTCTCCCTGTGGCGATGAAAGTGTTTTCACCGGAGCGATTTGAAGACGCGAAAGCTTACAGCGAAGCTATGTCGCGAATCGCCCAAGTCGCCGTTCACGTCGCGCAGATTCAGCACGACAATTTGCTCGACGTACAAAACTTCGTCGATCGCAATCGCATTCGAATCATGGTCATGGAATGGATCGACGGCTTTGACATGCAACGGCTGCTAGTGCCAGAAATGTTAGACGCTGTCCAGCATCGAGTTAGCGTAAAACGGTGGGAGTACCTCAATCGTGTCATCGTCACGGCGGGACCGAGGCAACCGCGAATCAAGCCTGGAGTCGCGGTGGCTATCGTGCGCGACTGCCTCTCTGCCCTCGCTGCATTGCACCGAGAAGAGATTATTCACGGCGATATCAAACCTTCTAACATCATGCTGAAGCGGACCGGTAACGCTAAGATCATCGACATCGGTTCTGCGTTTGAGTTAAACAATCCTCCGCCCCAACGAACGTGCACTCCAACTTACGCCGCACCAGAAGTGCTCGAAGGTGGCGCAAGTTCTCCCCGTAGCGACTTGGCGTCCTTGGGTTATGTCCTCATTGAAATGCTTTCGGGCCAACCTTGCTTTGAGGAACCTTACACCTATCGCAACCTGCTCGAAGCCAAACGGATGTTGCCACAACGGCTGGACGAAATCCTGCCGGAAGAGGTGACTTGCAACGAGCTCTTGATGAGTTTTTGTCGAGGCTTGATTGCGCCCGATCCTATGCGACGTTTTCCTTCGGCGGAAGAAGCCGATATGACGAAAAAAGGTGGGGCATCCGCATTCCATCGCCAACTAGTGTTGGGCGATATGGCCAGCGAATACGGAAACGAAATTCGACTCTGGGTCGAAGAGCTAAAAGAGATCGAAGACCTTAACGATCGCGACGACTAACGAGTCTGCCGCAGCAGTGCCGTTTTACGCAAGGTCGTCGTATGTTGGGTTGTCGTATGTTGGGTTGTCGTATGTTGGGTTGTCGTACTGTTGGGTCGTTTTACGCAGGGTCGTCTTCTTCAGGTGCGTCCAACAGCGAGAGATGGTCGCCCAAACGATCTAGCAGCTGATCGTAATCAACGGGCTTTCCCAGAATGGCACAGGCGCCAAGATTGACCATTTTTCTTTTCATCATTTCGTCTTCTAGACCGGAGATGACGATAACTGGAATTTCGGCCGTAGCTGGATTTTCTTTGAGCCGTCGCAGAACGTAGTCGCCACGCCCGTTTGGCATTTCAATATCTAATAAGATGGCGGTTGCGGGATGCTGAAAGGCCGCGCGGTAACCATCGGTTCCATCGAACGCTCGGACCACCGCAACTCCCCGCTCCTCGAGTCGCATCTTTACGCCCCAGGAAAAATCGGGGTCGTCATCGATGTGCAAAACCCAGGGAATCTCCTCCGCGTTTGCATTTTCTTCCACGTTTGCATTCTCTTCCAAATCGGCTGCAGAATTGACGACGTCTAGCAAGGCAAAGACCGTATCGACGGCTTCACATTCGTGATTGCTGCGAACAAGAGTGGGTTGAGCGGACATATTGTCGACCTTTCGTTTAGTGACTGAGCGTCTGATCCTTGCGACCGCGCGACTTGGCCCGTTTGGAAGTTACGGGAGGGACCAAAGTCGTGGTCGGTTTTGTGTTTTGAATTGGTGATTTCACGCGCGCGGCATCTCGCTGCAACGCCTCTTGTTGCTGAATCATAATACGACTGGTTGCCGCGAGATCGAGACCGAAAAGGTCGTTCCAACAACGGAACAAATGCTCGGAGTGCGTCGTCGGCGACCAACAACCAGCAAACTGTACGTGCCCGACAACACCCAACTCTTCCAGCGCCTTGGAGAGAGCAAACTCTCGTCGCCCTTCTTCGCCGCCTTCAATGGAAGCAACGGCCCAAGTCCGCTCATCGCAAGCGAAGACAAGACCACTGTCTTTCGCCTCTTCACCCTCCAATGCATTTTCCGGTGTGTTCTTCAGCGAGTTTTTCAGGGCAAGTGTGATACTGCGAGAAGGACGGCTGGTGTCGTCAATTTTTACGTCGTCAATTTTTACAACGAGAAGTGAAATCCATGACTGCTTGGAGTGGCTTACGGATTGAGCAACAAAAGACTCGAACAGTCGGGCCGGATCAGCGGTTGGCAAGACGACTGAAAATCGACTGCCCATTCCAGTTTCTGATTCGAGCAAGAGTTGTCCGTTATTCCGCTTCACCAACTCGCTGACAATGTGAAGACCGAGACCGTATCCGGCTTCAAGTTGCATTTCATTCGTTCCGGATTGAGCAAAGCGTTCGAGGATTCGTTTCTGCTCGCCTCGAGGAATACCGGGCCCGCCATCCGCAATTGAAATCTCGACCGTTCCGTCTGCCACGCGATGCTCCGCAGCGATAGAAACGACTTCGCCTGCTGGCGAGTGTTTTAGGGCATTGGTGCCGAGATTGGAAAGTATTCGCTGGATGTGGTCGCGGTCACAAAACATCTGCGGCAACGAATCGGGCAGATCCAGCTCGCAATGCACCCTGCGGCTTGCTCCGCGGACGTCTAGATCCAAGACGAGCGACTTTAACGATTCGCCCACGCCAACGGGTTCGAGGGTTGTTCCAACTTTTCCGTGCTGTGTCTTGCGAGTCAAAAGAAGATCGTCGATCAAATCCGACATAAACTCGGCGCGTTTACCGAGCACATTGACCATTCTCGATTGATCTTTATTGAGGGTCGCCTTCAATTGACGTTGCAAAATCTCGGAGTAATCCGCAATCACCGCCAAAGGTGCTCGCAAGTCGTGGGCGACATGCTCGATGGTTTGAATATGATTGGTCGCATTGCCGTTCGATTTGCCGTTCGATGGATTGCGCACTGAGGAGCCATGTCGAGCTAGTACTCGTTCAAGGCACAGATCCCAATCGCGAACAGTAATCGTCTCGAACCTTAGATATTCGACACCATACTTGACGAGTTTCTTGGCCAAGCCGATCGACTCTTCGGAACAGACAACAGCCGTGGGGACATCGCAACCTGCAACCCAATTCTCAATTTCTCGCTCGGAAGTCCAGAGATTGTCCAAGTCCAACACAACAACGGCTTGGCGATCCGAAGAGTTTGGCAGTCGCCCGCTCGCGGTTTTACAGATAGTCATTACGGAATCAAGAGTCTGTTCCGATACGATCTCTGAGCGTGCGGTACCGATGCGGCTCAGCCAAGCGGGCCTCGCTCGGTCTCCGACAACGACGACAAGTTGCTTTCCAGTGTCCACCCAATACTCCCCGTATATCTGGACTTACTTTCTCGGGCCCGTGTTAAACCCAGAAGCTTGACCGTAGGTCCGAAATCAAGCCCTGAAAAAAGTACATCGCCGATTGCGTGTCGACTACTGGCTATGCCGATTCTGCAGGTGAAAAAGCCGCGGAAGTGAGTGTTATGCCCGTGTATTTGGATTGCCCGGTCTAATTGGAAGCCGAGCGGGCTTGCCGAGCCCAACTCGGGGACGCTAGCAAAATCCGCCTGGATCAATTCGTCAATTTTCGCTATTGTCGTGCGTTCCTGGGAGTTCGACGATCGTCTTTTTTTGGCCCACCAACGGGTCTGAATTTCCGGAACCGCAGATCGCGTGCAGGGAGGCCGCAAGAGTGCGAGTAATCCGCAAATACATCCGCCGAATCCTCATCGTCGCGGGCCTAGTCATGGCCATCGGTATCTGGGGACTCTCTAAACTAGGTCTCATTGATCTAGGAACCTCCGTATCTCCCCCACCAGTATCGCTGCCGGCACCGCAAGAAAAACCGGCCGACGAAATACTAATGGCGTCTTTCAATATCCAGATCTTCGGTCAGGCGAAACTTAAGAAGACCGAGGTCGTCAGTGTACTGGCTCAAATCGTGCGCAGATTTGACATCATTGCGATTCAAGAGATCCGCTCGATCAACGATCCGCTGCTGCCAAAATTCATCGAGGTGGTAAACCAAGATGATGCTGCTTATGGGTATGTGATCAGCCCAGCGCTTGGCAAGTCAAAAGAACAATTCGCGTTCATCTTTGACACCAATCGAATTGAGATGATTGAGAACTCTGCGTTTACGATGGCCGATCCCGCCAAGCTGATTCATCGCGAACCGATGATCGCCTCGTTTCGAACCAAAACAACGGAGCCAGGCGTCGAACCATTTTCTTTCACACTTATCAACGTTCACACCGATCCCGACGAAACAGATACCGAGCTAAATGTGTTGGATGACGTTTTTGGAATCATACAATCGCAACCGGAAGACGACGTGATTTTGCTGGGTGACCTAAATGTCAGCTACAAGAAGTTTGGCCAGCTTGCAGAGGTTCGCAATCTGCATTGGACAATTGCTGACGCGCCAACAAATACTCGTCAGACGAAGAGTTACGACAACATTGTCTTCAATAGCGAGGCGACGAAAGAATTCACAGGCAAGGCAGGCGTGTTAGATCTCGAGACCGAATTCAATATTTCGCGCGAACAAGCGTTGCAGATCTCAGACCACTTGCCCATCTGGGCTGCCTTCAAGATGACGGAATCCCCCAGCGGAATTCTGGCAACCAAACCTGAAACGACCGAACGCCACTAACTCCAACGCCACGCCACCAACTCGAACGACCGTAGCCCGAGCGAAATGCCGTTCCTCTGTTCGAACGCGATTTTCGTCGTCGCCGACAGCGAACGGTCTCCCTGAATGTTGCAGGGTAGAGGGTTGCTCATTACGTTGATAAACAGAAAGCCCGGCCAATAAAATCAGCCGGGCTTTCTGTTTTCTCATGCCGAAATTCGGCCATCCAAATTAATTGTCTTCTTCGATAACTGTTGTAGGATCGGCAGGATCCGTTACTGCAGCAGGATCAGCAGGATCTTCTGCAGGGGGATCGGCAGGATCTTCTGCAGGGGGATCGGTAGGATCTTCTGCAGGGGGATCGGTAGGATCTTCTGCAGGGGGATCGGTGGGATCTTCAGCAGGGGGATCTGTGGGATCTTCAGCAGGATCTGCTGTGGGGGGATCAGCAGGGGGATCTGTGGGCTCTGGATCAGGGCTGCCACAACCAACAGTGAAAAGACCGATGCTAAGCAACATCAAAAATACAAGTAGCTTCTTCATACTTCACCTCATGTAGAACAGAATTAGTTGAACGGTTTATATTCAGACCAAACACAACCCTACGATCTTAACCGTGAGGAAATAGTGGTTACCTGACGTGCGTTGCTGATAGGTTCCCTAAGTGGACGTCATTATTCCAATGAGTGAGAAAATATCTGGCATTTTTTAACGAATTGAACCAGAGAGCAAAATCTGCTAGCTGAGTATTTGTGGATCTTAACACTCGTCCCATATACTTAACAGCAGGGGATGCAGTTATTTAGGATGAAAAAGAAAGTTTCCTGGGCCCGCCTCCCTCGAGTTGGGGATTTCGTTTTTTTTGTTTTTCAGGGAATAATGCTGGGCTCAAAAGGGTCGCAGTGGTGAGTGGATAGGATTGGCAAAAACAAAGATGCCAACTAGAGAATCAGATTCGATCGACATGTCGATAGAAACGCTTGTGGGAAAATTCCACGCGCCGTTGTATCGGTACGCCTTTCGACTCACCAAAAAACAATCAGATGCGGAAGATTTAGTCCAACAGACCTTTCTGGTGGCAATTGAGAAACTAGACCAGCTACGAGATTCAACGAAGATATCGAGTTGGCTTTTCGCAGTTACCAGGAATTTGTTTCTCAAAAGCTGTCGGAAATCGAGGCCCACACCAGTTGCCGTTCTAGAATTGGATGTCGACCAGATCCCAGCAGCTGAAGAACGAGATGAGATCGATAGCGAGAGTATTCAGCTGGCGCTGAATCAGCTTTCCGACGAATATCGGGTTATCTTGGCATTGTTCTATTTTGAGGATGCAAGTTACAAAGACATCGCCGAAGCGCTCGACATTCCAATCGGTACAGTAATGAGCCGTTTGTCGCGAGCAAAAGGCCAATTACGAAGACTGTTGCTGGACAGAGACGCTGACTCCAATTCGGAATTGGCAGATCCAGTAGATAATGTTAGCGATGAAAACCTCACTGTCGCACAAACAAAATCGAGCAATTCCGAATCCCGTTCAAATGCGAGTGGTTCGACACCGCATAGCGATCGACCGAGAAACCAAAAATACCGCCCAACACCTTAGCCAGCAAAAGGCCGCTGATTGATGTCGCACGATAAATTTCCAAAATCGCCAGATCCCGCTCGACGAGCGGAATCGATCGACGCCTGTCGGTCTAGTTCGCAAGACTGGCTCGACGAGGAAATTGCGCAGCACGTCGGTTCGCCAGGAGAAGACGAGACATTAGCCCGTTCGTTGGAGCTGGACGAAGAAATACACGCTGCCTATCAAGACGTCCCAATTCCAGCTGGTCTCGAGGCGCGATTGCTAGAGAAACTGGCGCCTGTTCAAAAGAACAATGTCTGGAAGCGAAGAGCACTACTGACGTTGGCAGCCACAGCCCTCGTATTGGTGGTGGCGTACTGTTTCCGACCGGCAACAACGTCGTCAACAATCGACGCTGAAGAGTTAATCAATAAAGTGACGACGCTCCCTCAAAGCGACTGGACACGCGCGACGCCTGCGCAAGTTTGCTCGGCAAAATTACGCCCGAACCTTGTGGCCCGTCGCTGGGCCACTATTAAGATCGACGGTGTCTCCGTTACCGTTTTTGAGTTCTCAATCGGAGGAGTCACTGGATATGTCGCCAGCTATCCTACCGCCTCTCAGACCAAAAACTTCCCCAACACGCCAACCATTGGCACCCGAGGGTATCGTTTTGCCGAGAGTTATTCCAAGGGGATGACACATGTTCTCATCGTCAAAGGTGGCGATGCCGAATACCGTCTGTTTGTTCGGCCGTCCCGCGTCACCTAACGCCGCGAACTGTCCTTGCTTGGTAGCTTCTGTTTCTTTGTAGATTGGCCGACATTCTCGCGCCATCTCATCTTGAACCGGCGTAGATATTGCCTAATCGGCAAGCCTTACCATTTCGATTGCGCCGGCAAAATCGGACTCATCCCAATCTCTTCGATAACCGAAGTTGATAATAGAACATCCCACCTTCAACCGCCCACCCATCCATCCCACCTCAATCCGATGGCGGTGCTTTCTTGCTGACAGGAAAATCCCATGAAACGCATTGTACTTTCCCTCGTTTTGGCTCTTTTCGCAGGCAACGTTATTGCTGACGATTCGACAACGCCCATTGCGCCAACAGCACCTCGGGCACGCATCAATGGGATTAGCGAAATTCCGGGTCGACCAGACGGATGGGATTCGTCTCGCCATTACCAAGACCCACAAGCTCTCGTCCGCAAGAAGGCGGAATTGCGATCGGCGCAAAGGCGAATGCGGCTAGAAATCAACAAACGAAACGGATATTCTCCTCAGCGTCCCAACGTTTTTGCCACGCCATTCACTGGTGTATACTACACGCCTCGAGTGGCAGCACCACATTATGGCTATCGAGGCTCTGCTTATCCCTCCAGCTACCGGCAAGCAATACACCCTCAAACTGTTCGGTAAACAAATGACAATACGTGGACGTCGATACGATTCGGGAACAGCCGTCGAAGTCCAATTTAGTGCGGGGAAGATCGCAGCCGTTAATCCAATTGACGATGACGAGATGCTGCCTTGGATTTCGCCCGGATGGTTAGATATCCAAGTCAATGGATTCGGCGGTAAAGAGTTTTCGTCTGCGACTCTAGCGACCGACGAAGTGCGCGATGTCACACTAGCCATGGACTCCATGGGAGTCACTAGTTACTGGCCAACACTTACCACGCATTCCTGTGAAGTGCTGCAACATGGCCTCAAAACGATAGCTCAATCCTATCGAGAGGACGCGGAAGTTGCGGCAAGGATTGGCGGCATCCACGTCGAAGGACCCTATCTTTCTCCGGAAGATGGACCGCGTGGTGCTCACCCCAAACAACACTGCCGCCCTCCGAGTTGGGATGAATTTCAATCGTTTCAGCAAGCTGCCGAAGGTCTGATTAACCTGATTACCGTGGCGCCCGAATGGGAAGGATCGGCAGAGTTCATTTCTCGAGTTGTCGCATCCAAAGTTGTCGTCGCGATTGGGCATACGGCAGCTGATTCAGATCAAATCCGAGCGGCAGTTGATGCCGGAGCAACTCTTAGTACTCACTTGGGAAACGGGGCTCACGGGACCATCCGTCGACACCCAAATTACATTTGGGATCAATTGGCAGACGACCGACTTTCCGCTTCTCTGATTGCAGACGGACATCATCTTCCCTATTCGGTATTGAAATCAATGGTCCGCGCCAAAACTCCGGCGCGGTCCATCTTGGTCAGCGACATTACAGGAATGGCTGGCATGCCGCCGGGGCGATATCAGTCGCCAAGTTTAGCCGACGTCGAAGTGCTTGAAGACGGACGTCTCGTCGTCGCTGGTCAGAGGCAGTACTTGGCTGGAGCTGCACTTCCAATTGGAGTTGGAATTGAAATAATCACTCGTCATACCGATGCCACTCTGGCGGAGGCGATCGACATGGTTTGCAAAAACCCAGCGAATCTTTGGCAACTGCCTACACCAGCTATTGAAGTTGGATCCGATGCCGATTTGGTAACTTTCGATCTTGGCTCGCCGCAAAACGCCCCCTTAAATGTTCGCACCACGGTTAAAAGTGGTGAAGAAGTGTGGACGAATCCATCCTAGCACCGTTTAACATAACTCCTATACTCCAAAAGATTTGCACAAAACAAACCAGCGCCGATCGGCAAAACTACGCATCTTACCAGTGGGGCCGATTGTCGCTCGCAACTCGAAATGAGCAAAAAGGTTGTGCAATTCGGCGTCCACACCTAAAATTATCCCCATTGGAGCGATGGCCGTTCAGCTGGCAGCGGCGCGCCTCATCATATCAATCCAATTCATATTTTTATTATTTCATGTCGGACGTGATACGCGGTAGCGTCGTAGACAATTATTCCAACTGAAGAAACGGGGGAGAAGCATGCGGCACAGAGAGAGAGCATTGCGCTCGGCGTTTACACTCGTCGAGCTGCTGGTGGTGATTGCCATCATCGGCATTTTGGTTGCCCTTCTATTGCCTGCTGTACAAGCGGCTCGAGAAGCAGCAAACCGAATTAGCTGCACCAACAATCTAAAACAACTTGGCCTCGGAATTCAAAACCACCACGATACGTTGCGGTTTATTCCCTATTCGCGCCGAGTCGACTACAGTAGCTCAGCACAAGAGGGATACGAAACTTGGGCTGTCCTAATCCTGCCTTACATCGAACAACGGCCAGCATACGACCGCTGGGGAAAAGAACTTCTGGCCGATGGGTCTCGCGGAAACTTTATTCCGTTCCAAGATCAAACGGACGATGTTCGCCTCCACCAGATCCCCGGCATGTTTTGTCCCAGCCGGCGAACTGCTCAGGCGGTTGTCACCGGAAGTACCACTGGCGATGAATGCACTGGTGGTACAAATGTTCCAGGAGCACTGGGCGACTACGCTGCGTGTGCTGGAAACGCCGAAGGACGTGGCGACTACCGACAAGGTATCCGCGGAACGACATCGGAGAACGAAGCAAATGGAGCATTCGTTCAATTTGGCGACGCACAACTTCGTTTCAACGACATTACCGACGGCCTGAGTCAAACGTTTTTCGTAGGTGAGAAACACGTTCCAGACAACAAGTTTGGCAAGTCTCCCGATTCATCAATTTACAACGGATGCACGAGTGCTGCGTTCCGCAAAGTTGGTACCGGAATCCCCATCGCTCGCACATGGCGAGGAGGCGGCAACCAATTCGGTGCAATGCATGCCGAAGTCTGCCAATTCCTACTCGGCGATGGCTCCGTTCGATCAATGGATGTCAACGTTAGCGAAATCACTCTCGACTACTTAGCCAGTCGCCGAGACGGCCAAGCGGTAGTTGGATTTGACTAACCGACTCCAACCAAGTCGCAAAACAACAAAAGCCACTAGTATATCTAGTGGCTTTTTCGTTTCTTGAGATCGCGTTTATACGCCGCCTGCTGTCCTTTGGTGCGTTTATTCTTTGGCGCGATCGATTTGGAGGACAACTTCCTCCATCTCCGCAGTGACTTGAACTTCGAGGTCCGTGTATCGAAAGCTGTTGTATTTGACGTCGTAAACCGGGTTTTCTTCCAACATCTCGCCGTTGGCATTATCAATCGGTGGATTCAGGGTAATTCGGTGCATTCCGATTTTCAAACCGTCCAAATCGCCGTAGGTGCTGACCACAAATGTCCCATCCGAATCAATCGTCGCTGTTCCCATCGTGTCATCAGTTACCGATTGAAAGCTAACCGTGTATCCGGCGAGCTCTGTCGCAGCTGCCTGAGTATCCCGGAAGACTATTTTTCCTTTCATCGGCGTTACGTCTCGACCACATCCTGTAAAGAAAGGGACGGCGACAAGTGTAACAAGAAAGAGCACGATTCGATTTGCTAGTGATTTCATGATCTCAAACGACCCTAAGTCTTCCTCTAATTGTTAATGCTTGTTCTTTGCAACTGTTGGCTTTCTCTTCTGCAGCTCAACTCGTCGCAACCAGTATTTACTAATTACTGCTCGCTGATTCGCAAACGCGGATTTTCCGTGTTGATGTTGTTTGCCCTGCGTTCAAACGAAACAGTGCTTAGTATATAGCAATCCTTGCGCCGATATTCTAGTATCCCAATCCAAAGCCGTTTAGCTCTGCGGTATGAACGGTTCCATCGGTTATTTCAAACATGCCCGGAAATCTTTCGCTCCAGGCTCGATTGCCAGCGGGACAATACTGTCGTCCGTTTCCTTCGATGGCGGCAACCGTTGGAATTCGCGCGGCAATGGCACTCGAATGCAAAAAGGAAATTCCGACGCAAGTAAGATCTTGAACACACAAAAATAGATTGTACTTTTGAGCTGCTGCTCCCATAAGCAGTGCCTCGGTGTGCCCCTTACAGGCCTTTAACGCAACGCCAGAATATCCTTGCTCGCGCGATAAAAGCAAACTCTCAAGATCAATGAGCGATTCGTCAATCACGACAGGCTTGATCTGAGCCGCTTGATGCATCTTGTTTTCTGGATTTGCTTTCAAATCGCGGTGAGTCG
>Ga0115002_10002674_pt1 | contig 23024 bp, 19 predicted proteins | sample ArcticOcean_MG_C_8_FD_89576 | JGI IMG/M metagenome (GOLD analysis project Ga0115002, IMG submission 89576) | Marine microbial communities from western Arctic Ocean - ArcticOcean_MG_CB11_86 | ecosystem: Environmental > Aquatic > Marine > Oceanic | place: Arctic Ocean: Canada Basin | collected... | reverse complement strand
TAGGCGAGCGGTGGGCGTAAGCCCGCTGTTACGTTCAAATTAGATGTCGCGCGCCGATGCCAGCGGCGGTTATTTTCGCGCCGAACCCATCACCAATGGCAGGTACCCGAGCGCCATGCCGACTCCCAGGCCGACGCCGTGTGCTGTGTTGGCGATGTTCCCGACGGCACCGGTCATGCAGATGAAGAACCAGGCGATCAGCCAGACGACGAGGTTCGGCGGCATGAAAAATCCCGAGCCGGGATCGAAGCGGCTCTTCATCCAGATGTAGCCGAACAGACCGTAGACCACACCCGACATCCCACCGAAATTCGGACCGCCTCTGGGAATGAAATCGAATCCATACTGGTACAACCGGCCCGCTCCGTATTGGCCCAGGTTGGAGACCGCCGCAATCAACAGCACGATCCCCAGATACCGCCACGCGCCGCGACGGATTTCGATCGCCGTTCCGAAGATCCGCAGCATGTACATGTTGAAGAAGATGTGGAAGATACTGAAGTGCAGGAACATCGGCGTGAACATCCGCCAGACTTGACCGTCCCCGAGGTCGGCCAGGCCATCCCACCGCATTGTGTTGCCTTGAATTTCAAACGACGCAATGCTTAAGGCACGGATGATCGGTTCGTGCTTGTCGCCGGTCTTCGGGAAGTTTTGCCACGTGGTCGACAGCACGGTCACAATCACGCTGATGTAAATCAGCCCGTAGGTCACCCGGCAGCGCGAGGCTAGCGGTCGTCGCCATTGCTGCCGCACATCGACGCTTCGCTTTTTCGCCTGCTCGTTCCGCTTCGCTTCCACCTTGCGAAGATGTTTCGCCGCCTCGGCCGCTGCAATGTAGGTTTCGCCTTCAGGGTCAGCCGTGAACTGGGCCAATTCCTCGCGCGCCGGCTCGACCTGGTCTTCATCGTGAATCCAGACCAGCCAAGCTTCGTCGTCGGCTTCCACCATCGACTTCATGCCCCGCGCCAGCAGGTAATCCTGAAAGCGACGGGCCTGTTGTTCGTCTGGAAGCGTGCCGATCTGCCGCATCGATGGGGGAACTTTCTTCGTCGAATATCGAAACGTGGCTGCGAATCCTCAAACTAGCGACTCCCGCCGCGTTCTCCAAGGGCCATGCCGACTTGCGGGGCGAGCTGAGGGTTTCTTTCACCACAGAGGACACAGAGAAACACAGAGTCTCTCCGAAGAGAATCACTCCCCCTTTATTTCCTCTTGAGACCTCTGCGTCCTCTGCGGTGAAACCAGCCTGTCGCATGTATCCACGTCGATTCGTCGTTACAATGGCGGAACGTCTTAGTCCGAATCCACACCCTCATTCTCGCGGACGAAACTCCATCATGATGGCTCACCGAACCCAACTCGCATCCCTCTTCGCTGGCCTGATCTTCGCGATGTCATTTGTTGCGAACGCCGACGAGAAACCGTTCGGTCTCGACAAACGCACGCCGCTGACCACCTCGAAAGTCAAAGGCACGCCCGAGCCGCCTTCGCCGTTCGTCGCCCAGCGGGTTTTTCCGAACCTGATGTTCGCCCAACCGTTGCATGTCGTCAAAGAGCCAACCTCCCAACGGTTGTTCGTTGTGCAACGGGCCGGGAAAATTCGCGTCATCACGCACGACCAATCGCTCAAGGAGTCGCCCATCCTGCTCGATTTGAAACGCGATACCTTCTCGCTTTGCATTCACCCCAACTATGCCAAGAACGGGTACATCTACATTTTCTCCAACGGCAGCTTCTCGCTGGAACACAGTGCCGAGAAACCGAAGGATGCCGACCCGAAAAAACCCGTCAAGCAAAACCGGATCGCGCGGTACACGGTCGATCCCAAGTCGCCCAATCTCATCGACCCCAAAACCGAAACCGTCATCCTGCAATACCCGTCCGCAGGCCATAACGGACATTACGTGCAATTCGGGCCGGATGGTTTGATGTGGATCAGCGCGGGCGACGGCACCGTCGGTATGGACCCGGATCTCGACGGGCAAGACGTCAGCAACCTGCGCGCCACAATGATGCGCATCGACGTCGATCATCCCGATAAAGATCGCAACTACTCGGTCCCGAAAGACAACCCGTTCGTCAGCCGAAAAAACACGCGGCCGGAAATCTGGGCGTTCGGGTTTCGTAACCCGTACCGCTTCACCTTCGAGCCAAGCAACGGACAACTTTGGGTGGCCGACATCGGGCAGGACGCCTGGGAAATGATCTACCGCGTGAAGAAGGGCGGCAACTACGGCTGGAGCATCATGGAAGGCCCCGGCGTACTCAACAGCACCCGCGAAAAAGGCCCCGGGCCGATCATCCCGCCCACCGTTTCTCACCCGCATAGCGAAATGCGATCCATCACCGGCGGGTTCTTTTATCGCGGCAAGAAATACCCCGAGCTTCGCGGCACATACCTCTACGGCGACTACGACACCCGCCGCGTGTTCGCCATGCGCTACGACAACCAACAGAAAAAAGTCACCTTCCAACAGGAAATCGCCACCACCAACTACCGCATCGTTTCCATCGACGAAGACAAAGACGGCGAGATCATCATCGCTGCCTTCACCGGCGAACTGCTCACCCTCGAACGTCGCCCGGCCGATGAAATCGCCAATCACGACTTCCCCAAGAAACTCAGCGAGACCGGCCTGTTCACCTCGGCGGCCAAACACACATTCGTTCCGGCCGTTATTCCCTATTCGGTCAACTCGCCGCTTTGGTCCGACGGAGCCGTCAAGGAACGATTCATGGCCGTCCCCGGCACCGAAACGGTCGGGTACGCGGCCAATCGCGCCTGGAAGTTCCCGCACGAATCGGTCCTGGGCAAAACGTTCTGGATCGAAACCGAACCGGGTAATCCGAAATCAAAACGCCGCATCGAAACGAGACTCCTCTTACTGGGTACCAACGATGAATGGGCCGGGTACTGTTACCGCTGGAACGAAGAACAAACCGACGCCTTCCTTGTCGAGAAAGCGGGCCGTGAGGAAACGCTCATGCTGGCCGACCCGAACAGCAAGGACGGCTTCCGCAAGCAGAACTGGCATTACCCTAGTCGGGCGGAGTGCATGGTTTGTCACACCCGCGAAGCCCGCTACCTGCTGGGGCTGACGACATTGCAAATGAACAAGGCCCACAATTACGGCGGCGTGGTCGATAACCAACTTCGCACGCTGGAACACATCGGCCTGTTCACCAAATCGCCCGGCAAGAAACCAGCCGAGCTGAAGGCGTTGCCCAACCCCTACGACGAAACGCAACCGCTCGAAGCCAGAGTGCGATCCTACCTGCACGCCAACTGCGCCCATTGCCATGTCGACAACGGCGGAGGCAACGCCGAGATGCTGCTGGAATACAATACCGAGCTAGCCAAGACAAAAATCTTCGACGTCAAACCGCGACACATCACCTTCGACATAAAAAACGCCCGCCTCATCGCCCCCGGCTCCCCGGAACGGTCTCTGATTTTGCACCGCATCGCCCGCCGCGGCAAACACCAAATGCCCCCAGTCGCGAGCGCGCTGGTGGATGAGCGAGCGGTGAAGTTGTTGACGGATTGGATCCGGGAGGTGAAGGGGAAGACGTTGGGGAAGGTGAAGAGCGAGTGATTCACACTTGCCGGCGAGATCGCGTTATCCAGATCTCGGATGACGTACCGAATTCCTTTTGAATTCCAGCAACCGTTTGATACGATTACAGTTACGATGCATTCTCGTCTGCGCCTTACACGGCAATTTTGCTGCCTATAGTCGATATACGAGATCTTTCTTACCCGAAGTTAGCCGCCAACCGAAGCATTGATGGATCCCACAGAACGAAGTTGTCTACTAGACGGTATCGCCGCTGCCGTTGGCGACGATGCGTTTAACCGGCTCGTGGGGTCGTTGGATGAAGTTCGTCAGCTTCAACGATTGAAGTTTTGGCAGGAAGAGCTTCTCCGTCGGGCGAATGTGTCGATTTCAACTGTCACGGACTATCTCGACCTCTTTGACGGGGCCGAATGGCGGCGAACAGGTCGTTCCAAGGATGCGCTGACCGCAGCAACGACATCCTTCTGGGCACCGATTCTTCGCGAGCACGGTTTCAGAAAGTACACCAAGCGGTCATACGGGCGCGTGACGAAATGATTGCGTCTTCCAGTACATTGATCTTCATCTATCTGCGTTTGGAGGCAGGGACTTCGCGGTGAACTACGCCAGCCTTCTGATCACGCGGTTGCATGAGCATGTCGGATCGACCACGTTTCGTCGACTTCCACGCGGGAAATCGTACGATGGGTAGTGGAGTGCGAAGGACCACGTGCGTGCGGATGAATCGATGGCGGACATTTGCGAAAAGACAAGGAGCATCGTTTTTCCTTGGTTTGACTCAACATCGACTGCGATGGGGCTCGCAAAGGAGTTGGTCGGTCTGTCCGAGGATGAAAATCCGCACACGTTTTTCGAGTTGGGATGTTGCCATACTATCGCAGGGGATCTCGCCGCTGCGAGCGCATCGCTCCGAGAGGCGATCCAGCACTTTCAGAGTTCATACGATGAAATGCCGGCGCGGAAATGGGCGATTAAGGAGCGTTCGCTTGTAGAGGAACTTCTTGAGGCGATCGCAGATGGTACGCATGCGGGCTTGCTTTCGCAAGTGGCGCGATAAAACCGTGGCCAATCTCAAACTGGAAAAAGTCTGCGGCTAACCAGGCTGCCGGGTGCCATGCTCTCACCGCCAAGCGGGGGGAGCAAGCGGCATGCTCACCCGCCTGCGGCGTGAGAACATGGCACCCAATTCTGTCGTCCAACCGAACCGCGTGCATGGGCGGAACGTGGATCGCATGGGTAGACGTGTTCTACGTTGGAAATACCAGCCGGTTTACACCGGCCTCTCGCCTCGTTTAATGGTTGCGAGGCGGGTAGGACGCCCGCGATCCGTGAAGGACCAGGCGAGCGGCGGATGTGAATCCGCTGGTTTTTCCGCAGGCGTTGTGCGAGCGATTTTCACCAGGCGACGTACCCGGGCCATGACTGGCACCGGCTCGCCGGGTGGCGTTATACGAATTTCGTCACGCCCGGTATGGCCACGTCGGGCATGGGAACGTCGCCCCAGGCGAGTTCGCGGGGGCCGAGGGATTCCTTCGAGTTCAATGCTTGGTCCCAGGTGATTTTCTTGCCTGTGTAAGTCGCCATGCGGCCCATGATGGCCAGCAGCGTGCTTTTGGCCATGTACTCGCCGTTGTTGAGCGGCTTACCGCTACGGATGCCGGCGAACAGTTGGTCGTGCTCGACTTCATACATGTTCTTGTGCTTGCCGCGGTACTTCCATTCGTCGGTGCCGTTGCTGATGACGTGACGACTTTCGGAGACAATCGCCGTCCCTTTGGTGCCGGTGCAGTTGCTGCTCATCTTGTTGAAGCAGCCGGATTGCTGACGCGTATCGCTGAACAGCTTCGCGCCGTCGGCGAATTCGTAGGTCACCGAGTGATGGTCGTAGATATTGCCGAATTCTTCGCCCTTACGAACTTCCCGCCCGCCCATGCCGATGGCGGAAACGGGGTAGGCGTCTTTCACCCAGGCGCACGCATCGAGGTAATGCACATGCTGCTCGACGTTGAAGTCGCCGGAGAGCCAGGTGAAGTAGTACCAGTTGCGCATCTGCCAATGCATGTCGGTCCAATCGGGTTGGCGGGGTTTCATCCAGATCGTTCCGCGATAGTCGATCGCCTGCAACATGCCGATCTCACCGATGGCCCCGTTGTGAATGCGGTCGACGGTTTCCTGGAACCCTTTGTCGTACCGCAGGCACAATCCGCTGACGACGGAAAGCCCCTTCTTCTTTGCCAGTTCGCAGGTTTCCAGAACATGCCGCACTCCCGGTGCGTCGACGGCCACCGGCTTCTCGGCGAAGACATGCTTGCCCGCATCGATGGCGGCCCGCATGTGCATGGGCCGGAAATGCGGCGGCGTGGTCAGCAGGACGACATCCACGTTCTCGATCACCCGCTTATAGGCATCGAACCCTACGAACCGTTGCTCGGGGGCGACGTCGACCTTGCCCGCCACGTCTTCGTTTTCCTGCAACGTCCGCAGGCTGAGATCGAGCCTGTCCTGGAACGCATCACCCATCGCGGTCAGCTTGACGTTCTTGTCGGCCAACAAAGCCTGCCGAGCCGCCCCGGTGCCGCGTCCGCCGCAACCGATGAGTCCCACCTTGATGAGATCGTTCCCTGCGGAGAATGCTCCCGCGTTGGAACCCCAAGCCGCCGCCGCAGCGGCTGTGGACGTCACAAGAAATTCGCGTCGTGTGCCCCGGTTGGATTCGCTCATTGGTCGGAACCTTCATGTCTTGTGAAAACAACACCAGCCCGACGCGCAAGCGAGGGACACCATGAGGGTTGAGTATAACGATTCGCAGATGTTTGACAGCATTTTTGCGTGATATCGCCCGGAAATCCCCGCCTGAAAGACAAGAAACCGAGTTGTCGACCGAAGAGCAATGGCCCTGGCTTGTGTGGCGGGCTGGTGTGGGATGTTCACGATTTTCATGGAATTCGGATGTTTGCATTGGTCCAGTTCGGTAGAATCCACGTATTCTTTAGACAGACGCACAAACGCATTTCCAGTCGCCGTTCGGTCGATAAGACAGAACAAACGCTGACCAACAATTTCCGAGAAACAAGCAACGGCTCGTGATGGGCCGGGGGGAGCGGTTTCGATGAATCCACAAAATCCGATGGACCGCTGGATCGAACGGCATTTGGCACGGCTGGAATTCGGCCGGTTTCTACGCCACACGGCCGAATGGCTGGCCGCGTTTCTGTTCGTTTTCGGAGCCGTGGTGTTGGGCGTGAAGCTCGCGTTGCCCAACTTTTGGCCGGGCGTGCTCTGGCTGGGCTTGCTGGCGATTCCGGTGTGCGTGGCCGCGTGGTTACGTTCACGGAATGCGCGATTCTCACGGACCGACTCGGCCGCCATGCTTGATCAGGCACTCGGAGCGGGCGGGTTGTTAATGACGTTGGCGGAATGCCGCGATGCACGTTGGGAAGAACGTTTGCCGCAAGCCGAGGCGGCTTGGCGCGAGGGAATTCCGCGTGTGCGGCCGTCGCGCTTTGCACGGTTTCTTGTGTTGCCGCTGATGTTCGCTGTGGGGGCCGGTTTCATTCCGTTACGGAAAGCGAACACCGAGCCGATCCTGCGCAACACGGTCGGCCGCAAGGCGTCGCGCGATCTTGAGGAAATGCTCGACCAGTTGGAAGACGTGGCGGTCCTCGAAGAGAAAGAGCGGAAGCAACTCGAAGAAGAGATCAGCAAGCTGACCGAAGAGACCAAGAAGAATCCGCTCACGCACGAGAAATGGGAAATCGTTGATTCACTCCGCGAGCGGATGCGAGTCCGTCTCGACTCGGCCGCGTTGGAAGCGGCCAAAGCGCGGGATGCGACCGGGTTGCTATCGAAAGACTTGGCCGGCGACGGTCCACCGCTTTCCGACGAACGAAAGATCGAACTCGAAAAGGACGTGATCGAAACCCTGCGAAAGATGATGAAAAACGGCGCGTTCAAAGGGGCGTCACAGAATCTGCGCGATGAACTGCAACGCCTCACGAAGAACGGTCAACTCAAACTTCCCGACGACCCCGCCGAGCGTCAGAAGTTGCTCGACGAGTTGAAAGAACATCTCGATCAGGAATGGGAGAAACTGGAAGAGGCCCGCAAGAAATGCCAAGGCGGTCAACAGGGGGACTGCCCTCTGTGTGGCAAGGGCGATTGCAAGGGCGGGCAATGTCAGGGACACGGACACGGCAACCGACCGGGACGCGGCGGCGTAAATCGTGGTCGGGGCGATGCCAACCTGAATCTCGATGGGGACTCCGACGCAGAGAACACCGAGTTCAAGAACACCGTCCTGCCACCCGGTTTCCTTGATGATCCGAAAAACCAGGTGCTCGGCGTGCGTCGTGTGACGCCGACAGTCGACCCAGCGGAATCGGCGGTTCGCGGAGCCAAACGCAAATACGACCCGGCTTCCGGTCGCGAAACCTGGAACCGCAGGTTGCGGCCGCGACATCGGAGCGTGGTGAAGAAATATTTTGAGACGAAGTGAGACGAGGCGGGTGGCACTGCTGGCTTGACCAGCAGTGCCACCCAGAAAGAGCACCAGGGAGAAACGAGTGACCGATTCCGTTCCGGCCGAAGTCGAACCGGCGACCGATGTGTGGGATGACGGGCCTGTCGAGGGGTTGCTCTCGCCTGCCGAAGTGGATGAGGCACGCCAAACTCTCGAGCGTTTTCTCGACGGATTGGGGACGGCGATTCTCGGGCAGCAGGAATTGCTCGAACTGGTCGTGATCTGCGTTCTCTCGCGCGGGCATATGCTGCTGGAAGGGTTGCCGGGGCTGGGAAAAACGGAACTGGTCAAGGCGTTGTCGTCACTGTTAGGCCTCGATTTCCGACGTGTCCAGTTCACGCCCGACTTGCTGCCCAGCGACATCGTCGGCTCGCCGATTCTGGAAGATCGCGACGGCAGCCGGTCGCTTGTGTTTCACAAGGGGCCGATTTTCGCCAACTTGCTGTTGGCCGATGAAATCAACCGGGCCACGCCGAAAACGCAGTCGGCCTTGTTGGAAGCGATGCAGGAACGGCATGTCACCGTGATGGGCGAATCACACCCGTTGCCCCTACCGTTCTTCGTACTGGCCACACAGAACCCGATCGAATTGGAAGGCACGTACCCTTTGCCCGAAGCGCAACTCGACCGCTTCACTTTCAAGATTGATGTCGGTGGCGTGTCGGCAGAGACCTTACAGGAAATCATCACCACCCGACGTCATGGTCAGTCACCCAAGTTGAAGGAAACGATCGATGCGGCCGCACTCAACCGCTTGTTCGATTTGACCGATCGTGTGCATTTGCCGGAAGCCGTCTCGAACTACATCGCCCGGCTGGTCACGGCCACGCATCCGGAGCGCGACGGCTCACCGCAGGACGTAGGGCGGTTCGTAAAATTCGGAGCCTCCCCGCGTGCGGCCATCGCGCTGGCCACGACTGCGCGGGCGGCCGCGTTGTTGGCAGGCAAACCGAACGCAGGCTTCGACGAAGTCCGCCGGGTGGCGCACAGTGTGTTGGCGCATCGGTTGATTCTCGACTACGCCGCGCGACTGGAAGGTTGGACGCCGGCGAAAATGGTCGATCGCCTGCTGGAAACGGTTTCTGAAGTCGCCCGCGAAGTACCCGCCGACTTGCAGGCCTGACCGGGAAGGACTGGTAAGTTATGCATAATCAACAGCAAATGACGCGACGACGAGCGGGCGGCATCGCCTTGGCCGTTGTCGGAATGATGATGTCGATCGCAGCGTCGGCTCACGCTGAGGGAACCCAGTTTCGGTTAAGCGGCCGGGATCTTGAAGTGCAGGTCGACACCCGTTGGGCGGGTGGATCGCATGGCGGGTACTATCCGATTCGGATTCAGGTCATCAATCGTGGTAAGTCGCGAAACCTCACGTTTCGCTTCCAGGGTGATGAACCCGACATCCCGACGGTTCGTCGCTCGGTCGGTGTCGAGCAGAATGCACGCGTACAGTTTTCGCTTTCGGTGCCGATGGTCGGGCGCGGATCTTCCGGAACGCTTAGTGTCGAACAGAATGGCCGGCCCATCAAAGGGCTGCAACGCAACATCACGCTGGCCAATATCGATGACGGCGCAATGGACCGGCCCGCCATGCTGGCGATCTCACCGACGCCCGTCGATTTTGCAAATTTTGAAAGTGCCGTCACATCGCGTTTCGGTGGAACCGGCGGGCATTCCCACGGCTACAGCCCCTGGGGTGGTTACCGTAGTTCCGTGTCGCGCAGCGAAGATCACCAACAGATCCCTCCGCTGAACCTGCCCGACTCCTGGCTCGACTACACGGGCCTCGATATCGTCGCCATTCCGTTGGCCACGCTGGCGAAGATCGACACCGAGAACCGTCAAGCCCTCATCCACTGGACCGAGTCGGGGGGAACGTTGGTCGTTTACGAGGTCGGCCAACCTATCGGTCAGGCCAAAGACTTGGCTCGACTGCTGGGGTTGTCCGGCCGTGCCGGGGCTGCGGATGATTGGACCTTCGCCGATCCCCGCCGGCGACGCGTCATTTCGATTATCAGTGCCGACGAGTACGGCAATCAGATCGACATCCCCTCAGTCGTCCGAGCAATCCAGGGAGACCAAATCGACGTTGCAGCCCAACTGCTCCAACTCGGTGGGCAATTCGAGTTGGACGAAGAGGCGATGAAGAAAGCCGTCCTCGCCGAAATCGCCAAGTTGGGCATCACCATCGGCGGCGAGAAACCGGAAAATTTTACTTGGCCGGGAACCGCTCAGGCTTTTGCGTCGCGGCGGTTGCTGCAAGGACAGGTGTTCGCCTTCACCGACAACCCCTTTATCGGAACGCCGCATGACTGGGACTGGTTCCTACAAACGTTGGGGGACGACCGCTTCCAATGGACGCAGCGGCAAGGTCTCTCGGCTCGTCACCAGGACGAGGGGTTTCTCCAGTTTCTGATTCCCGGCGTGAAGGGCGTGCCGGTCTATGCGTTTCTCACGCTGATCACCCTCTTCACGATTGTCATTGGGCCATTGAACTACTTCTTTCTCAAAAGCCGCAAACAACTTTACGTGCTCATCGTTTCGATTCCGGCCATCGCGTTTCTCACCAGCGTTCTGCTGTTTGGGTACTCGGCTGTCGCGCACGGGTTTGGCATCAAATCGCGTGTGCGCAGCGTGACGGTGCTCGATCAACAAAGCAAAACCGCACTCACCACGTCACGGGTGGCGTTGTTCGCGGGGATGGCTCCGTCCAGCGGATTGAAGTTTTCGCCGGAAACCGCCGTCTACCCGATCTGGTCCGAGTCGCAAACGTTTCGCGGGGGGAGTGTGGATTGGACCGATACGCAATCTCTCCAGGGAAGCTGGCTGCGCTCGCGAACCCGCACGCAGTTCGTCACGGTGACCCATCGACGCGAACGAGGCCGCGTCGAATTCGAGCCAGCCGCAAACGATAAGATGGCCGTCTCGAACGGGCTGGAATGGAAAATCGAAACGCTGGTCGCCGCCGATGCCAAGGGCAAATTGTACATCGCCCACGGCATCCCGGCAGGTGACTCGACACGCATGCAGCCGGCCACCAACGACGACTTCGCCCACCTCTCAAACCTGCTAGCACGCCATCCGTTACGAATGCCCGAAAACGCCGCGAACGTTCGCAACAATATGTTCGGCATGAATCCTTATGGATACATGAACGGCCAGCAGCGATCGCTTTCCTACGCCAACAACCTGATCGAACGCGACATCAACCAACTGCGCGGACTCGCCTCGCGCCCCGAAACGCTCGACGGCCGTTACCTCGCGGTTCTGTCTGAAAACCCCGGCGTTGAAATCGGTGTCGAACAGACCGACGAACGAGCCGGGTATCACCTGCTGTTGGGGTACTACCGCTGAGTTATCACAAGACTTCAATCGTCGAAATTAACCACCAAGACTCGAAGACACAAAGAATGAAACCAGCCGCCAGCACGCACAGAAAACCCAGGTAATTTTGAACATGTCACCTTTATTGCGTCTTCTGTGCCTTTTTGCGGCTAAGAAAATAACTCGCAGAGATTTTGAAATGTTAGGCTTTGTCGGAGAACTCAAGTTAACCCGATGCGTCAGCGAGGGACGCAAGACAATCGAGCCTACTCCCTGCGTCCCTCGCTCACGCGTCGGGTTATGATTCAAATTCTGACGACGTTTTCCGACAAGGCCTAGCTCACTGAGTGGTTGAATCGCAAGTTCCAAACAACCAAGATCGTCCGACGATGACCGATATTCCACCAACCAATCACGCCGACGCCGACGAAGTCGTCTTTGACGAACCGGTCGAGTTGGGTGCGCCGTCATCTCCCGAGAGGACGGGCGAACCGACCATTGAATTGCGGAACCTGCACCGTTACTTCGGGCGATTGAAGGCGGTCAACGCGGTTTCGTTCAAGGCGTATGCGGGTCAGGTCATGGGGTTCATCGGCCCGAACGGGTCGGGCAAAACGACCGCCATGCGTATCCTGTCCACGCTCGATACGCCCACCGCCGGCGATGCCTTCGTGTGCGGGTATTCGGTCGTTGACGACCCCGACAAAGTTCGCCGTCTGATCGGCTTCATGCCCGACAGCTTCGGCAAGTACGCCAACATGGATGTTGTCGAATACCTCGACTTCTTCGCCCGTGCCTACGGCTACAAAGGAGCCGCCCGACGCGACGCGATCGAACGGGTGCTCGTCTTCACCGAGCTGCGAAAACTGGCCGATAAATCCATCGACACCCTCTCGAAGGGCATGTCGCAACGCTTGGGGCTAGGTCGCACACTCATTCACGACCCGCAAGTGCTCGTACTCGACGAACCGGCCGCCGGGCTGGATCCGCGGGCACGCGTCGAACTGCGCGAACTCATCCACCTGCTCGCCACCGAGATGAACAAGACGGTTTTCATCAGCTCGCATATCCTCACTGAACTGGGAGAGATCTGCGACTCGGCCGCCATCATTGAAGCGGGACGTATTCTCGCCAGTGGAACGATCAACGAAATTCGCGACATGCAGCGGGAAAGTCGCGGCGGAAGCGGAGCCGAAACGTTCATCGCACGGGTTGCCAATCGTGTTGACGACCTCGAACGCTGGCTGCTCGAACAACCGTATGTCGGGTTGGTCAGTGCCTCGGGCGACGCCTGTTCGTTCGAGTTTGAAGGCGAGCAAGTCCAACAGCACAAAATTCTCAAAGGCATCATCGAAAACGGTTTTGAATTACTCGAATTCCACGGCAAAACCGAAAGCCTGGAAGACGCCTTCATGGCGATTACCAAAGGGATTACCCAGTAAGGGAGGGCGAAGCTCCCGCTGAGCCGCATGGGCTTTGCGGGTTTAAAAACGAAAGACGGCTCGCCATCCCATTTCAGGATATCCAACGAAGACAAGACACCTATGAGCACCGGACAATCCGTCGCCAACTGGTTTGAACGCTCGAGCGATTGGCTGAACGCCATTCTCGTGAAAGAGACCCGGCAGGCGCTTAAAAGCCGCCAGTTCGTCATCACCTTTATGCTGCTGCTGATTGCTTCCTGGTTGATCGCCGTCTTCGGCATGCTGGTGGGAGGCGACGCAGTCGAATTCGGTTCGACCGGCGGCGTCTTCTTCGGGTTCTATCTGGCCGTGCTGACCACGGCAATTTTCGTGGTTGTTCCCTTCGGTGCGTTTCGCAGTCTGCTCAACGAACGCGACCAGTTCACCTACGACATGCTTAGCATCACCACGCTCTCGCCGCGACAAATCGTCATGGGCAAGCTGCTCAGTGCGCTGGTGCAGTTATTGATTTATTACTCGGCCGTTGCCCCGTTCATCGCGTTCGCGTCGCTGCTTCCAGGGTTCGATTTATCCAAGGCGGCGTTCCTGCTTGTCGGGGCCATGTCGATTTCGCTCTCCTATTCGATGTTCACGTTGATGCTCAGTACCTTCGCCAAGCAGCGCCATTGGCAAACGTTGCTGACAGTCATCGTGATCCTCGTCCTCGTCTTGCAGCAGTTCAGTTGGTACGGCTCGATTACCGGGCTGATGTTCATGCCGTTTTCATTCGAGGAGCCGGAGTTCTGGTGGGTTGTCGGCTGCTATGTCATCAGCACGGCTTCGTATCAGATGCTGTTTCTGCAGATCACCACGGCCCAACTCACGTTTGAGTCTGACAATCGCAGTTCGGGAATTCGCCTCACCGCCGCGGCACAGTTCTGGCTGTTCTGGATCGTCACCATTGCGACCATCGCTTATTTCTCGGGTTCGACCGGCTTTTCGTTTCCTGTCGAAGCGATTGGCGGATTGGGCATCGTCTCGATTATTCACTGGAGCGTCTTCGGCCTGTTTGCCGCGACCGAACCGGATTACTTGTCCCGCCGCGTGCGTCGCAACCTGCCGCGCAATTCGTTTCTGCGATTGCTTTACATACCGTTCCTACCCGGCGGCGGGCGAGGGTTCCTTTACCTGACGTTGCATCTGTTCGCGCTGTGGTGGATCGCCGTCGGTCTGATGCCGTTCACGGATACGCACGCGTCGTTCCAGTCCGAACCGGTTCGTTATCTCATCAATGTCATGACGTTCGACTCGGCCGCCTGGACGAACGAGCTGCGCGTCGTCACCGCGTTGTGCTGTTACGTCATGATCTATTTGGGCATCGGGGCGGCAACGGGGCGCTGGGCGCGAGTGGTCTCAACATCCATTTTTCCGACGCACGTGCGAGTGCTGACTTTTCTTCTCATGCTAGCCGCCTGGCTTGCCCCCTACATTCCCGACTTGATCGGCACCAATTACAGGGGAGGATACCGGCTGCTCTACGTCAGCAATCCGTTTTCGACATCGGATCATCTTTGGAGCGGCGGCAGTGACAGCCAGGCAATCACGTTGATCTTGCTGTTCGGCGCGTTCGTTAGCTTGTTGGTCAACACGCCCGCGATGATCCGTGGGGTGCGTGATATTCTGACGTCGCGATGCAAGCCGTTGACGGAATGATCCGGGTCAAGTTGCGTAAGTCATGTTAGAAAAGACAATGCTAATGATGTGTCCAAGCACTGGAAATACAAGCCCGAAGCGCAAGCGAGTGGATCCCGTGTACCCACTCGCTTGCGCTTCGGGCTTGTATTATTTCAGTGACCGATTCGTAAGACAGGAAAATAACAGCCGCTTGCCTGAAAACTTGAATTGTTGAAGTATGCGTTCTGATATTGAAGTTCGCCGCGCGGTCGATTTCTACCAGCTGGGTCTGCCCCGCATGCCTGTGGCCGGGCGGAGTGGGGAGTTGCTGGGTCGGGGGACGGGGACGTCGGTCGAGTTCCAGGAATTTCGCGAGTACACGCCGGGCGACGACATTCGGCATCTTGATTGGTCGGCCTATGCCCGTTCCGATTCGCTCATGGTGCGGCTGTACCGCGAAGAGATCAGCCCGCGTACCGAAATCCTGCTCGACGCAAGTCGTTCGATGACTGTCGGTTTTCCCGACGCACCCGAGACCGACTTAAAAGCAAAAGTCGCCAAACAACTGGCCGCCATGCTGGCGTTGATGTCGGGACGGTTAGGCGGTCGCCCCGCATTGGTGCCGCTGGATGATTCTCAACCGCTGCACAAGCTGAACCTCAAAGCGCTCGATTCACTCGACGGGTTACCGTTCTCGGCGGTTTCCACGCTGCCCGAGTTGCTGTCGCGGAATGCCATTTCGTTCGGCAAGCAGGCGGTGCGGATTGTCATCAGCGATTTTCTGTTCCCTCACGACCCGGCTGCCCTCATCCGCCGCTTAGCCGCAGATGCCAGTGCGCTGTGGGTGTTGCAGGTGCTCACCGCCTGGGAAGCCGACCCGGTCCCGTTGGGCGGCCGGCGCCTCATCGATGCGGAGACGGCTGCGGAGGCGGAGATCATCATCGATCGCAAAGCGGTCACGGCTTACAAGGAACGACTGGGCCGCCTGCAAGCCGAACTCGCCCGCGAATGCCGCCGCGTGCATGCCCCGTTCGTGACGTTGATCGCCGAGAAAGGGTTAGCGACGCTGTGTCACGACGAACTGTGCGCCGCCGAGATTCTACGCCCTTCATAACCCGAAGCGTCAGCGAGGGACGCGGGCGAGACGTTCAACGACCCAGAGCGTCCCTCGCTGACGCTTCGGGTTATGATTGTTTACGCGTTCCCGACCAATTCCCGTACCGGCTCACCCTTCTCCACCAAGTGCATCGGGCGGCCGTCGTTGGATGGGAAGGTGATGGCTTTGGCGTTGATGCCCAGATGATGGTACACGGTGGCCGAGACGTCTTGCGGGTCGAGTGCCCGATCGATCGGGTATTCGCCGCGCGCGTTGGAAGCACCCACAGTCAAGCCGCGAGACATGTTGCCGCCGGCCATCATCACGCTGAAAACCCGACCCCAATGGTCGCGACCAGCCGAGCTGTTCATTTTCGGTGTGCGACCAAATTCGCCCATCGCCACGATCAATGTTTTCTCGAACAGACCACGGTCGAGCAAGTCGCGAATCAACCCGGCAATCGCCCGGTCCAACGGTGGGATCAACAGGTTGGCTCCCTTCTCGGTTGCATACCGGTTGGATGTGCCGTGATGATCCCAGGGGACACAGTTGACCGTCACGAACGTCGAACCGCGTTCCACGAGCCGTCGTGCAAGCAGCGCACTTTGGCCGAATGTGTGGCGTCCATACGAATCGCGAACAGATGCTGATTCGGCGTTGATATCGAACGCCTCGCGGAGCTGTTTGCTGGTGAGCATGTTAAACGCGCGTTGCTGGTGCTCGTTCATGTCGAGCATGTTGCGTTCGTTGCGGGCCAGGAAACCGTCGAGAGTTCGTAACAGGCTGCGACGATCGTCCAGTCGCGAGAACGGCATCTCGGTCGGCAACGACAGATCGCGAACCTTGTACTCGCTGGTGTTCGGGTCGGAATTGACAATGAACGGGTTCGCTCCGCCGCCCAGGTAGGCCGCGTAGTGGAACAGGTTGTCGGTGCCGCCACGCAGATTTGGTGCGCCGACATAAGGCGGGATCCCAGGTTGGCCGGCTCCGCGCAAAATCGACGTGACCGAACCCATCGCGGGGCGTCGTTGCACTTTGTTGTCGGACGCATTGAAAGCGGGGCCTTCAAAACCGGTGAGCATCCAATGGTTGCCCTTGGTATGGTCGCCCGATCCATGATTCACGCTGCGCAGTACATTCATGTGATGCGCGAGCTTCGCCTGCTCGGGCAGCATCTCGCTGAATTGGATGCCGGGGACCGAAGTCGAAATCGCACCAAACGGCCCACGATATTGGTCAACCGCATCGGGCTTGGGGTCATACGTTTCCATGTGACCGGGACCACCGGAGAGCCAGAACAGAATCACGCTGGTATCCGTCGACGCATCAACCGACGAGGCGGCTTCGCTTCGCAAACGCAACACGTCGGCCAAGCCCAACCCGCCGACACCCAGCACGCCGTTCTGCACAAAGCTGCGCCGCGTGATGCCGTCGCAATCGGTCGCCGCTGATCCGGTCACTTTCCACATCGCCATGAAGCCTTTCGGCCGAGGTTGAGTTTTGTCGGGGAACCCAAGTTAGCCCGACGCATGAGCGAGGGACGCTCTGGGACGTTGAACGTCTCGCCTGCGTCCCTCGCTGACGCATCGGGTTATGATTCGCTGTACTGCAACAGTATAGATTACCAGTATCGGCAGCCTGAATGAAGAGGGGACAGGGCAATACGTTTACGGGGGCAACCGGAGCGTCACGGGATCCACCACATGACATACGCGACCAGCATCGACAGCAACGAGTCGTTCAGCGACGCCAGCAAGTACAGCGGCTTGTAGAAGATGTCGTAGGCATCGTACAGCGGTCCGATGTCCATCTTGCCGGCAAACTACAACGCCGGGCCGATCGACACCGGGTACACAACGAACTCCAGGACCAATAGGACCATGACCCACGGCGTGCGAGCGCGCGTGTTCGAGTCGGCGGCGGACATGGTTGTCACTCCAACGGAGGAACCACGGATTACACGGATTGACACGGATAAAAACACCACCATAGCCGCCGATGGCATCGGCGGACGTCTGCCACGTTCCCAGCCTAACAACTACGAACGCGGAGAGAGAGACCGAACCGAGTTCACCGGGTTTTGGGGAGAGCCACAAAAAGGCACAAGAGTCGCAAGAAAATATTTCTGGTTGTGAGTCGGTGCGCTTTCGCTGATCACCAGAAACCAGTTTTGCGTTTTTTTGCGACTTCTTGCGGCGATCTTCCTGACTTGACAACCACCTCCCCACCCCCAAGATAACCTCCATGTACGATCGCAGTCTCCTCCCACCGGCGTTGTTCGAGTTCGTTGTCGTTTCCGACACGCATTTTATGTTGGATGCGGGGGCGGGGCGGGGGGAGTTTGCTTCGCGGCAGACGCAGACGGCTCGCGCGGGGGTCGCGTTGCGGTTGGCGGCTTCGTTGGGGACGCCGGTTTCGATTCATCTGGGCGACTTGGTGCAGGAGTATCCCGAGACGGCTGACTACCCGCGGGCGTTGGATGAGGCGCTGGATCAGATCGAACAGTCGGGGCTTGCGCCGCGGGTTGTGGCGGGCAATCATGATGTGGGGGACAAGCCGGATCCCACCATGCCGACTCGGCCTGTCACGGCGGTGTCGTTGGCGGTTTGGCATGCGCGGGTGGGGCCATCGTGGTATGCGTTCGAGCAGGACGGGTGCCGGTTTGTTGTCGTGAACTCACAGATTCTCAATACCGACTTGCCCGAACGCGAGACGCAGCGAGCCTGGTTGGAAGCCGAGTTGGAGGCACATGTGGGGCAGCGGTTGTTCGTGTTCCTGCATTTGCCGCTTTACCTGTATGACACGGGCGAGCCAGCGTTGGGGCATTACGACAACATTGCCGAGCCGGACCGGGGTTGGTTGGTCGATTTGCTGAAACGTTACCGCGTCGAACTGGTGATGGCGGGGCATGTGCATTGTTCGTTTTTCGATCGCATTGCGCGAACGCGTTACCTGGTCAGCAACTCGACGTCGTTCACGCGTCCGGGGTTTTGTCATTTGTTCTCGGCAGAACCGCCGCCGGATTCTGGTCGTGATGATGCACCCAAATTGGGTTTTTATTTATTGCGTGTGTTGCCCGACCGGACCGACGTGCATTTCTTGCGCACCTCCGGCGCGACGGAACTGGAAGAGGGAGCCGGGCAACGGGTTGTGAGCAGGACACCGCGTGGGTTGGATGCGTCGGCGTTGGGGATCACGTTGTTGCATTCGCTTTCGTGGACGACCGACATTCCCCTCGCCTGGCCTTCAGCCATTCGCCAGCGTGTCCGGAACGATTACCCCCTGCTCGCCTGCACCGAACTGGGTGCGCGATTCGCACGGATGCTCGTTTGCGACTTCGACGATGATTTTCAGGCAAAGCGGTTGGAGATTCTGCGCGACGAAGGGGTGAGATTGGTCGCCACCTGCATGTGGTCGGCGGACGTCGAACCGACTGCGTTACTGAAACGTCAGCGAAGCAAGATTGACGCGTTGGAACTACAACTGCCGGGGACATCGCTGCCTGATGGGCGACAGTTCGAGCAATTGAAGTTGCTGGCTGATTCCGTCACGCCGGTTTCGCTTTCGACGGTGTTGCCGGGTGAGACGATCTCCGGCAAGCAACATCCGCGAACGCGGTTCGGGTTCACGTTGGCCGAGCTAACCGCGTTGGATCAGCGATTGATCGAGAACGAGACACGCGTGGCGCGGGTGTTGGCGCGGGTCGATCATGATGTCGGGACTTGGGAGTTCATTCGAGAGTTGGCCGACCACGATGCCTTCGAGCAAATCGGCGTGGTGGATTGTTCGCTCGAACTGGCCACGCTGGATGAGGGGACGGCTGCGAACCGGGTGGCGGAAACGTTGTTCGCGATGCTGTTGCTACCGGAATCGCGGTTGTTCGTTGAGCCTTTGATTGATTTTGATCGCACGATGGATGTGTGTCATGGCTTGCTCGACCCGCTGTGTAACCCGCGACCGGCGTTTCAGGTCGCGCGGTGTGCGAACACGATTCTGACCGTCGCGAAGGAAGGGTTGGGCGAAGGGGAACTGTTCGTGGCGTCGAGCATCGAGCATGCGGGCGTGACGGTGCGGATTCTCAGTTCTCCGTCGCAAACGCTCTGCTTGTTGGTGCCGGAGGAAGGTGTTTCCTCGTCACCTACCGAGTGGCCCGGCGACTTGTTTGAATCAATACCGAACGGCAACACGCGAGTGTATCAGTTAGCGGAGGGCCTAGTTGTCGACCTGGCAGACGCGCCGCTGACAAATCTGACCGGCCCGACGTTGATCTCGTTCGGAGAGAACTCATAGCCCGATGCGTTAGAGAGGGACGCGAAAAATCGCCCGCAGGCCCGCAGGCCCGTCGGCACGCGGACTGCGTGCGCGGATCAACGCGGATTACTTTTCTTTATCTGCGTGAATCTGCGTTCATCCGCGGTTCCATTTTCTTTCCTCGATTCCCCACGTCCCTCGCTAGTGCGTCGGGCTGGTTAGCGGACGAAGTTTTTCCAGCAGGCGTACTTCTGCGAGTCGATCTGGTGGGAAAGCACGGGGCTGCGTTTTGGTCGCACGGGTTCGTTCCGCAAATTCATGCGGGCTTCCTGCGGTGTTCGTCCGCCTTTACGGACATTGCACTTCAGGCAGGCCGCGACGATGTTCTCCCAGCTCGTCTCTCCACCCCGGCTGCGCGGCACGACGTGGTCGAGGCTGAGGTCATGCTGATTAAACCGGCTACCACAATACTGGCAGCAATTCTCGTCGCGCAGAAAAATATTGCGGCGACTGAATTTCACCAGGTTGTTCGGGAAGCGGTCGTTAGTCAGCAGGCGAATGACGCGCGGAACTTGAATCGTGAAGTTGACGGCACGTACCCAGTCTTCGTGGTCATCAACCTCACCAATTTCGATTCTCAGTTCGCTGACTTCCAGCCAGGCGGCGAAATCGTAAGTGAGGTACGAGCCGTTCTCGACACTGATGACCTCGGCCATCCCCTTCCAGAGCATGGCGAACGCACGGCGTGCGGGAACGGCCTGAATGGCGACGTACGCGCGGTTCAAAGCGAGAACGTTCGCTTGTAAAGCGACACTTGGGCCGGTCACGATACGGCACCTGCCTTCCCACTCGACGGAATACACCCGAACCGGTTCGTGCGATTCCCGCAGGCTGCGCCGAACTGGAGTTCCCTGAACGAAACTTATCTTACGCGACAGAATTCCGGTCGGCAAGTTTTTTCGCCGGGAACTCTGGTTCAGGGGGGTCGTCACGAACGATTGTGAATCGAGGGACGGCCAGAAAAAACCGCGAAGGCACTAAGACACGAAGAGTCTCAGAGGGTGTACCGCAGAGGGTCAGCGCAAATCGAGAAACGAAGAATGGGCCGCAGATTGTCGCGGAGACAATACAGACTTTTGTTTTTCTGCGATAATCCGCGTACGAAGTCAGCGTGCCGTAGGCCTGCGGGCAATTCTTTGCATCTTCGCGACTTTGCGTCGGATTTGAATGCAGACAAAGTGGGGAATGCATCCCGGTTTCATCACCGGTTCATCGCGGCCATTCGCCTTGGAACACCTCGACCGCCGGGCCGGTCAGAAAAACGCGGCCGGACGGATTCCACTCGACGTTCAAGTCGCCGCCCGGCAGGTGAACCACGACGTTTCGTTCCAGGCGTTCGCCCAGCACCCCCGCGACAACCGCAGCGCACGCTCCGCTGCCGCAGGCTTTCGTTTCCCCGCTGCCACGCTCCCAGACACGCATCACGATTTCTGTCGGCAATACGATGCGCACGAACTCGACATTCGCCCGTGCGGGGAACGCAACGTGATTTTCAACACGCGATCCCAACCCTAGCACCAGTTCGTCGGTCACGTCTTCGACGAACAACACGCAATGCGGGTTGCCCATCGAGACACACGTGACGGGGTACGCCTGGCCGTCGACTTCCAATGGCGTCGCCACGGGAGGATCGCCCGGCAAGGTCGTGGGGATTTCGGCGCTCATTAACACCGGCAACCCCATGTCGACCCGCGCACGTTTGACCCGACCGTCGCGCACTTCAACATCGACGGTAACGCATCGGCTGCCCGTCTCGATCGTGAGTTGGTCTTTTCTCGCGATGTTGTGGTCGTAGAGATACTTGGCGATGCATCGTAAGCCGTTACCGCACATGCTCGCTTCGCTGCCGTCGGCGTTGAACATCCGCATACGGGCATCGGCAATTTCCGCAGGCTCGATCAGAATCAGCCCGTCGGCTCCGATGCCGGTGTGCCGATCACTCACTGCTCGCGCCAGTTGCGACAATTCGCCCGCTGGTAATTTCCCCGGCGACGGTTCACGGAAGCAATCGACGTAAACGTAGTCGTTGCCCGCGCCGTGCATTTTCGTGAAGTGCATTGCGAATTACCGAAGCATCCATGACGGTTCCAGAAGCCAAGCGAGCATCATATCCAACACCGGGAAACTCGTCATGAGGAATTCCCCGTCGGCGAGCGGTCAGCGTAAGCTGGCTGTTACGCACGTCTAACCAGACGCTCACGCATCCGGCTCGCCCACATTCCACCCGCGAAAAATCGCTCGCCATAGTGGATTATTGCGGTCGGTGAATTCCTCGTCCGACGTGGCGGCCTGCTCCAACGCGCGGGCCATCATCTGGAACTTGGCATCAGTATCGTCGGCGTAATGCACCAACAAGGCCTCCGGGGTATGCGGTGCGATGGGCGAACCCCACTCGGGCAAGTTCTGGTGCGAAACGATAATGTGCTCCAACCGCAACAAGATTTCCGGGTCCAGCTCTTCTATCTCTGCTGCCTTCTCGCGGACCAAGTCGCGACCCAGCAGGATGTGGCCGATGAGCCGGCCGCGCGCGGTGTAGGTCGAACTTTCGGGGCGAACGTCCAACTCGATCAACTTGCCGATGTCATGCAGAATCGCCCCTACCACCACCAGAGAGACCGACAAGGGCGGTTCGATTTGACGGTAGTCATCCGCGTATTTCTCAGCCAAGTGCAAAGCGGTTTTCGTCACCGAAAGCACATGCTCCACGAACCCGCCGGAAAACGCATGGTGATTCCGCGTGGCCGCCGGGAGGCGTTTCAAAGCGTCGGCGTTATCGGTCAGCAATTCGATCACCAGTTGACGCAATGGAACATCGCTGATGTGCGTTTCGGCGATCGAACCCAACTCGTCGAACAACTCTTCAGGGTCGTAACGGGAACGGTCGTGGAACTCGGTGGCGTCGAAACCTTCGGCTGTGTCGTCGTCGATCACCTCGCGAACCGCATCGAGATCAATCTGCGGCCCGTACTGCGTTACGTAACACCCGATTCCGAAAAAACACTGCAAACACCGTGTTTCATAGGATGAAACACACTTCTTGGCCTGCTGTCAAACACCCCTGAAACCACCCGAAACCACCCCTTGCGGGTGTCACTGACACCCGGTGGACTGGGGGC
>Ga0115002_10002670_pt1 | contig 23093 bp, 22 predicted proteins | sample ArcticOcean_MG_C_8_FD_89576 | JGI IMG/M metagenome (GOLD analysis project Ga0115002, IMG submission 89576) | Marine microbial communities from western Arctic Ocean - ArcticOcean_MG_CB11_86 | ecosystem: Environmental > Aquatic > Marine > Oceanic | place: Arctic Ocean: Canada Basin | collected... | reverse complement strand
GCCACCGGGCAGGGCGTGCCGCAGGACGACGCCCAGGCGGGGGCGTGGTATCGCAAAGCGGCTGAGCAGGGTCGCGCCAGCGCGCAGTTCAACCTCGGCGGCATGTATGCCACCGGGCGGGGAGTGCCGCGGGACTACGTGGAGGCACACAAGTGGAACAGCCTCGCAGTGTCACGAGCCACAGGTGACGCTCAGAAACAGTATGCACAGAACCGTGACGTCCTGGCTCAGCTGATGACCCGAGCGCAGATCGCCGAGGCGCAGCAACGCGTCGCCGAGTGGCAAGCGGACTTTGAGCAGCGGGAGGCTGAGTAGGCTGCCGCTGGAGGGTACGCACACCGAGTTCACCTGATAGCGCGATTTCCGGGGGCCGGAGCGTGGGCACTCTATTCGCACGGTTTGCCCTCATGCTGGCGCTTCTCCTCGCGCTCGTTGCACATGTCTGCGCTCAGCTCGTCACGCGAGTGGTCGATGGCGACACGCTCATTGTGTGGGGTGTCGGAAGGGTACGCCTGATCGGGGTGGATACGCCGTACACGGTCGATCCTCGTCGGCCCGTGCAGTTTTTCCGGAAGAGGAGCGAGCGCGTTCACGCACCGTATGGCCGAAGGCAAGGTGGACGGCATGTTCCTCATGGCCGAGATGGTCAAGCAAGGCCACGGTCACACAGGGGGAAAACGCGAAATCCCGACCCGAGCGTTGGGGTGAAGAATTCGGGCGGTAGGGTCACCCGCGTTATAGTCGGACCAATCGGCTTGGCTGTACACAGGTTGTAGGTGGCGTTTCGGGCGGGTCTTGAAATTTGCGGTATTGCGACGCTGCCGCGATCAGGACAGCTGCGCGGGGTTCAGGCATGCAAAAGGACAATCAGGCCGAGTCGTCAAACCCGAAGATCGATCCGTTTGATCCGTTTCCGGGCGACGAGGAAAAACCGGATGAAGACGCTAGCAAGTACTGCCTACAGGCCTGCGACACTAGCGGCTGCGTAGGAAGCTGTATCGAAAAGAAGGGTCATTCCGGCGGTCACGCATGCTCGACCCATAGTGGCGGCAGTTGTGGCGCCACCTGCCCGGAATGCAAGCCGACCCGGAATTGTGCACTCGCGAAGCACAAGAGGGGCGAGCACAACTGCGGGAAGTCCCACACCTGGTCCTAGGAATGGATCGTCGTCGCACGAGATGTGGAGTTTCCAGGATTTAGTGGACACCTCGTCGCAGTGTCTTCTGCGCCGTCTCGATGTGTTCGGGACCGACGCCGCCCAGATAACTGCGGCGGCTGGTGCCCACGGAGTGAAAGAGGGAAGGAGGCGAGCATACGGTGAAACACCGCCTGATTTTTGTCGGTCTTGGAGTGTGTCTTTCGGCCTGCGCGACGACCGGAGTTCAGCCCGGTCGTGCTGCAGGTGACGTCAGCGCGAATCCGGCTCTAAACCCAAGCTTCCAGGAACCAATAGACCTGCTGCCAGAAGCGACGGGAACGCTGTCCTGGAAAGTCACGACACAGAGTGACACGGCGCAGGCGTATTTCGATCAAGGCCTGCAATTGCGATACGGCTATGGCGTCGACGCTGCCGCCAGGAGTTTTCGGGAAGCGCACATGGCTGATCCCGGCTGCGCGATGTGCTACTGGGGCGAAGCGTTTGCGCTTGGCTCATTCTTGAACGCCGCCATCACGGTCGAGAAGGCACCCCATGCCCTCGCCGCCATTCGCAAGGCCGCCGAGCTTGCCGAAACGAATGCCACACCGATGGAGAGAGATCTGATCGCGGCGACTGCGGTTCGTTACGTCGAGAACTACGACCCCGACACGAAGGGCTCGCTTGACGAGGCTTTTGCGAATGCCATGCGTCAGGTGCACGAGCAGTACCCTGACGAGCTGAACATCACCACGATCTACGCGAGCGCTCTGTTTCTGCTGGAACCGCGGCGCGGGACCCGCGACTTGGATGATCCGGGCGTGATGGCGCTCCATGCCGTGCTCGAGGAGGGGCTGGCCCAAGACATCACCCACCCTGGCCTGTGTCACCTGTATATACACGCAACGGAATCGACGGTGCGTCCAGACCTGGCTGAGCCTTGCGCCGAATTTATCAGTGACGGCATCCCAGGTGCGAGTCATATTCAGCACATGCCCTCGCATACGTGGAATGAAGTTGGCCGCTGGGGCGATTCCGTGGTCGCCAACACTCACGCGTGGCATTCGGATCTGAAATCCGCCGTCGGAACAGCCGTGGCCATATACCCGACGCACAATCTGCACATGCTGCTCTTTGCTGCATCGATGGATGGCCAAGGAGCGGTTGCGACGCAGGCTGGTAAGGATTTCGCGAAGTTAAACGGGAACACGATGCACCAGGTGTTGACCCTGCTTCGATTCGGTCGTTTCGATGAGATCCTCTCGGTTGAAGACAGGCCCTCTGGTGAGGTGGACGGCGGGTTCTGGGATTTTGCGCAAGGGTACGCACACCTGCGGATAGGGGACACCGCAGTTGCCGAAGAGTATCTTGCCAAGGTCAAGGATTTGGCGGAGCACTCCGATGCGACGCTTCGTTATCACGAAGCCAGTCAACTGATGGGTCTTGCCGGATCTATTCTCGAGGGCGAGGTTCTCAGGGGAAGCGGCGATTTGCAAGGCGCGATCGCCGCGTTTCGAGAAGCCGTCGCCTTTGACGACCAGCAGCAATACGACGAACCGGAACCCATTCCGTTTGCTGCGCGCCACTGGCTAGGCGCTGCGCTGATGGAGGCCGGCCGATACGCGGAGGCAGAAGAGGAGTATCGGACTGAACTGAAGGACCACCCTCACAATGTCTGGTCGCTCCATGGCTTGAGGGCCGCTCTTGCGGCACAGGGCGAGCTGGATCCGGCTGTAGACGAGGATTTCGCGGCGAGCACGGCCAGATCGGATACGTGGATCACAGCTTCACGTTTCTAGTGAGCAGCCCGCGGTATAAGCACTGATATGCTTCGTCGGGTCGGTCTCGTTTCGGGTAGGTTCTTGATGTTTGAAGGAGGCCTCATGCGTCTGATACGTGCTTTGGTAGTGGTGAGCGCAGCCGTCGCGTCCGTCTCGCCGTACACTCAAGCGGCGCAACCGGGGAGTATGCAAACGGCGAGTGACGCCGCCGAACCGTTTCGCGTCATAGGCAACATCTATTTCGTCGGCGGCCAATACGGCTCCTATCTCATCACCACGCCGGATGGCCACATTCTCCACGACACGGGCAGCGCAGAGATGCACCCGCTCATCCTCTCGAACGTCGAGAAGCTAGGGTTTGACCTCCAGGATATCCGGATCATGATCTCGAGCCATGCGCACTGGGACCACGTCGAGGGCCATGCGGCCATGAAGCGACTCACCGGTGCGCAGGTTGTTGCGCTCGGTGGAGATGCCGTGGCACTCGAATCAGGCCAGGACAACTCGGCGATTGGGGCCAGGAACTTTGAGCCCGTTCCAGTGGATCGCGTGATCGAGGACGGCGACACCGTCACGCTAGGCGGGGTGACGTTGCGCGCTCTCTGGACGGGAGGGCACACACAGGGGGCAACGATGTGGACGACAACCGTCCAGGACGGTGGCAACAGTTATTCCATCGCCTTCCGTGGCGGAGAAATCCCGAACGCGGGGGCTCCGCTCGTCAACAATCCCAGGCACGCGACGGTTGTCGCCGACACGCAGAGGACGCTTCACAGGCTGAAGGAGCTCGACCCTCCCGACGTCTTTCTCCACAATCACCCGCAAGATCCGCCCCAGGTGTTGGATCCAGCTCTTCCTGTCGACCCGAGGTGTGCGACTTGCTTTGACGCCGAAGGATTCAGGAGGATGGTGGCGGGGCTCGAGACGAGATTCGAGGCGATGCTCCAAGAGACAGAGGGACAGGGCGGCCGGTAGAGACTGCGACGTCGACGGGCGATGCGCGGGTTGGATCCTCGCCCCCGGCATCCGCGCGCAAGTGCGGATGCCGGGGGCGTTCCTGTGGCGTTCTGCTAGGTCGGCCGGTTCGAGAGCAGGAAGCTGCGGACGTGGCGCACCGCGAGCGGAATCTTCTCCGGCGTGTCTTTCCAGGGATACATGCTCATCTGTCCATTCGGCGCGAGCATTGCACTCTCGACTGCGGCATCCAGAGAATGCCCCGCGCTGTCGTCGGGCAGGACGAGTACCGGCGTCTGACAACTCCGCACGAAGTCGCGTGTCACCGTGAACACGAAATCAGGATTGTTGCGGAACATGCTGGTCAGGTATTGGTCAACCATCGCACTCGTGAAGTCGGTGCGCCGCTCAACCACTCGGGCGCCCCAGCCGGCTGACTGGCTGTCATACAGGGAGGTCGGCAGCTCCGGTCGGAATCCGGCCGGCTGGGCGGGCACTGCCGCGACGACGCGGTCTGGCGCCCGTTTAAGGAGGTTCCAGATGAAGGGCCCCGCAATGCAGAAGCCGAGCACCATGAACCTGTCGATCCCCAGGTGATCCATCAGCCCGAGATGGTCGTCGGTGTGGGAATCCCACGGCCGATCGACCTCGAGCGGGCCGGTGGACTCACCGGCCGAGTTGCGCAGGTCGGCGTAGATGCAGCGGAACTCTCCCCTGAGTGCCTCGACCGCGTCAAAGGGATTGCCGCCCTGGATGCCCGCGATGGTCGAGCCGTTCAATCCGCCGCCGGCGATGAGCAACAGCGGGAAGCCCGAACCAGTCTCTTCATAGCGAATGCGGACGTTCCCTTTCTCGTAGAAGCGTCCGTTGTCTCCGTTCCCGAGCTGCTGCGCGAGTAGTGACGGCGTAGCCGCCATCGCCGCCACTGCAGCGCCAGTCTTCAGAAGCCTGCGTCTACCCTCATCGACCATGTGTCCTCCTCTCGGTCGGCGTCGGTCACGATGGGACTGGAATCTCCCGTGATCGGGGACGGCGCCGTTCTGCCGGTGGACTATAGCGCAATCAGCCATTCCCACGTACCAGCCGTCGCTCGGCTACGGCGAGCTTCAGCGGCAAGCTACGTTACGCCCATATAATCAAGCCGATCCCATGGCCCTGACTCCCGGTACCCGCCTCGGACCCTTTGAGATTGCCAGTCGGATCGGCGAAGGCGGAAGGGGGGAGGTGTATCGGGCCACCGACACGAAGCTGGATCGTGACGTCGCGATCAGGGTTCTGCCGGAGTTGCTCGCCGGGGGTCCCGACCGGATCGCCCGCTTCCAGCGCGAGGTCAAGACGCTCGCCTCGTTGAACCATCCCAACATCGCGCAAGTACACGGGCTCGAAGAACCAGGGGGGACCAAAGCCCTCGTGATGGAACTCGTCGAGGGGCCGACGCTGGCCGATCGCATCGGGCAGGGTGCGATACCCGTTCATGAGACGTTGGCCATCGCCAAGCAGATCGCCGGAGCCCTCGAAGCGGCACACCAGCAAGGGATCATCCACGGTGATCTGAGACCGGCGAATGTGAAGGTCCGGTGGGGCGGCTCGGTCAAGGTGCTCGGCTTTGGCCTACCTTGGCGCTTGGGCGGTGAGGCAGCGGCTGGAGCATCCACTCGCGGCGAAGCCTCGGCCGCAGATCCGAGCGCCATCGACGGCACATGGCCGTATGCGGCGCCCGAGCAACTGCGCGGTGAGTCGGCGACGGCGCGCAGCGATATGTGGGCGCTCGGGGTCATGCTCTCTGAGATGTTCACGGGCGCGCGGCCCCTTGAAGGACACATTGGATTCGAGTTGAGCTCGGCGCTTTTCGGCCAATTTGGTTCGCCTGACCCGTCGGAAAATCCGCTGGCACTCCGAAAAGTCGCCAACGTCCGGACGCTCGTCGAGCGGTGCCTGGCGAAGGAGCCCGGCGCTCGCTATCAAGGAGCGGCCGAAGTCCTTGCCGCCCTCGATGCCATCCGCCCGGGCGCTGTCGAGGCGTCGTCCCCTCCCTGGACATCCGTGTTGTCTCGCCGGAGTGCAGTGGGACCAGTCGCAGCAGTCGTGGCCGAGGGAGAGCGGCGAATGGCTCGTGACCGCCGGGCGAGTCAGAATCGGCGCAGACGACACCTGGGCCCTCCGGGTGCTATCGAGCGCCGCGATGGCGAACGGCGTACGTCTCGTGACCGGCGTTGCGGCTGACGGGGAGAGGTCGGCAACACTTGACCCACATATCCTGAGCCATGCTTCCCCAACGATTGGAGCTATTCGTTGAGCCGATCATCGCGATGTGCCGGTCGCAGTTCCCGCGGTCGTGTCATAGCTGCACACACCGATTCAGCGATTTTGAAGAATGGATTCGTGGGACGGATCCGGTTGGAGTGCCGACGATAGATGAGGCGCAGGCGGACCAATTTGGAATGATCTCCTGGGTCAACTGCACGTGCGGGAACACGCTGATTCTCAAGTGCGAGGGTATGGAGCGGCATCGTCAGTTCACACAGGCTCTCGCCGACGAATCGGCGGCCAATGGGCGGAGTGTGGGCGATTTGCTTCAGGAGATACGGCGAGCGGTCCGTCAGCGAGTGCAGCGACGATGATGTTGCATCCCGGGTAGGGGCGCCCCCGTGATACCTCACGGCCGCTTGCCGTGTCGGTCAGACCGCTGCGTTCACAAGATAGCGGCGATAGATGTCGTTAGAACGCCGCAGTGGGGGAGACCATGCCAATTCTACGAACTCTCGCATCCGTCCTGGTTTTGTCTGTTGTGGTCCCTCATGCGGCCACAGCGCAGCACGGCATGCCGGGGGGGATTCCAATGAGCTTCTTCGTCACCAGTGAGCCGATTTGAGACGGCGGTAATCTGGGTGGTTTGGCAGGAGCAGACACACACTGCCAACGATTGGCGACCAACGCGGGTGCGGGCCATCGCACGTGGCGAGCCTATCTCAGCACGCAGGCCCGGCCTGGCCAGCCAGCTATCAGCGCACGCGATCGCATCGGGGATGGTCCCTGGTTCCACGCCAGGGGCACTCTCAGCCGACCGATAAAAACATCCGAGATTCACGGCGACACGCTCATCGAAGCACAGCGCGGCGCAAACATGTTCAAAGCATTTGCGCTCACAGAGACGGGTGATGAGATAAATGGTGTTGGCGACCCAATGCCCAATCTGCACGATATGTTGACGGGGACTCAGCCAGACGGTCGCGCTTTTTCTGGAAGTGAGGACCGCACCTGAAATAGCTGGACCAGTAACGGTGAGAGTGCTGCTCAAGTCGGCCATTCCGACCGCATTGGGAACGGTAACCAGTCATGGAACTCCTCCCATGCCACAACAGGTTGTAGCCAGGAGGACTTTGCGAGTTGGAACGGCGCCGGGTTGTTCTATTGTTTCGCGGTGAATTGATTCCGCTCCAACCCTTTTCGGGGATACCTCGGAGAGAAAGTTACGATAGGCGAATGGGATTGCTGCTGAGAGTTCTGGTGATCGTGTTCGTTGGGGCCGCGCCCGCGGCGGCCCAGGCGCCCGCCGCGGGCGCGCCCGAAGGCGTAATCCCGGATGCGCCGGCAGATCTCTCGGCGCCGCCGGCCGACGCCGTCAAGACAGACTCTGGGCTCACCTCACAAATGATCACACCTGGCGCGAGCGAGGAAAGGCCAGCGCCGACCGATTTCGTCACCGTCCAATACACCGGCTGGTCGGCCGACGGCACCGTGGTCGACAGCACGTGGAACCGCGGGAAGCCGTCCATGATTGCGCTGGACCAGTCGCTCCCCGGATGGGGTGAGTGCGTGCAGATGATGACCGTGGGTGAGATTCGCCGATGCTGGATGCCTCAGGAACTCGCCTACGACGGTCGAGCGGGGCGACCCACTGGCACGATGGTTTTCGACATCGAGCTACTTGAGGCTCGCCGTGCCCCCACCATGCCACCCCCTGACGTCGCCGAACCGCCGGCCGACGCGACCCGTACCATCTCCAGGCTCTCGTACAAGGTCCTGAAGCCAGGCACGGGCACGCGGAGGCCGTCGGCCAGGGACCGGGTCACTGTCCACTACACCGGTTGGACGACGGACGGAGAGATGATCGACAGCTCGGTGGCCCGTCGCACCCCGCAGACCTTCGTGGTCAGCGACGTGATTCGCGGGTGGACAGAGGGCCTGCAGCTCATGGTCGAGGGCGAACGTCGACGCTTCTGGATTCCCCAGGACATGGCGTACAAAGGCGAACTGGGTACGCCGCGCGGCATGCTGGTGTTCGACATCGACCTGATCCGAATCGAATAGTCAGGCTCAACGTCAGCAGCTCTCTACAAGACCGCTAGCGGCCTGTGGTGAAAGTCCGGCGTCGCACCGAGACGAGGGAGGCGCCTCGCGGACGAGGCGCGACGACTGAGAATACCGGCTGTATTTGAGGGAGGAGCAACGCAGATCGCGAGGATGCATCGCTCGTCGAATGCAGACGGACTTTTGCCACGGGCTGCTAGGCTCCCGCCGGGGAGATATTCTTCACCTGGCGGATGCGGGCATTCGCCGCCGCCCCTTTCGAGAACCGAGCCCTCTTACCGAAGCGTGCCTTTCAGGTCTTGATACATCCTCCGGTGAGCTTGATTCGATCCCGTGGACGGTTTAGTTACGCTACTTGAGGCGCCTGTGCTTGCCGTTGGAAGGGCACCGACCGCTGACGGGCGAGCGGGGGACTGGCTCAAGTTGTCGCTGCATGCGACGGCCAGCAGCGTGACGAATGCGGCGACACCTAGGGAGAGCACGAAGGACCGATGCGACCTCATGAGCGCCGCCAGTCTGCATTCGTACACCCTCGGGAGGCCCCTCATGTTGCTATCGGCTGAGCGGTACAATGGCGCGTGTTTACTCACAGCCGTGGATCGATATTGAAAGGACCGTGCCCATGACCGGACCGAAACGCCTGTTCTGGAGCGTAGCGCTTTCCGCAGTGGCGTGCGCGAGCGGGCCTGCGCCCCTCGCCCAGGAGCCGGACTCGTCCGCCCGGGTGGTGAGCGCGGCCCAGTATGAGCGGTGGCAGACCGAGCTCTCGAACTGGGGTCGATGGGGACCTGACGACGAACTGGGCGCAGCCAACCTGATCACGCCGGGCAGGCGCGCGGCGGCGGCGGCGCTCGTCAGCGAAGGCTTTACCGTATCGCTATCGGCGAACGCTCAGAAGTACAAGAGTCTCGACAATCCATGCCCGATCGCGTGGTCGATGTTGAGGGCGTCACGGACCGGGGCGACCGACACCGTCGCCTACCCGTGTATCCACGGCCCCGGCACCACCCACCTCGACGCCTTTGCCCACGTTTTCTTCGACGGCAAGATGTGGAACGGGTATGACGTCGACGGGCTGGTCACGGTGGAGAACGGCGCGCTGAGGAACTCCATCATGAACATGAAGAACGGGATCGTCACGCGGGGCGTCCTCTATGACATGCCCCGCCTGAAGGGGGTGCCGTATCTGGAACCGGGCACACGTATCACCGTCGAGGACCTCGAGGCGTGGGAGGCGGAGACCGGGGTCAAGGTGGGTCCCGGGGATGCGTTCCTGATCAGGTGGGGTCGCTGGGCCCGGCAGGACGACATCGGCCCGTTCGACACCGGGCAAGAGGCGGCCGGGCTCGACAACCATGTCATTCCGTGGCTACGTGAGCGCGATGTCGCGCTTGTCGGATGGGAAACTCCTGGCTACGTGCCGCAGCCGGAGGGAGACCTCCCCCGCACCTCCCTCCACAACTTCGCGCTGACGATACTGGGTATCCAGGTGCTCGACCGCGCCGACTTCCAGGCGCTGGCTGAAGCGGCGGCCGAGCGCAACCGGTGGGAGTTCATGGTGACCATCGCGCCGCTACCGATTCCCAACGGCACCGGGTCGCCAGTGAACCCGATCGCGATGTTTTGAGTCCATGATCGAAGAGACGGTGAGCCCCGATGGGCATCCCGTCACTGCGTTTTTTGCTGCTCTTCCAATTCCTTTAGTTGCTGAAGTTGTCCTACTTCCTGGTTGTTCGTGCAGTAGTACTCCTGACGATAGCCACATTAGTGGGGGTCGAAGGGTAACCGAAGGCCTAGTCTGCGTCAGATCACTGCACCGACAGCTCGGCGAGGGCGGGATGGCCACCGCCTACCTGGCGGACGACCTCAAGCACGAACAGGGGAGGTATTTGCCGTGATGAGAGTGATACCCAACGCGACCATCCTCCTCGTCTCACTCGGACGTTCTCGGAAGCGGATCGTCCGACCGTTACGGCGACGGGGGCGCGTACTGGATCACATCGGCTTCGATATCAGGAACCTGGACGCATATTGCGAGAAGTTCGAAGCGGCCGGTATCGAGCTCGTTCGGCCGTACACGAGGAATCCTGAGACGGGCTCCGCGCTGGTGTTTATCTCCGATCCGTGGGGCACGTACATCGAGTTGCACGAGCGTCCCAACCCTGTATACGTCAGGCAGTGAACCCGGGCGTCCTTCGATGCCTGCGATAGCGCTGGTTCACGGAACGCCTGTCGCGCGCGTCCCCCTCGGCCAACGCCCCGGCAACGTGTGGGTGACCGACGCGCACGCGCCGAGCTGAGACAGGCCCGACGTCAGCGTCTGGCACCTGCGGCGATCGCGGCGCTGCGTGCGGCTTCGTTTGGGCCGCTGAGACCGCCGTTGGCACCGCCGAAGTTGATGATGCGGTAGCCTTGCCGCATTTTCTCGGCCGCATTCGCCGCGTTCACGGTCCCGCCACACGGGATATTACGCGCCTCGCAGACGCCCAGGATCTTCGCCATCGCCGCGTCTACATCGGGGTGCGTGGAATCCGGCACACCGAGGGAGTTGCTGAGATCGCCGCTGGCGCCGAGATAGAATCCGCCGACGCCGGGCACCTGGGCGATCGCATCGGCGTTGTCGACACCCTCCACGGTTTCGATCATTGGCCAGAACAAGAGGTCGCCCTGCGGATTGAGCGGCCAGACGTCGGCGCGTCGTCTGTACTCAACGCCCGAGAGGCCCCAGAACCACGGGGCGTTGCCGGCGGTGCCGCGGTAGCCCCGTGGGGTCGGGACCGGCGAATCCCTCTGCGGCATGTACCGCATCGTGCGGACGATGGCCTCCGCCTGCTGTGCTGTCTCAATGTTGTTGATGATGATGCCCATGAGACCCAGGTCGAGCGCGTGCTTCACGACCCACTGGGCGTCTTCCCTTCCGTACGGCACAAACCGCGCAAACACGGCAGGGTGCGCCTGGGCGTTGCCCCGCTCGAGAATCCCGGCCTTGTCCGTCATGGCGGACAGGAAGATCTCCAGCTGGTCGAAGCGCATCGCGTTGTGTTCCATGTCGAGGTAGACGTAGTCGATGTTTGGATCGCGTGCCAACGCGCGTGCGTTCTGTAACGACAGATCCGATGTGCTCACGCCGAACACATGTTTGCCCTCTGACAGCTTCTCGACAACGGGGTTGAGATGTAGATACGGCTGTTGTGCCGAGGGTGCCGACACCAGCAGCGTTGCGAGAAGGGTAGTACCGGCTGCAGACCAGACGAGAGAAAGACGATCGGATGACGCCATGGGAGACCTCCTGTTTATTCGTTGCCAGTATACGATTTCGAGCTGCCTGCCGCCCATCGGTCTCCCGCTACCGTCATTCGCGACATATAGGCCTGTAAAGGAATTAGGGTGGCAACCTGGCCGCCGATGCTTCCCGCCCGCCTCGACACCCCGAGATGCCACCTCTATTCATTTACGAACCCTAACAGCCCGTGGTGGACGTCCCGCGGCATTCGACGGACATAGGCCGGCGTGTGGTCGGGAGCCCCGACCGCGCCCTCTTCGTTGACGAGCGCTCCTTCCTCGCTGGCGAGGCGAAAATTGATCAACGATTCGAATCCCATCCCTCCGATTTTCAGCAATCGCCTCTGGCGTTGTGGTCCCGCCGAATGCGATGGTCGTTTCGATCTGTGCGAACGTAGAAATATCGGCAAGTTTTCTCTGCGTTACCAGTTGAGCAGACACCGGCACGCTTGCGATTGCGCCTATGACCAGAACGACCGACGAGCGGATCAAACGCCGTGTCATCGTTGTGATGGCCAGATCACACTGTCACTAGCTCCATGCGACGGAGGGGCGAACGCCCTCCAGCCCCAGGACTCCAAGGCGCCTTGCCCGATCAGGACCGGCGTATTCCAAGACACCGTCAAGTAGCCAGAGGGCCAGAGTTCACCGTTTGTGATTGAATCTGAGGAGTCGCATGCGCAAAAAGTCCTCCAGGAAACCAGACGCGAGTGGCGATGAGCCAGACCACGCGCCTGAAGGGGCGTCAGACGCGCCGCGCGTCGCCGTCAAGAACTACGTCACGCCGGCCGGTTTAGAGCGCCTCAAAGACGAGCACCGATTTCTGCTCACAAAGGAACGGCCTGCCGTCACGAAAGTCGTGGCCTGGGCGGCAAGCAACGGGGACCGGAGCGAGAACGCCGACTATCAATACGGGAAACGTCGTCTGCGAGCGATTGATAGCCGAATTCGCTTTCTCATCAAACGCATCGATGCTGCGCTGGTCGTGGACCCGGAGCTGCCGAGAACTGGTCGGGCGGCATCGCAGGTCTTTTTCGGGGCGACCGTGCGCTACGCCAACGCCGCTGGAATCGAGCGGGTCGTGAGCATCGTCGGCCTCGATGAGGTCGACCTCGATCGCGATCACATTAGTTGGGTGTCACCGCTCGCACGGGCCCTGATCAACGCCCGGCCAGGCGATTCGGTCGTCCTTCACGCCCCGCGTGGCGCCGAGCAGTTGCGCGTCATCGACGTGCGCTACCAACGCGTGCCCGTGGAGCCGTTCACCGAACCGCCGGGGGCCGAGGCGTCCGCCACGCCGCGGCCTCACACAGGCCGCTAGAACGCCAACGGCCGATGGGGGGGCGTGTCGAAAGCCTTCGCGTGCTCCGGAGGCAAGACCTGCTGAATCGGGCCGCGCTTTACGGAATCAGAATCGGCTGGTGCACCGATGAGTTCGGCCAAAAAGGAATATAGTCCCTGACTACAGTCCGCGATGCTGGTATTCGATGAGACGGCATCCGGGGTTCGCTCAACCACCCTCGTAGCGAGAAGGAGACGCCACATGCGCATTCGGCCTTGTCTGCTGTCGTTGTCCCTGCTGGTCATGGTCCCTGTCGCCGCCCAGGCTCAGGAGATCCAGGCGACGCGGACCATCAAGATTCTCTCGAGTGCCGGCGCGCGCGCCATGGCGGACGCGTGCACCGCGTGGGCGGAGCAAAACAACCTCGTCGTGGCGATATCGATTCTGGACTGGGCCGGAAATCTTATCGAGTCCCACGCCATGGAAGGCGCACCGAAAAATTCGATCGACACGTCGCTCCTCAAGGCGAAGTCGGCGCTGCGCTGGCGGCGCGCGACGTCGGAAACCAACCGGATCGTGCGGAGCGGGGAAAACCTGGCGCCGACCTTCATGAACGACTTCCCGCAACCGGGTGCCCTTCCGATCATGGTCGACGGCCAGATCGTGGGGGCGATGGGTGTGTCCAGCGGCCAGGGCGAGAACTGCGCCCAGGCGGCCATCGACGCAGTGTTCAGCACACCGTCGTCCTCGTCGGCGCGTTAAACAGATGGCCTGAAGCCGTGCCCGTCAGCTGCTCGCGTCAGGCCGCACGGCGTGTCGTCCCACTGACTGGCAGGTCGCAGTACGTATCTACACAAACCGGTGGGGATGCCAGTCTTCGCCCACGGATGCGAGCGAGGCATGTTCGCGCGGTTACTCTTGCCATCGGCCGACGCTGGTGCCGTCGGCGAACTTGGCTCCGATGAATCCGCCGGCTGGTGCACCGTTGAGCATCGGGTTGACCCGCATTGTCACCGTGGCCCCCGGCGGGAACGTCGAAGGTCGGACGCCCTGCCGTGCCAACACATTCGGGCTTCCCCATTCGACACTCCATTCCTCTTCCTGACCCTCCGCGTTCCGCACCAGGACCTGAATCCAGACATGGGGGTTCTTGAACTGAAACTCCTTGATTGTTCCCGTGACTTCCTTGACCTCAGCGCTGTTGAAACCCGCGCCGGAGTGGTGCGCGATCACGGGCTGAACGAGAATCAGGGACCCCACGACGACCAGGGTTAGAAACGCCAGTCTATTTATAGACTTCATATCGTCGGTCTCCTGAATACGCAGGTGTCTCAGTGCAGATATCAAATCAACTTAGTTGAGCTTCTCACCGTCAGGGCCCAACATCAGCGTTCGACCCGTGGACGGGTCAACGGGATTGCGGTTGTTCTCCGCGCACCCGTAGTCGAACAGGTGGGTTCCGGCGGGCATCTTTTCGAATGTTTTCGTTACAATCCATGGCTTCGTCAAGGCTCCAGAATCCTCGATCGTCATCTGGACCTCCAGCGTCCTATCGGTGGTCTTCCGCATTCGGGTGGTGACGTGTGCGGCATCGCTCAGGACGAGACCACTCCGATCGAGAATCTGATCCTGGTCCCGCCACCCTTTCAGGCCGATGGTCGTGAAGACCAGTGCATCGCCCTCCCAGTGGCCGACAGAGTCGCCCGTGTAGGTACCCCAGGGCTCCTCCAGGTGCGGTCGTCCGTCGGTGTAGATGCGCGCAACGTTCGGGCCGTTCTCCGTAAGGATCCAGACCTGTTCCGGCCGGACGACGAACTCGTAGGGATCGGGCAAGTTGAATATGCGCGGAAAACCTGTAGGGATTCCGCAAATTGAGTTGGTGTCGGGAAGGAGGAACTGGTCTTTCAGATCGACATGCCGCGTGTAGATTGCTTCCCACTCCGCGTTGTAGGGTGGATGCGCGCGGGAGCCCACGGTGATGGCTCCTCCTCCGCCGGTCCAGGTAGCGCGGTCAAAGACGGTGCCACCCTGCATCGCCCAGGCGCCGCTCCAGTCTGGAAGTCCGTCGACATCGGTCTGCTGCTGGCCATATCCCGATCCTGGAATCAACGCGAGGGTGCCGGCCAGCGCCGCAACGGCGAACTTCGCTTGTAGAACGCCTCCGAGGGAAACGCTGGTTCGTCTCGTTGGTGTCGTCATTGAGCCTGTTTCTCCATGCCCGAGAAAACCTCTATAACTTCGGATCGCCCGCCTAGATGTCGCGCTACCCCCTGCGGTCCGCTTCTGCGTCGGACGGGAGATCAACCCCTACGGCGTCTTGTCCGGGAACCGGACGACAAACCCGTCCCGGTTCGGCATGCGAACGCCTGGAAGCGTCTCTGCGTTCATCACGTCGTTGTCGTCGATGATCCTGTTGAGCGCGAGGATGTCCGCGGTGAGCGCGTAGACTTCTTCGCTGGTCAGCGTCCTCGCGACGTGCTTCTCAAACCGCGACGGTACGCCGTAGTCCGGGATGGCGTCGCCCGCTCTCGTGCTCCATGGCGCGTCGACGAGCTGTTGGGCGGCCACCGGCTCACTCAGCGTGTAACCAGCGAGGCCCGCGGTAATGACCGCACCACCCGCCAGAAACACCCGGCGATCGAGCAGTCCGTTTCCGGCCACCACGTCCAGGTGGTCCCATCTTCGGGTCCGGGTATCGGCTGACATGGTCACTGATGTACACCTCACCCGAGGTGGTGTCAATTCTTTCGGTGCAGCGTCGGCTGCGTAAGATCTTGCCGATGAAGGTCGTTCATCGGCCCCCGACGCGAATTCAGAGAAGAAGATGGCCGAGTCGGTCGAGAATTCACAGCTCGGTATACGCTGTGACATCATCCATGCTTAAACTCGTTCTCCTTGCCTGTGTCGGCTCGATCTTCGCGGCCAGTGCAGATGCCCAGGCTCAGCAGAACACAGTGTTCGCGCTGACGCCGTCGGACGTGACGCCAGGCAGCATCACATCCGAAGACGTGCCGGACCCGCACACGGCTTCGTACCTTTCTCTCACGCCGTACGGGCAGAACGTGCGAAGGGCCTTCATGGACGTGGCGCCGGTCGGCCAACCGAGCGGCCACACCGTTGTGCAGCTTCATGGGAACAACTTCGGAGGGGGGTACTTCGGCGGTCGGTTTGACGTGCTTTGCAGGGAGGGGTTTCGGGTGGTCGTGCCTGATCGGATCGGCTACGGCCGGTCGTCGAAGCCGATCATCCCGTACAACTTTCACGGCATGGCACGACACCTTCGGCTCCTGCCGCAGAGCCTCGAAGTGGACACGGCGATGATCGTTGGACACTCCATGGGAGCGATGGCGGCCGCCCGCTTCGCGACGCCGTATCTTGATTCGATGATCAGCGACTGGGAGCACGTCCAGGCACCGACGCTGCTGTTTGGCGGAACAGAAGACAGCCTGCCTGGGTCGGCCGCGGTGTTCCAGCAGCGGATGCAAATCGTGGCCGAACGCATTCCGAACGGCTAGGGCCGGCTGCATTTGATTCCAGGTCTCGGACACGTACCGCACCTCGAAGCCCCGGACCAGACCTACCCCCCGCTGGTCGCGTTTCTGAAGGAAGGGTTCACGGGCAACTAGACAAAGGAACATCAATATGACCGTTTCAGGTTTCGCGAGATTCTGGCTGACAGGGCTAATCGTCGTCGTCCTGGCTGCGCTGCAGGGAACGAGCGTTCAGACGCAACAGCCTCGGGGAGGAACCGCTCAGACCGACAGCGTTCAGCCGGTCAACAGTGGCACAAATCCATATCGCGTCATCCGGGATTGGGCACAATTCACGTCAGAGGAACGGGAGTGGGGCGGTTCCAACGGCGTGGCGATCGACCTGGATGGCACGTCCGTCTGGGCGGTCGACCGATGTTCGCCAGGCACGGTGCCGGGCTGTCTCGGCAGCAATGGGAATCCAGTGCACCACTTCGACGAGTCAGGACAAGAGATCGCGAGCTTCGGCGCGGGGATGTTCGTGTGGCCGCACGGTATTCATATCGATCGGGATGGCAATGTGTGGGTGGCCGATGCTGGAGCCGCGAGCGCCGATGACCTTCAGAAGTTTCCCGGAGCCGGCGATATCGGTAGCGCGGTCCTCAAGTTCAGTCCCGACGGCCAGATACTGATGACCCTGGGCACGCCAGGCGTCAGGGGTCATCCTCCTGATGCCCTGACAGCCCCGACCGACGTCGTGACGGATCCGGAGAATGGTGACGTGTACGTCGCAGAAAGCCATACGAACGTGGCAGATCCCAATCTGGTCGGACGGATCTCGGTGTTCGACAGCAACGGGACGTTCCTCAGAGTCATCGGGAGAAGCGGAACAGGGCCGGGCGAATTCCGAACGCCGCACGCGCTCGAGTTCGATTCGCGAGGCCAGTTGATCGTCGCTGACCGCCACAACCATCGCATCCAGATCCTGACGAAGCAGGGCACGTTCGTCCGTGAATACCACGAATTCGGTCGTTCCAGCGGACTGGCCATCGATAGCAACGATGTCATTTACACCGCAGATTCCGAATCGGACGAGGCAAGGCATTCAGGGTGGCTCAAGGGAATCCGGATCGGGAGCCTCAGTGACGGCAAGGTGACGATGTTCGTCCCGCCCCACATAACGGAGAATCCCAATGGCGCCATGGGGGAAGGCATCGCCATCGACGCTGCGGGCAACCTCTATACTGCGGAAGCGAACTTGAGGGGCGTGACCAAATACGTCAAGAACTAGGATCAGGACGCCGGGCTTGACGGTGCCTGTTCGTGGGGTTGTATTCGTCGAACCGCTGAGCCAGAACACGTTCCTCGATCCGAATGGCGCCCGTATGGAGCTGCTGGAGTTGCCGCCCACGTCCGAGCACGCACGGGCGGCCGCGCGCTGGCGGTGGCACCGGCCAGTCGGATGTGAGGCTGATCAGGTCCGTCGGCGTGTATTATTCGCTCGTGTGGGACAGCCGAACTCGGACCGAGTGAAGGAGAGGCGTCATGGGTGAGAACGAAGGACCAGGGATCAGTCGTCGGGATTTCGTCGGTCTTGCCACAGCCGGTGCGGCTGCCGTCGCGAGTTCTGGTGTCCTGTCCCCGCTAGAGGCCCGAGCGCAGGGCACCTCACCTGGGATACCGACGCGATGGGACTTTGAAGCTGATGTGGTGGTCATCGGGTCTGGGGCAACGGGGATGCCGGCCGCCATCAGGGCAGCAGACGCTGGCGCCTCGGTGATTGTCGTGGACGCCAATTACGACGTCGGCGGGCATGCCATGTGCAGTGGCGCCAACGTCGCGCTTGGCGGCGGAACGACCGCCCAAAAGAAATACAAGATCGAAGACTCGCCAGATATCCTCTTTCGCGATCTCACCGATTGGTCGGTTGTCGAAGTCTCCGGCATGCCGGACTACCGGTACAACGACCGCGGCGTCCAGCGCGCGCTCGCCGACAATGCCGCCAACAACTACGAGTTCCTGGTCGAAAACGGCGTCGTGTTCGCGGATCGTGCCCCCGACAATGCCGGCGGACACGCACTCGGAATATCCGCCAGACGCGAGAATCACGCGATCTGGGACAAGGGACAAAGCGTTGAGAGCCCGGCGGGGGGAAACGGCACCAGCCTCGTTCGGCCGCTGGAAGCGAGCGCCAGGAAGAAGGGTGTCCGGTTTCTGCTCAACTACCACATGGACACCATCGTTCGTGAGGCCCCCAACTCGGGGCGCGTACTTGGGATTCAGGCAAGCTACACACCTACGATTCTTCCAGGCACGACCGCTCCCCTGAGAAGCTTCCGCAGTGACGGCAACATCGAGATGTCTGCCAACTCGGTCACCGTCAGGGCGGGAAAGGCGGTCATTATCGGCACGGGTGGCAGCACGGGCAACGTCAACTTTCGGCGAATTTTTGACCCACGTCTCACTGAAGAAATTCCGACAGCGGCCGTGGAATACTCTCCCCAGGACGCCAGCGGTGAGATGGCCGCCATGGCGATCGGTGCGTCGCTCTGGGGTACGGCGAATCAGACATTCGACAGAAACGGCACGCTTCGGAAGCGACCGATCGTCGGCACGCCGACCAACTACATCGCTTGGACGCCAGACAGTCCCATCTTTCCCAAGATCAAGGCTACGGGTCTCCCGGTGCGCGATTGGCAGAACGCGATCATCGTCAATCAGATGGGTAAGCGCTTCTACAACGAGATGGACAACGGGTATCCCAGGGGCACGGTCCATGGATTCCTCGACCCGTACGTACCTGCGGACTGGCGAAACGCGAGGCGGATCAACTACGCGCCGATGAACTACGTCGACGCTGCGCTTGCAATGAACGAAGGCTCGACCGCACCTGATTACGCGGCCGGGCCTCAGTGGGCGATTCTCGACGCCAGGGCAGCTGAGCGGGAACAGTGGCAGATCACCCCGCATGCCACGCTTCCGGGCTACTTCTTTTCTGCGCCGACCCTGAAGGAACTCGCGGCGTTGGTGGAGGCAAACCCGCACCAGAAGGTCACGATGCCGGCGGCGAACCTGGAGGCCACCGTGGAGCGGTACAACACCATGGTCGACCTTGGCGTTGACCCTGACTTCGACAGGCCCTCGCCGATGCACAAGATCGACACCGCGCCGTTCTATGCTGCGTGGGCGACGTTCACCGTGCACGACACCTACGCCGGCCTCAGGATCAACATGCAGTGCCAGGTGATGGACATGACAGGGCAGGTCATCCCGGGCCTCTATTGCGGCGGCGAGTCAGCGGCCGGATGCAGTCAGCACGGTCTGGGGCGATGCACCACCCAGGGCTATATCGCCGGCGCAGAAGCTGCGAAGGACCCAGGCTAGTCCAGCGCCGTGTCTTTACGCGCCAGCTCTTCTACGTGTGCGGTCGTTCTGGGAGCCACCCTGGTGTGCGGGACGTCGCTGGCTGCTCGACAGGCGGTCCCCGCATTCGACCTCGCTGCCACCTTGCAACGAGCCGGCGAGCGCGTCGAATACTACTTCGCCCGCGCCCAAAGCATCGTCTGTCTTGAGCTGGTCGCCGTGCAGCCGCTTGGCCGAGCGCTGAGCTCGGAGGGCTTCGCGCGGAGGGTGCAATCGGAGTTGCGGGTGTCTTGGGAACCAGCCGTCGATACCGAGGCGCCATTTGAGGCCAAGACGTTGCGCCAGGTGCTCCAGGTGAATGGGCATGACCCTCGGGAGAACGACTACAACAACTGTACGGGTCCCGAGCAAAATGATACGGAGACGCCGCCGCTGTCGATGCTGCTGCCACAGCAGCGGGGCGAGTACGATTTCTCCATCTCTGGCACGGGCCGGCAGGATGGGCGAGCCGCCCTGCTGGTTGACTACCGAATGAAGGCCAGAGCAACGGTCGAGGTCGAATTGATCGAAAACAACGAGCGCTGCATCAGTTTTGACATCGACGGCGGCATGCGCGGCCGGATCTGGATCGACGCCGAGACCCACGACGTGCTGCGGCTCGACAAGGGGCTGATCGGCATGATTGATATTCGGTTGCCGGAGACGGCCGCTCGCCGTTCCGCCTCGCGTCGCGCGGTGTGGACCATGGAACGATATGACACGTCGATCCGATTCAAGGCGGTCCGCTTCAGCGATCCAGATGAAACGTTGATCCTGCCGGTATCGGCGATATCTGTCCGCGTCACGCGCGGCTCCGGCTCGCCGCGAATGCGGACAACCACGAGTTACACAGACTACCGTCGGTTCCTGACCGGCGGCCGAATCGTTCCCTAGTCCCCTGGACCCGTGATTGCTCATTCAACTGCCGGGCGGGGCATCCCGGCCGGCTGCGCTGCTCTTCCCTCACACACGCCCAGTATTCTCGGTCCGCACGCGTGCCAGCTGAGCGGCCGCGTGCTGCTTGCGCGAAGGACACGCTCGACATCGAGAATCGCTTCGCGATGGGGCCCCATTCCGGTCCCGGCTGCATCATCTTGGCGGCGTTGAGATAACAGGTCGGACGAATGAGGCATTGGCCTGCGTTCGAGCCTGCGGTGTCGCGGGCGAACTTCATGTAAAAATACGCGTCATGAGAACTCTTAAATGCGACCTCTGTGACGTCACTGCGGACGGTGAAACATTCGAAGCATGGATGGAGGCACTGAAGCCTCATTACTTTGCTGCCCATGCTGACGTGATGAAGAACTCTAGTCATACCAAGGAGGACATGCAGCAGTGGATGGCTGAGAACAAGGCAAGGTTTGACGCTACCTGATACGGAGCCGCGGCTGTACGAACTTATCGACCCCACTCGGAACGTCCCGAGACACTGAAAAGGACTCACGCGATGAGCATCGCCCAAGTATTTATTCAAGAACTTGAGCACGAAGCGCAAACAACCCGGCGAGTACTGGAGCGGGTGCCCGATGACAAGCTCACGTGGAAGCCGCACGCCAAGTCGATGTCGCTCGGTCAACTGGCGCTCCATGTTGCCTCCACGCCTGGAGAAGTCGCACAAATGGCGACGCAGTCGTCTGTTCAGGTGCCGGACTTCAGTTAGTCCGAGGCAAAGTCTACCGCTGGAATTCTCTCTGCACTTGATGAAACCCTGACCATTGCCAAGAGTGCGCTGGCCGGAATCGACGACTCCGCAATGGGCGAAACCTGGAAGGCCATGGCCGGCGACCAGGAAGTCATGGCTGTTCCTCGGGTCGCAATGCTCCGGTCAATCATGCTCAACCACTGGTATTACCATCGAGGACAACTGTCGGTCTATCTCAGACTCCTCGATGTGCCGGTGCCGTCTATTTACGGACCGAGCGCCGACGAAAACCCGTTCGCGAAGTGAGGTAGCGAAGGCGACGCTGGGGACGCGCAACAGGGGCGGCCCTCGGGTCGCCCATGTCGTGTACGGGATGTCCGCCACACGCGAACGCCTCATGCCGACGGAGTGACCGACGCCCCGTCGTCCGGGACGCAGGCGTTCAGCGTTCTCCCTGTCGCGCTGGAATCGAACCGAGAAGGCGGACAAGCCTCTCTGCGAATCCACCTATAATCACGCCCAGGTCCGATGTCGCTCCAGTCCGGAACCTTCTTCTGGCTCACGCTCTGGAGGAAGACCAAGTACGCTGCATACGCGCGCAGTTGCTCTGGGTGTCGCATCGTTGTTCGGCACAGCAGAGCACTGATCTGAAACCCTGTGAATGTCCCTTTTTTTCTGCAAGAGGCCGTGTTGTTTCTTGCTAGCCACGAGGTGCGAGATGAGTCGTTTGGCAACTATTGTGATTACGGTCTCCGCGTCTGCGCTATTGACGCTCGCCGCGTGCGCGACGGAAAACTCGAGCGCCCCGGCGTCTGACGCGCAAGTGCCTGGCGGCGCGGCGATCGCCCTCACGGGTGCGCGCGTCATCGACGGCACCGGTGCGACGCCGATCGAGGACGCAACGCTGGTTATCAGTGACGGCGTCGTGCTGGCGGTCGGGCCGGCCGCGTCCGTCCAGATTCCCGACGGGGCTACCCGTGTTGATGTCTCGGGTAAGACGATCACGCCTGGACTCATTAACGCTCACGCGCACGTCAGTTTCAGCAGCGAGAACCCGGCCCCCCCAGCGGAGCAGCTCATGGACCAGCTCAAGCTGTACGCTGACTACGGGATCACGACGGTGTACGCGCTGGGCAGCGACGGCGTGGAAGCAGTCAAGGTGCGGGACGACCAGGAACAGGCGCCTGGCGACGGCCCAAGGTTCTACACGTCCGGACCCGGCGTGACGGCGACGACCCCTGAAGAAGGACGGCAGAAAGTCACTGCCCTTGCGGATCAGAGGGTCAACATGGTCAAGACGCGCCTCGACCTGGAGGAAGGCGCGAGCGACCGGCAGGCCCCCGCCGTGTATCGCGCGATTATCGACGAGGCGCACAGTCGCGAGCTCAGGGTGGCCGTGCACATGTTCTACCTGGAAGATGCCAAGAACCTCTTGGACGCGGGCGCCGATATCCTCGCGCACAGCATTCGTGACGTGGACGTCGACCAGGCGTTCATCGACGAGCTGATAGAACGGGACATCGGGTACATCCCGACCCTGACTCGCGATCTGTCGGTCTTCGTCTACGAGACGACCCCGGCGTTCTTCGAGGATCCGTTCTTCCTGAAGCACATCGACGCCTATCGTGACCAGATGACGCAGGTCAGCGATCCGGCGCTGATGGAAGGGATCCTGAACGACACGGCCCCGCGCGGCGCGCAGGAGATCAAGGTCGCCCTTGAGCAGGCCAACCGCAACCTGAAGCTGCTGGTAGATGGCGGCGTCGCGGTCGCGTTCGGCACAGACACCGGTGCGTCGGTTGGTCTTTGGTATAGCGATTTCGCGACCACCGAG
>Ga0115002_10002669_pt1 | contig 23093 bp, 21 predicted proteins | sample ArcticOcean_MG_C_8_FD_89576 | JGI IMG/M metagenome (GOLD analysis project Ga0115002, IMG submission 89576) | Marine microbial communities from western Arctic Ocean - ArcticOcean_MG_CB11_86 | ecosystem: Environmental > Aquatic > Marine > Oceanic | place: Arctic Ocean: Canada Basin | collected... | reverse complement strand
GAGCCGCAAATTCGCCACCGAACTGCAGCGACGGCGGCATGTCCGCTACGAGCGGCAGCGCTGGTCGCCGGCCTGGATTGATCACGTCGAGGTATTCGATTTTGGCGGCGGCATTGTCACGCTAACGCTGTTTGAAGTCGATCAGGAAATCATCGACGACTTCAGAAAAGAAAAGGACGACCGCATCGCAGTGGCCGTTGCCGAGAAGACGCTTCGCACCTGGTTCCACCGTTCCGACCGGAAGTTTTGCAAGTTGGTTGAGTGGAAGGAAGTGAAGAATCCGACGCTGGGCAGCAGTGGAATTCAGTTGCGTTTGAAGTTTGTTGAGTTGCTTTCCGGCTACCGCCCCGGTGCCTGTGTCCGTGTCAAATGCGACAGCTGGAAATTTGTGACGGTGCCGCCAGAAGAACGCCTCACGTCACGAGCGGAACAACAACGCGGTGCGAAGATGGTGCTGCCGTGGTGATTTGAACCGTCCATAGACGCCAATCAACGCGAGTGACCGAACAGCTGTTCGTCGGTGGTATCCCAGAACGGGCCTCACAAAAAACCATCACCAATGGAGATCAAGATGAACCGAACCACATCCGCGTTGCTTGTTGCGCTGGCGGTTTTAACAAGCATCGCTGAGGTCGAAGGTGGCGAATCGCTTGTCGCGACTGGCGCAAAGGTGAAGAAACTCGCCGGCGGGATGAAATTCACAGAAGGTCCGGTCTGGCTGCCAAACGAGAAGAAGCTCGTCTTTTCTGACATTCCCAACAGCAAACTGATGCAGTGGAGTGCAAAGGACGGACTGTCTGTGTTTCGTAAGAGCGAAAACGCCAACGGGAACACTCTGGATCTTCAGGGGCGGATCATTTCCTGTCAGCACGATGCCCGCAACCTGGTTCGGATCGAAGCCGATGACAGCACGACCGTTCTGGCGGACAAGTTTGAAGGTAAGCGGTTCAATTCGCCGAACGACGTGGCAGTACGGTCTGACGGAACGCTGTGGTTTACCGACCCGCCGTGGGGCCTGACCGGGCCACATGAGATTCCCGGGCATTGGGTCTACAAGCTTGATCCAAAGACTGGCAAAGTGGACGTGGTTCACAAGTATCTGGCGATGCTAAACGGCATCGTCTTTTCGCCGGACGAGACGCGCATTTACATCGCGGACACCGGTGACCACAAGCGGCACCCCGACCCCAAATTTCACAAGCTGCCAGCCAGCATCCAGTGTCATGAACTTGGCGACGACGGAAAGCTTGGCAAGAAGCTGTTCCACATTGATGCAGGCAGCGACGGGATGGCCGTTGACGTTAAAGGCAACCTATACACAACGCACGCGGGCAAAGTGCACATCTACGATGCGGATGGCAAAGAGCTGGAACAGATCGACGTCCCCGAAGGTCCCACCAACGTTTGCTTTGGCGGTGAAGACTTCAAGACGCTGTTCATCACAGCGCGCGCGTGAAGCATCTCGGAGCGAAACCCAAAAACGCTCAGTGATGCTTGCCATAAAACAACCAGACGACATTGTCAGCAGACGAGTTGCGACGCAAAGATTCAGTCACTGTGAGAGTTCCACTCGATGAAATTTCTACCGACGATAATTGTCCTGCTGCTGTCTCCAACCGCAAATTTGCGCGCAGCCGACGAGACGGCGGGATTCTCGGCAACCGTGCAGCCGTTCTTCAAGAAGTATTGTCTGCGTTGTCACGATGCGAAAAAGCAGGAGGGCGAGTTCCGGCTCGATACACTGTCGCGGAATTTCGGTACCGAACCGATTGCTCAGCAATGGGGCGAGGTCATGTTTCGGATGAACAAAGGCGAAATGCCGCCGGAGAAGGAGTTGCAGCCCAAGCCCGACGAGCTGGGCCAAGTTGTCGAATGGATTTCTGCGCGGATCAGCGAGGGACGCGCCGTGAGGATGGTCAAACGCGGACCGGTTGCGCACTATCGAGTCAGTCGGGACGAATATGCATACATGATCTACGACCTGCTGGGCGTTCACTTCGATGCTCGAATGCCGGGGGCTATTAACGAGGATCCACGCTGGCACGGCTTCGATCGCATTGGCTCGATGTTGTCGCTCTCGCCATCGCATGTGAATCGTTATTTCAAAGCCGCCGAGACGGTGCTGAATCAAGCCTTCCCATTGCAGCAACCCAAAGCGACGAAGCAACGAAACGAGGCCAAATCGCCTAACCGCTGGCTGATTTTACCAGGTCTCCATCAGGGAAACTTTAACGTCCGCCACCCAGGGCTGTACCGCATTCGCGTGCAGTTGAGTGCCTTGCCGTCGTTCAAAGGCCGTATGGCGCGACTTTCAATTTGGAACAATAGCCTGAAACGCGCTGAAGTTGGCCGAGATGTTCGCGCGCCGGAGGGAAAGCCCACAATCGTCGAAATTGACGCGTTTCTACCAAGCGGCGGGTTTCAACTGACCAATGAAGCACCCGGAAAACTGGACGATGGCCCCTCACTCGGCGGCACCCCCAGGACCGTCACACGCCTCAAGGACTATCGCACCGCGCCCACGGGCTACAAGCTGTTTACCGACGACGGCAGGTCGGTCTTTCCATTGTTGATCGTGGATTGGCTCGAATATGAGGGACCGATCCTGACTGATCCTGACCGGAAGAAACGGGAGGGCTTGTTTCCTGCCACAAAGCAGGCTTCCAAATTGCCTGCTGATCCCAAACAGGTTGAAGTCTTGCACGACGAAGCGCGCCAGTGCCTCAAACGATTCATGACCCGCGCGTGGCGACGACCCGTACCCGATGCGGTCATTGATCGGTATTTCAAAATATTCGAATCGGAACTCGCGGCGGGCGAAAACTTACGCTCGGCTTACATGGCCGCGATGACGGGAGTGTTGGCGTCGAAGAACTTCTACTACCTTCTGGAAGGTTCGCCGAAACAGCGGCGGGAACGGATCAACGACTGGGAACTTGCGTCTCGCTTGTCGTTCTTTTTGTGGAGTTCACTGCCGGACGAGGCGCTGTTCGCCGCCGCAAGCAAGGGGGAGTTGCACAAACCTGAAGTGCTGCGAGCGCATCTGAAACGAATGCTGACCGATGCGAAGATCAGTCGGTTCGTCGACTCATTTCCACAGCAGTGGCTGCAACTGCATAAAGTCGGCATGTTCCCCCCCGATCCGGAACTCTATCCGGACTACGACAAGTGGCTCGAAAAGAGTATGGTTTTGGAGACCACGCACTTCTTCAATGAAGTGTTCACCAGGAACCTGTCGATCGGCGCATTTCTTTCATCCGACTGGACCGTGATGAATGCGCGGCTGGCGATGCATTACGGCATGCCGCAACTCAAAGAGGCGGGATTCCAGCGCGTGCAATTACGACCCAACGACCATCGCGGAGGTCTCCTCACACAGGCGTCGGTTCTTTCGCTCACATCGGACGGAACTCGGCACAGGCCTGTGCATCGAGGCGTCTGGGTATCCGAAGCGATCTTCGGAAAAACGCCGCCCCCGCCGCCGCCCAATGTCGAACCACTCGAGCCGACACCAAGCGACAAGCCGAAAGCGACCGTCCGCCAGCAACTTGAAGCTCACGCGACCCACGCGACCTGCGCGTCGTGCCACCGAAAGATCGACCCGCTGGGATTCGCCTTCGACAATTACGATGCCATCGGCCGCTGGCGAACTACGGAGCGGGTGAACGGCGGGCAGGGCGACGATCCGTCAATCAACGCCAGCGGCGCACTACCCGATGGCCGGGACTACAACGGACCCGCTGAATTCAAGCAGCTTCTTGAACAGGATGTCGATCGCTTCGCCAATGCGTTCGTTGAGCAGTTAGCGACGTTTGCTCTACGACGAGTCATGACGATTGACGATGCCGCCCAAATCAAAGCGATCACGCAAGCCAGCACGCAAGACGACTACCGGCTGAGAACGGTGATCGAAAATTTTGTCATGTCAGAGCTGTTCCAGAAACGTTGACTGCAAATACGATCTTGGTTGTGAGATGTGACGTTCAGAGATCGAGCTTCGATACGCCTTCTATGGTCCCAGAGGTGAGTGCTGTTGTGCATGCCTCAAACCAGCATGCCGACGTAATCCCGAACGCCAGTGAGCCTGAGTGTGTCAAGAAGTCGTGTCGCATGACACACGCCGCAAAACGACCCATAAATGACGCATAAATGACGTAGCAGCCGCGCACCCCCAACCGGGGTTCGGGCGATTCGGTGGACAAGCAACTCAACCATTTGCAGTGCGGTCCCTACCGAGTCGCTCTGGTCACCAACCAGTTGGGGTTGGCATCTGTCTTCGATCGCCGATAATGAGTGCATGCTGCTATACCTCATTCTAATACTCACGGTCGTTCCCGTCCTGGAGTTGGTGATCATCCTGCAGGTTCACCACGCGATTGCCTCTTCGTGGGGATCCGGGATGGGGCTGCTGGTGACCATTGGCACTATCGCAGTGACAGGCATTGCGGGAGCCACGCTCGCCCGCCAGCAGGGCTCGTGAGTTGCAGAAGCAGATGGGACAAGGGGAACTGCCCGGACAGGCGTTAATGGACGGCGTCCTGATTCTCATCGGCGCCGCATTACTGCTCACGCCCGGGTTTTTGACAGACGTCCTTGGGTTCAGTCTGCTGATACCCGTGACCCGCTCGGCGTACCGCAAGTTGCTTCGCCGCTGGATTCGCGGAAAAATGCAGCGGGGCGACGTATTTGTGACGGTTGCCACTTCTGAATCTCGTAAGAACGACGCGAACGATCAGCTCGGGGGGCCAGAGTAAACCGGAGGACGACCGAACGGGATCAGAAAGATTGAATACTTCTTGAGTCCGACCTTCTCCGCCACGTTCGCCAGGCTGTCGAATGTGTACTCGAATTCGTCCACGGTCGGCATAGAAACTGTTCCCGTATCCGGGGTCGTCCGATGCCACATCGTGATAACGAACGGCCGATGTTCAGGGTCAACTTCGCTTCGACTCTACGGGAGTTGTTCGAGAGCGAGTTCTTCGGGTAGGTCCAAGGCTCGTTCAGTGAGCAGTTCATGCTTTCGGGGTCCGCGTCTGCAGGCTTCTCTCGTCCGAGATTGACACCATCAGCTTTGTCCAAAGTTAAATTATCAAGGAACTTCATGTTGGGCTGAGTTTGTTATCCCTTCGGGAATTGACTCGACTCTGTTATCTTAAAGGGATCAAAGAAGCATCGCGTTGCGGTCGCAAGTTTCCTTCGTTGTTGTCCTTTCTGTCACCATTTCCCGCTTTTTTTGTCTGTTCCCTCCCGGACGTTTACTCCTCTGCGTCCATCTTTCGCCTGGCCTGCCAATCTTGATGGACTCACATTCTCTCACGATGCTGGTTGCTGTCCTGGTCGTGCTGCTGACAGCGCTGGCCGAGTATTGGCACATTCGTCAGATGCAGACGATGACGAGGCTGGCGTTTGGGCCGGCGGGCGGGCCGCGCGCGTGGACGAAGGCTGTGCCGGTGCTGCGAGTTGTTGCGTGCGGGCTGTTGGCCTGGGGACTGATGATTCTTGCTTTCTCAGAGCCCGACTTACTCGCGTCAACGAGTGGTGACAATGGGCAACAGGAAGAAACAGATCCGGCTGACATCCAGCGAGTCGTTCTTGTGCTGGATGTGTCCCCCAGCATGAACGCCGAAGACGCCGGTGCCTATCAGAAAGTGCGGCGACGGGATCGCGTGATGGAAGTTGTTGAAGGTGTGCTCGCGCGGATTGCTTTAAGCCGGACCCGCTTCAGCGTTGTCGTATTCTTTACATCGGCGCGACCTGTCGTCGTCGATGCGACAGACACAAACGTCGTTCGCAACATTCTCGACAACCTGCCGCTGGTATGGTCGTTTGAGCCGGGGGAGACGCGGCTGCTGGATGGGCTGGAAGTCGCCGGTGAGCTGGCGAAAGACTGGCCGCCTGCCAGCACGACGATGTTTCTCTGCACTGACGGAGACACGGTCGAATTCAATCAGATACCGAATCTTCCGCGATCAATTCGCAAGGTTGAGATTCTGGCCGTTGGTGACCCGCTGGTGAGCACACGTGTCGGCGCACACGAATCGCGGCAACAAGCTGCCGTGTTGAGGCGGCTAGCGGCCGAGGTTGGCGGCACGTACCACAATGTGAACCGTCGGCACATGTCGACTGAAGCGCTCGCCGATCTGGCGCGCGTACCCCCACCGCCGCCAGCTACCGGCCTGCAGATCAAAGACATCGCGCGCATCGCAATCGCGATTGGTGCGATAGTCCTGGGGTTGCTGCCAGTGCTGCTGCAATACTTTGGCAGTGCCTGGCACCCGCATCGTGAACTCCCAATGCAGACGCCTCGATCCGAACTCGTCGCAACGGGGGACATCCGATGAAAAGATGGCTCGTGCTTGCCTGGCTGCTGATCCCCGTTGGACTATTGAGTTACCACTTCGGTCCTGGTCAAGATGCTCTGGCGTTTCGCCAGGCTCAAGAACGCCTTGCGAATGCGCGACAGCTGGAAGCCGCCGGTCACTACAAAGAAGCCATCGAGGCGTACGCGGAAGCGCTGGTGACACTGCCGGCGACGGATGAGCCCTCCGCTGATCTCTCTGTCGCCCGCGACCAGTTGCGTCTGGCTCAAATCCGTGGCCACTTCCAGTTAGGCCGACTGGCCGAAACGATTGAAAGCCTCAATGTGCTCGTCGCCGATGTCGAACGTGAACACGGCCCGCACTCACGGCTCGCGTATGACGTCCGCGATTTCCTCGGTCGCGTCCATTTTCAGGCGATGGTGGCACTGCGACTGGAATCAGCCGAGCAAGACGTCTGGCGTCGTCATTGGGAATTGTCACGGCAGAATTTCCGATACCTGGCCGAGAACACGGCCGACGATCGCAACCATCTGGACCGCCAAAATCTGGAAGTCGTTATCAAGTCGTTCAACAGCCCGGTGCCACCGACAGCGGCCTCTTCCGCCGCAAGCTCGACCACCGCCGGCCTGAACACCGTCCTGAGTCCGCCGACCACTCCACCGACCGGAGCAGGCGGCGGTCCACCACCACCCGCAACCGATGCCCGGCCTCGACCACCGACGCCCGACATGCCGGACTCGGTTGCGAATGAACTCGACCTCGGTTCCTGATAGCAGTGGTTTTCATATGATTAAATACAAGCCTCTTGGACAATTCGTCCTGTTGATCGCGTGTTGCTTCGCGCCAGGCATCGTTGCATCGGCCCAGGACGACACACCCAACGCTCCCGCCGAGGTGCCGTTGCGGAAAGATGTCGATCCATTCGGCCGAGTGAAATATACACGGCTGACCGAAGAGGCTTTCCTTGCCGCAGCAACTCCGAACGATCCGGAATGGGGCGAACCCACGCGGATGCTTCACTGGGTGCGCGCTGGAGACTGGGAGGCAATTGGAATTTTCCTGAAACTGTTCGAGCCCGAGGCGGCGGTGCGGATTCATACGAAGATCTGCTCTGACCTGACCTACGCCAATCCGAAAGCCACGATGCTTCCGGCAGACGTGATCGGCCTGGCCGACGCGTCGCTCGGCGAGCTGAACGAACGGCAAAGCATTCTGATCGGCGACCTGCTGCGCAACACGATGCGCGAAACGGAATCGCGGACCGAACTAATGAAACGTCTCCAGCGGGGCACTGCCCGGTTGGGCGGCACGAACGTCGAACGCCGTCGATTGACCGCGCGCATTCTTGCGCGAGCCGAACTTCATACTGAGGCACAGACGTTCGGCATGACAGAGGCCGAATTACGGGCATTGAGGGTTGGTCCTGATCAATCGCCGACGATGCCCAGACGCAACTGGACCGAACTGATCGCGTCACTTCGCGACAGCCTCAGTCATGCCGAAGCTCGTGACAAACATCTCGACGTTCTTCACCAGTGGTTTGTCGAAAGCACGCCGAAGATTGTCGAGCAACAGTTGCGGGACATCATGGCTGACGCAGTCCATCCGGAACTGACGACGCACGTCTTCGCGATGATCGGCCGGCAAACCGCCGCCGCCGGAAGGGAAGTCGATCTCGACTCGCGCGCCGTTCACCTGGAGATGGAACACACCGCGATGCAATTGCTGGCCGCTTCCAAAGACATCAACGATGAGCCGTGGAAGACGATGGCCAGTCTGACGGCCAACAACTGGGTGACCGAAGCTCGCAACAGTCACAAGATTTATCCCGCCTGGCTGAGGTCCACGGAAGAAAATCGAGTGCGGTATCCTCACGTACCGCTTGAGAAACTGATCCAAAGTGCTCCGTCCGGAAAATGGCTGGACGCTGTTTCACCCCAACTGGCGGCCTCTGTTCGAATCACGCTGACGCGACTGATCCTGTTCACTGAGGAAATCGACCGGGCGCTGCCGCAGCTTCTCGCACTGCAGCGTTACGACACTCCCAAAGCGGCGGAACTGGCGAACGAATACCTCGACAACTGGGCTCGTCGACACGATCCCAATCTCTCGCCAGAACTGCTCAGGCAGTACCGCTTCGATAAACAGGTCGTGGTGCTCACGCGGGCGCAACAGAAGACCGCTCTGGTGCAACTGGGCCAGTTACTTTCGTCGCTCGACGATTCCACCCGGGCGCTGCTCGATGAAGAACACCTGGTTCAGGCCTTCGACTTCTGCCACAGCCGAGCGGAGATTTACACGCGCGAGCACATGGTGAAGGTGTTCGGTCCGCTTGAGGACATCCCGTCGAGTCTTGCTGTCCGACTGGTTGAAAAGATGCGCGACAAACTGGCACTGCAATGGCGCGAGCTGTCGGTGCAAAGCGACGCGGCCACTCGCCGTAACACGGCCGACATATTCAACCTTGTGAACCAGGGCTACTTCGAGGCGACAACGATCGCCGTTCGATGGCTGGAGTCGCAGAAAGATTCGTCGCGCATGGAGAGTGTTGCTGGCTCACTTTATGCCGACTGGGCCGAGTTCGCGTATTTCCAGAGCGTTGCCACAGAAGATCGCTCGGATCGTTTTGCCGAGTACCTGAAGCACACTCAGCAGGCGCAGACGCATTTTCGAGCGGGTGCCATCGCCTATGCCGCGCTCGTGCCGAATCTTCGCCGCGAAGACTTCGACCTGATGCCATATCGAGCCTGGTTCTACGGACTGCTGGGCATAACGCATGACGGCGGCATTAACCTGCGGAAAGGAGTCACGCGTGACGGGCTGCAGGAACTGCGACAGGCAATGCTCGACTTGCCGGGCGGAGCGAATGAAGTCCACCTGCAACTCTTTTCGACAATGGTCGCGGAAAACATCGAAGCGAACCGCATCGCGCCGGAAATGAAGTACCGCTATCTCTCCAGTGCCGTGCGAGTGACAGGCAGCCGATCAACGATTTATCCGGCCGAGGAGAAGATCAAATATTACGACTCGCTGTTGCAGGAGATTCGGCTGGAGACACGAATACATGGCAGCGACCGCGTTCACACCAATGGCGAGTTCGGTGTGTTCGTCAGCCTGGTCCACACGGCCGACGTCGCGCGCGAAAGCGGCGGGTTTGCCATGTATCTCCAGAACAAAGTGCAGCGAACGGTCTCCGGTCGAAACGTTGTTGAGAAGCCGTTGTACCGCGACCGGCTTGAAGAATCCTTGCGATTGACACTGGGGAACTTCTTCGACATTCGTTCCATCATATTCGCGAATCCGGCCGACGGAACGCGAGACATGCCGTCTGCCACCCGAACGGCGGAAGGTGCTCCGAATCGAGTCTGGCAGGAAACTCCGCTGTGTTATCTGCTGCTGGCGACGAAGGACGTTACGGTCGATCGCGTACCAGCGCTGGAGATTCAGCTGGACTTCTTCGATCGCGAGGGAAAGGTCGTCATCCCTGTACCGTCGAATCCTCTTCAAATCGAAATCGCGGAAGACGCACCGGTTGAACGACCGGTGGGCAATGTGTCGGTGACACAGATCGTTGACAGCCGCGAACTGTCGAACAACCTGCTCAAAATTAACGTGAGCGCAACGGCCGACGGACTACTGCCGGATCTCGAGAGCATTCTCAATCTTTCCGGGTATTCACTGTCGATTCTGGATGTCGTGAACGAAGGCAGCCTGCAGGTGAAACGCCTGCACAACGGACCCAAGGGACTGTTCCCGCAGTCGGAGCGTAGCTGGACGGTTCATCTGGATCCGACACGGCTTCTGCGCGGTGCTTCGCAACGCATCGACTTCGAGTTTCCCGCCGCCGTGTCTGCTGAGACCGAAATGGTGTATCTCCGCTTCGAGGATATGGATCCTGTCGAGGCCGCAGCTCAGGTCACGCTGGTCGAAGGAGAAGCCGTCGCCACCTTGGCACAAGTTGATTATCGGCTGTGGGGTAGTGGAGTCGTCGCGGTCGTGCTGGCCCTGGCCGGAGTCGTCGTTCTTCTGGTCCGCAGTCGCCGGACCGACGCTGCCGAGCCTCCACCACTGTTCTCACTGCCTACAGAATTCACACCGTTTTCAGTCATCGCGTTGCTGCACCGCATCAAGTCGAGCCCGATCGTAGACCTGACCGACGACCAACGCCTCTCACTGCAAGGCGACATGAATACGCTGGAGCAGCTGACATTTTCCCGCGAAGGAAACACTTCCCGGACACAGGATATGGAATCCCTCGCCCACCGCTGGCTCGAAACGGCTTTGAGTCCGGTACGTCGTTCAACGGCGATCGATAATTAGCTCTTGCCCGAACCGTGCGCCCGCTGTTTCACCATTCAATACTTAGGCTGTTCAACGAATGACTGTTTTGAAAACATCCCTGGTCAGCGAGATTCGCAGCCGTGTGGCCAACGTCGTTGTTGGGCAAGACGTTGTGGTCGAGCGAATCCTGATCGCTCTGCTGACTGGCGGCCATCTGCTGCTCGAAGGTGTTCCCGGTCTGGCCAAGACGCTTCTGGTGAACACTGTCGCGCGCACGATCGGCATGAGCTTTGGTCGCGTGCAGTTCACGATCGACATGCTTCCGTCCGACGTGATCGGCTCCGAGATCCTGGACCAGGCGACGCAGGAGTTTCGCATCCACAAGGGGCCGGTCTTCACGAATTTGCTGCTGGCTGACGAAATCAATCGAGCGGCCCCCAAAGTTCAGGGGTGTCTGCTGGAATCCATGCAGGAACGCAAGGTGACAATCGGCAACTCGACCTTCATCCTGCCCGCTCCGTTCCTGGTCATTGCGACTCAGAACCCGATCGAACAGGCCGGCACCTTCGAACTGCCCGAAGCGCAACTCGACCGCTTCATGCTGTGTCATCGATTGCATTATCCGTCCAGCGATGAGGAAAAAGAAATCTACGACCGGCAGCTCAACATGGGACTCAGCCGACAGGAAGGTGGCGGCGCGGTGCCTCGCAGTGCGTTCGACATGATCGAGGACCATCCGGTGTGCGAAATCGATGATCTTGTCGAGATGATGGAGCAAGTGCAGACGATACACGTCAGCGAAACCTTCACCGAACATGTTGTCCGGATGGTGCGGCGAACGCGCGAGCATGCGGCTCTGGAAGTCGGCTGCAGTCCGCGTGCCGGACTGTCCTTGCTTCAGGCAGCGCGGGCGCGAGCGTTCTTACACGATCGCGACTACGTGGTGCCCGAGGACTTGTTCTCACTGGCAGAAGACATCGTCCTGCACCGCGTGCGCCTGACGTACGAATCTGTGGCCCGCGGCGTGAGCATTCGAGACGTGCTCGAAGAAATTATGAGTGAGGTCTGAGCACATGCAGTATGAACTTCCTGAAGCGGTGACCGCGCGACGTCAGTTCGACTTTGAAGTCAAATGGCTGGCCGACAGTCTGAGCTACGGTGGCGATCCGTCCCGCTTTCTGGGTTCCGGCTTGGAATACGCGGAATCACGTCCGTACGAGGCGGGTGATCCCGTGAAGTCCATTGATTGGCGAGTCACCGCCCGAACCGGAAAAATCTACGTCAAGGAGTACGAAGCCACTCGGCAGATGGCCCTGTATCTGTTGGTCGATACATCGGCGTCGATGTGCGTCGGGTCGACTGACCGATCGAAGTACGAGTGGGCGGTGCGACTTGCCGCCGCTCTGGCTCAGGCGGCGCAGGAACGAATGAGTCCCGTCGGTTTGCTGGCTGCCGGTGATCGCGACCTGCGAGTGACACCGACACTCTCCACCAGCTCTGCCATGCGGTGGGCTCACGAATTGCGACTGTACGACTTCCGCGAACGCACGCGTCTGTCGGAGCGTCTGCGAACACTCGCCGCGGCCCTGAAGGCAAGAACGCTGGTCGTGCTGCTCAGTGATCTGCACGAGCCCGAGGTGTTTCCCGCACTCGAACTGCTGGCCGCTTCGCACGAAGTGATCACCTTGTGGCTGGAAGACCCTGCCGAAGTCGAACCGCCACGAAGCGGCATCTTCCGCGCGCGAGAGGCAGAAACCGGCCAGCCATTTGTACTCACACGCCGTACCCGACTGCTCGCTCACGACCGTATTAGAAACTCGCTGGTCGACGGCGGCATCGAATTCCTGCACCTGCCTGTCGATCAACCCGTGTTGCCGCGGTTGCGGCACTTTCTCAGACATCGAAAATCTATGGGCCACGCTTAGCAGCCCGTTGGAAAACTCATTCCGGCGACAAGCAGCGAAGCAGTCAGCTACGACAAGGTGGGGAACCCCTGTTTTTAGCTGACTGCTGATCGCTGACGGCTCAGGGGATCAAGACACATTCCGGCAACGAGTTTTTGAAATTCGACGCCGAAGCAGTTTTTTAACAGGCTGTTAAGCCCATTCCATGTCATCTCAAGAACCAAAACGCGTGCGGAAGAAAAAACGGCTGCTGGCCTCGCTTGTCGCGGCTGGCATCGTCGTTGCTTTGGTTGCGCGCTGGCTGCTGTCTCCTGGCGAGGCCGAGGTCACGATCGGCGTCGAAGGACGTCACCTAGTAACACTGTCTGATGAACAACTCGCAGCGGTCCCTTACACACATGGTGATGCGCTGGCGGTGCGAATCGCGTCCGCCGTCCCGGTTGAGGAAGGCTTTCGTTACGACATCCGCTACATGGCCTACGGTCCGGGGAAACACGATCTCAGTGAGTACCTGATCGACCGGCGCGGCGGCAGACAACCCTCGGGCCAGCTTGAGATGATGATTTCGGTCGATGCACTCCTGGCCGACGACTCCAGCGGCGTTCTATTCGAGACTGCCACCACGCCAATCGATTTGCATTCCAATTATCGCCCAGTGATGGTGCTACTGTGGTGTTCATGGGGGCTGTTGATCATCCCCTTTGCTTTGTACGGTCGAAAGGCCCGCGGACCGGAGGTCAAAGCAGCTCCGCCACCCAGCGTACCCGATCGATTGCGCCAGTTGCTGAAATCGGCGGAACGCGAATCACTGTGTGCCGAGCAGCAAGCAGACCTCGAAACGCTACTCATGCTCTTCTGGGCGGAGCGGTTGCAAATCTCCTCGCGCCGACTTGTCGAGACACTGGCAGAATTGCGGAAGAATCCTGCTGCCGGAGCACAGTTGAGTGCTGTGGAACGGTGGCTGCATGAGCGTCAGGCTCCGGTGAACGGCAGTGTCGCTCGCGAGTTGCTGGTTGAATTAGGCTGGCAAAACGAAGACTCCCACCGAGGAGCAGCCCAGCAATGATCTTCACCTGGCCGCAGTTGATTCCGTTTCTGACCCTGGCCGTCCTGCTTGGTTTCTGGCAGTGGCTTGCCCGAGGCCAGCAGGTTGTTCTGCCGCTCGACCATTTGGAACCGCGGCGCGGCTGGCTGCTCGATCGTTCAATTCGCGTGTTGAGTCTGATGCCTGCCGGCTTGCTTGTGATCGCGCTTCTGCTCCTGGCGAAGCCGCTGATTGAAGGTCCGCCGTCGTATCCGACTCAGGTCACAAACATCCAGATCGCGCTCGACACGTCCGGCAGCATGAACGAGCCGTTTGGGGGTCGGATCCGCGAAGACGGTAACCCGTTCACACGATTCGACGCGGCCATGGACGCAATCAACCAGTTCACGCAGAATCGCGAAGGCGATGCGTTCGGGCTTTCAATTTTTACCGAGAAAGTGATTCACTGGGTGCCGCTCACAACGGACCTATCAGCGATCCGGCTGGCAACACCGTTCGTGCGACCGGGAGCATTTCCGCTGGAATGGTGGGACCGAACGCTGGTGGGCAACGCCATCGTGTCGTGCTCCGAACTGCTGAAACAACGGAGCGAAGGCGATCGCATGCTCATCGTATTGACCGATGGTGAAACCCCCGATCTGAAAGGCGGGCTTGCGGCTCAAATCGGGCAGGATCTGAAGTCGCAGAAGATCATCCTGTACGCGATCTCGGTTCGTTCCGAAGGAGCATCGGAAGACCTTCAAACGGCATGCCAGATCACGGGCGGCCAATTGTTCGAGTCAGGTGACATCCCGGGCCTGCAATCGGTGTTCCGCCAAATCGATCAGCTGCAGCGAACAAAACTGGCCGCCGCTCAAACCCAATGGCTGGAGCACGACCGCCCCTTCGCCCTGATCGGCCTGGCTCTGCTTGCCCTGCAACAACTTGCCGGACTCGGCTTCCGCTACGCACCCTGGTAACAGAGCAACGAGTCGAGCGGGTCCGTCAGGTTCAACGGATGTTTCCGTAGTGAAGTCTTGCATCACAAACGAGTGGGGACGTGATTCCGGTGCGTTTCGCTGCTTTTCTCTCGAACGACTTCACCAATCCACCGACGTACGACTTCACTTCGATGTGATAGCCCACGACAATGAGGCTTTGAGACAGACTTTAGACGTTGCTGGGTGAGGCGTGCAGCGGATTAAAGAGTCGCAGTCTGATCTGTGAAAAGGTGGGATGCCGGGTGGACGCGTCTGAATGATTCGTCAGGTACGATTCTCGCGTGCTCTCTCTCATGCGTTTCATGCTTGTAAGGCACCTTGGGACCTCTGCGACTGCCTCTTGCCTTTGCATCCGGACCCAGCAATTGGGTGTCCAGGATTCTGAATCGGTCAACAGACTTTCGTTTGAGTACGTTTTTAAGTCACGCCGCGGCGGTTGGTCACTCAATTGAGGTCGTTACACATGCTCCTGTCGTGGATCGCGAAACGACGTCATGTTACCATCGGCAGAGTTAACTGCCGGAGTGGATTGAACAGAATCAATCTGAAGAACTCGACCCGACTCTCTTTTCAACACACGAGAAATCTTCCATGTTGATTCACGCTTCGCGATCGCTCGCCCTCTTGGTTTTGACATTCTCGGCCGCGACTCTGTTCGCTGCTGATTGGACTCAGTTCCGAGGAAAAGGTGGACTGGGAATCAGTGAGGAGACCGGACTACCGCTGAAGTGGTCGGCGAAGGAGAATGTCGTTTGGAAAACAGAGATGCCTGGGCCGGGCACATCCAGTCCTATCACACTAGGCGATCGCGTGTTTCTCACGTGTTACTCGGGTTACGAGCTTCAGCCGGGCATGGGCGATCCCAATGTTCTGGTCAGGCACTTGCTCTGCCTGAATCGTAAAGGCGGCGAGATCATCTGGCACAAGAAGTTTCAGCCCAAGTTGCCCGAGCACAAGTACCAGGGTGAAGGTTCCTACCACGGCTACGCGGCCAGCACTCCCACCACCGACGGCAAACGGCTGTACGTCTTCTTTGGAAAGTCGGGCGTGTTCTGTTTCGATCTGGATGGTAAGGAGCTATGGCAAACGAGCGTCGGTGATGGTACGAGCCGTTGGGGGTCGGGATCTTCGCCGTTGTTGTACAAGAATCTGTTAATCGTCAATGCCAGCGCCGAAAGCGGATCACTGGTGGCGCTCGACAAGACGACCGGCAAAGAGATGTGGCGTGCGAAAGGAATCGGCTCATCGTGGAATACTCCCTTGCTGATCCCTGGTAAAGAGAAGACCGAATTGGTCGTCAGTATCTCCAATCACCTTGTCAGTTTCAGTCCCGATACGGGGGATGAACTGTGGCGGGCTGAAGGAGTGCATCGCTATGTGTGTCCTAGCGTGGTCTACCACGAGGATGTCGTGTTCGCCATCGGCGGAGGCCACACTCCCTGGCTGTGCGAACGGGGGGCAGTGGGGACGTCTTGAAGTCTCACGGCATTTGGCGATTGAAAAAAGGTGCCAACGTTTCATCGCCCATCTACTACAAAGGCCACCTGTACTGGACTCGTGATGGCAACACGGTCTGTTGCCAGAATCCGAAGACCGGCGAGATGGTGTATGAAGAGCGATTTGAGCCCAGAGCAGGTCGCATCTGGTCGTCGCCTCTTCTCGTCGAGGGCAAGCTGTATTACGTGTCGCAGCACAAAGGCACATTCGTGGTTGCCGCCAAACCGAAATTCGAGTTGCTGGCCCACAACATGATCGAAGGCGACGAGAGCCGCACCAATGCGTCGCCTGTCGTCAGTAACGGCCAGCTGCTACTCCGTTCCGACAAGTTCCTGTACTGTATCGGAAAGAAGTAGTCCGGCTGCCAATCGAACTGTCGGGCCGGCGACATGCCTCGCCAACTCCGATTCCACTAATCACTCACGCCGCGACGCCTGTCGTCGTAAGGCAGTCCACTCTCAGGAATCGACATCCGATGAAAGTGAACTTGGAAGGCCAAGTTGCTCTGGTCACCGGAGCCGCGCAAGGGATCGGTCAATCGATCGCTGAAGCACTGGCAGCCAATGGGGCGCGGGTTGTCCTGTCGGACGTTGATTATCTCAAAACGGTCGAGACAACCAAGTCGCTGCCGGGCTGCGTCGCCAGAGAAATGAATGTGACCAACGAGTCGCAGATTGACGAGGTGATTTCCAGAACGGTCGATGAGTTCGGGCGATTGGACATCGTCGTCAACAACGCGGGCGTAAATACGATGGCCCATCGGGTGACAATCGATGAATTCCCCCGTGCCGAATGGGACCGCCTGCTGGACGTCGACCTGAACGGTCTGTTTTCCGTCAGCAAGGCGTCGGCGAAGGTCATGCGTTCTCAAGGACACGGGCGGATTATCAATATCGCCTCGGTGGCCGGCATCGTTCCGTTACGGTTGCAATGTGCTTTCGTAGCAGCGAAGGCGGGCGTGATTAATCTCACGAAGTCGATGGCCATCGAACTGGGACAATACGGCATTCTGGTCAACGGCATCGCTCCCGGTTCGATCATGACGCAGGGAACACGCGAATTGTTCTACGGCGAGGACGGACAATTCCACGATTCGATGCAGCAGTTACTTTCTCACATTCCGCTCGGCAGACCGGGAACGACTGAGGAAATCGCCCATGCCGCCTTGTTCCTGGCGGCTCCGGAAAGCAGCTACATTAGCGGCCACATCCTGACAGTCGACGGCGGCTGGACCGCCGGATACACACGAGACTTCTAGACGAGACTTTTAACGAGCCAGAAAGGACACGGCATGGCCAAGTTTGCGAAATTCACGAGCTACCAGACTGAGGCACCCCCAACGATTCCCAAACCGGAGACACCGCCGGAACCGATGATTGTGACGGTTCAGGAAGGCGTACCGATTGTCTATCCGAACTGCGTGGCCCCGGCCGTACGGGTGGTGCATCCGATCAATCCCAACGCCCCGTCGAAGAACATGGGCCTGGTCGTGTTCTACATTCCTCCCCATGCGGTGCTGGAACCCGGTTCCCACGAGACCGAAGAAACGTACGTGATCATGGAAGGCGCAGGAACAATGACGTTTGGCAGCGGACCGCGTCCGGTGAAGAAGGGCGACTTCGTGTACTTGCCGCCCTGGTGTCTGCACGGCATCGAGAACACCGGAACGGAAATGCTCGTCGTTTTGATTTGCACGTCACCACCGAATCCCTAAGAACGCTGCAACAACCTCCGCCATCAATAATCGGCGATCGAGCCGTCAGGCAATCGGCCACGAGTGGGCCACTCCGGTTTGCTGGGCATCTTGGCGAGTGCTGCCAGTCTCGCTTCGTCGACTTCGCAACACAGGCCGGTTCCTTCCGGCAGGGAAGCGTATCCGTCTTTGTCGATCGACCAGTTCTTTTTCACCAAGCCAGGTGGTGAGATGCTGGGGTAGTATTCGTGGATCAGGAAGAACGGAACCGCCGCGCTGCAATGCAGACTGGCGGTCGCGCCGAGATCGGTCGTCACGCAATGTGGCGCGATGGGGACATGATAGGCCTCGCCGAGTGTGGCGATCTTGCGAAGCTGCGTGATGCCACCGGTGTGGGCACAGTCCACTTGCAAAATATCGGCACAGCCTTCGTGCAGGTAGGTGACCACGTCCCAAATCGTGCGCGCCTGCTCGCCTACGGCGAGGGGGATGTTAATGTGCTGCTTGAGTCGCTTGAAGACTTCCATGTTACCGGGGACAGCAGGTTCTTCGATGTAGAGCACGTCATAGGGTTTGATGGCTGAGGCCAACTGAATCAGAAACGGCGGCGGCAACGCACAGTGCGCGTCGAACATGACGATGCCGTCCGGCCCGACCCGTTTGCGGGCATTCGCTATGTTCTTCACGATCGATTCGATCTGCTGCGGAGTGCCTGATGCCGGTTGTGGACCGGCCCCGACTTTGGTCGCATTCGGCGTCGGATAGAAGCGAACTTTGTCCCGCGTCGGTCCGCCGAGCAGACGGTAGACAGGCACGCCCCATAGCTTGCCGGTGATGTCCCACAACGCCATGTCGATGCCGGCGAGTGTATGCACCATGAACGCCCCATTGCGCATGTTGCGATGCGCGCGGTAGAGCTTCTGCCACAAATGCTCGATGCGGGTCGGGTTTTCGCCATCCAGTAATTCAAACAGCGACTGGGCCAACGCCGTTGCGACATACGGTTCCAATTGATCGATTTCACCCCAGCCGGTGACGCCGTGATTCGTCTCCAACTTGAGAAAAACTTTCCGTTGGACCGGCGTGGCTGTGAGCTTCGTGATCTTGATCGTCGTCGTTCTGTCGTCGACATTTACCGCAGGGTTGTTGGCCTCGTCGACACCGAAGGCGGCATTGAAACCCTCTCCCAGACTGCCGGCCGCAAACCCTCCTGCCGCGATGCCGCCCAGCGAAGTGAGCCATTCACGTCGATTAGTCATGTTGATTTCCCCAAGAGTCGTTTCTCGTGTCGAATCAATGTTCCCGAGTCGCATGTAGGCAGGGCGATCAATAATCGGCCACCGAACCATCCTTGTGTTTCGCGCTGGGCCAGCGGTAGGTCTGGGGCTTGGCAGATTCTGTTTGTAAGCGTTTTTCATCCACCTCGACGCCCAGTCCGGGGCCGGGGGGCAGGCCGATGTAGCCGTCCTTGTCGCGCTCATACGCCATTCGGGTGACGCCGGGCAGATTGAATCCGGCGTTCTGCGGGTAGAATTCGTGGATCAGGAAGAACGGAATCGACGAGACCGTGTGTAGGCTGGCTGCGATTCCCAGGAAGGTGGCCGTGCAATGCGGTGCGATGGGAACGTGATACGCCTCCGCCAGCGTGGCGATCTTCTTCATCTGACTGATCCCGCCGGTGTGATTGCAGTCCGGTTGCAGGATGTCGATACAGCGTTCATGCAGATACGGCAGTATGCCCCAAATCGTGCGATCGCGTTCGCCTGTGGCCAGCGGGATGTTGATGTGTTGTTTGATCCGCTTGAACACCTCGATGTTGCCCGGCACGGCTGGCTCTTCGATGAACAGCACGTCGTACGGCTTGATGGCTGCAGCCAGTTGGATCAACGTGGCCGGCGGAACAGCCGAGTGCGCGTCGAACATGACGGTTCCATCAGGCCCTACTTTTTCTCGCGCACGGGCGATGGCTTTCACCATGCGATCGATGTCTGTTGGTTTTCCGGAATGCTCGTAAATCCCATGCGGCGGCACCTTCAGTGCTTTGTCCGTGTGATAGACGCGGATACGATCACGAGTCGGCCCGCCCAATAATCGGTAGACCGGGACGTTCCAGAGCTTGCCGACCAAGTCCCACAAGGCGATGTCGATCGCTGCGATGGAATGCACCATCAACGCGCCGCCTCGCATGTCGCGATGCGCCCGGTACAACTTCTGCCAGATGTACTCGATCCGCGTTGGGTTCTCACCGTTGATCAACTCGAACAGCGATTTTACGAGCACCTTGGCGACTCGTGGATCGACACCTTTCAAGTCGCCCCAGCCGCTGATGCCGTGGTTTGTCTCGATCTTCACGTAGACGATCGGGCCGACCCAATATGTTTTCATGCCCGTGATGTGAATCGTCGACGAGCGATCGCCGACTTGCGCGGCCGGGTTCTTATCTTGGCCGACGGCCTCATTCATGAAGGCGACTCCGGCGGCTGCAGCGCCAAAGCCTGTCAGCAGTTCGCGACGTCCAACTCGTTTCGTGGAATGTTCGCTGTTCATGAGATGCTCGCTTTCTTGGAATGTGAAGACCATGTTGCCAACGTGTTCCGGATCGTCCAGCGGATCTGCATAATCTCAGTGATTGGCCCGCCAAGCACAAGGATGAACACGACGAGGGGGCGGAGTGTCATCGACCTGGTTCCAGAAAACTCCGAAATATCGAGGAGAAGAAGTTCGTTGTTGTGTACCATGCACGAACTTGCGAGCCGGGGTGGCACGGTCGAGTTTGCGAGAGGAGTACCCGAGATGAGCAAGGCAGCGAATTTCAACTCCCCCCACCGGCCAGTCATCAGCGCGCAGTCATTCCTGCTGTCGTTGCTGTCTCGCGCGATGGTTCCGCTTCTGTCGTCGAAACCATGCCCCGCAGCAGACAAAGAGCCGAAGCGGCGTGAGCGTGAAGGACAAGACCGGCAACATCACCCGTGTTAAACGATCATTTCAAGTAGGAATCGGGAGCAGACCATGAATGGAAACAGCTTGCGACACAATCGGCTTGGCAAACTGGGTATCCTTCTTCTCGCGGCCATCCTGCCATTGGTCGCCGTGAGTGCAAGCCTTGCCGACGAGTGGTCCGGCTGGCGCGGTCCGACGGGGTTGGGTTACACCAAAGAAAAGAACCTTCCGCTGACCTGGGATGCCAAGAGCGGCAAAAATATTCTCTGGAAAGCGTTGCTGCACGGCGGCAAGAAGCAGAACCCTGAATTCACCAGCCCCGGCTGGTCCAGCCCGATCGTCTGGGGCGAGCGAGTGTTCCTGACGACCGCGATCTGGAAGGAAGGGACTCCCGAAAAAGAGCGCCGCGCATCTATTGGTGAGCACCACGTCCTTTGCATCCGCGCCACCGACGGCAAGCCACTGTGGGACACGGTCGTCCCTTCTGGCAAATGTGTCGTCAACAACTTCTATCACATGTATACCACGCCGACGCCGATCACTGACGGCAAGCACGTCTTTGTCGTGTTCAGCTCGGGTGTGTTGGCGTCACTCGATTTCAACGGCAAGATCGTCTGGCGGAAAGAGCTGCCGTTGCTCAAGAACGTCGACAACGGAGTCTGCACCAGCCCCGTGCTCTACAAGGATACCGTCATCGTCGCTGGCATTCAGGATGGCGGACTGCGGGCGTTGGACAAGAAGACCGGTCAGATCAAATGGGAGCAAGCAACCAAGCAACGCAATACGTTCGCCACACCAGCACTGCTGCAGATCAGTAACAAGACGCAGTTGATCCACAACGCAGGCGGCATTCAAGGGATCGATCCCGCAAACGGCGATCTGCTCTGGTCGTGCCGGGCAGAGAGTTCACATTCCTCGGTGACCTTTGGCGGGGGCCTGTTGTACGTCGATGCCGGGCGCGGCGGCCGCGTAGGGTCAAAAACTGTGCGGTACTGAGATACGAGGCGAACATCGCTCGTTGGGCAGTGGGCATCGCCGGATGGGAGCAAGATCCAGTATTCAGGAGCGGTCAGGCCTTTGCCATCGGCGAATATTACCGTATTCGGCATCGGGCCGGGTGAGAAAGTCGGGCCGCTCATTCCTCATTAGCTTGCGTAGATTTGCTTTCAACCGTCCATGCCAACATTTCCGCCGTAATCTGCGAAGACTGTTTTCACATGACTTGCCAAAACCTCTGCCAGCGCCGGATCGTCGGACGACAGCGGTGTGTTTGGGTCAAGCTCTCCTTTGCGAGCCGCCAGGACGATTGCCGCCAAAACGTGTTCGACATCGACGGGGAGATTGGTTGGTTCTTCGAGCATGATGGCCAGATCGAACAACACATCTGCGAGCGACGGATCGACCGTTGCCTGCCCCGAAGAGGTCACGGAAATGCCGGGCACAATTTGTTTTTCTGGATCACCTGCCATTGAAAATTCCGTCTGTCGATGATTTCACGGTTTACTTGACCTTCTTCGATTTCAACGTAAGCAGCAGACGAGGATGATCGGTATAGAGTCGTTCGACACTGGACTCAAGTAACCGCTTCATTGTGGCTCGGTCGTTGACAGTCCACGCTCCAATCTCGATCCCTGCAGATTTGATCTTCTTGATCTTCTCGGGGGTGACCCCTTCGTAGTGTAGGACAAGAGCCTCGAATCCGTGTTTCTTGGCGATGCGAATGTCTTCATCGATATTGGTGTCTTTGCCCCTGTCCCAGAAGACCGTGACTTTGGGGGCCAGCCGTTTGACTTCGGCCATGTACTGGAGATTTCCGTCGTTGAACCCCACCCATCGTTCGGCCTTCATCGCTTTGACGAGAGCCACAACGTCAGCCACACAGTTCATCTTGGGTTGGATCGAAACTCGGGTGCGGCCCTGATTCATGACCAGTCGCAGAACGTCTTTCAGAAGTGGGATTTGCTGCGGCGGGCACTCGGCAATCGTCTTGCCGCTTCGTCGTCGAAAGTCGCTGGCGACATCGACCTTCGCCAGTTCTTCGTATGATGACTTGGCCACAACAAGATTTTGATCTCCGACTCGTTTTGTCGTCAAATCGTGAATGACGACCAACTTCCCGTCCTTGGTGCGCAAAATGTCGAGTTCGATCCAGTCGGCTCCAACTTCGATTCCGCTCTCAAATGCTGGCACTGTGTTCTCAGGAAACTCACTTGAATTGCCCCGGTGTGCGGTGACGCCGTTATCACGAAAGGAGGTCGTGGTGGTCAGATCGTTGTTCGTTCTCCATCGCAGGTTACGGAACTCTGGCTGCGATCCCGCCCAACGATTTGAGCCAACTCTTCCGCTACCCCTGCGTTGTTCATGGTATGCCCGAAACCCCAGCAGATCGACGTGCTGCCACGACTTGAGTGGCTCTCCGTTGCCCATGCGTTT
>Ga0115002_10002668_pt1 | contig 23104 bp, 15 predicted proteins | sample ArcticOcean_MG_C_8_FD_89576 | JGI IMG/M metagenome (GOLD analysis project Ga0115002, IMG submission 89576) | Marine microbial communities from western Arctic Ocean - ArcticOcean_MG_CB11_86 | ecosystem: Environmental > Aquatic > Marine > Oceanic | place: Arctic Ocean: Canada Basin | collected... | reverse complement strand
CCGCATCTTGATGCAATTCGCCAAGACACTGGCCGTGCATCGTCAGGGCATTCTGGCCTGGTACGACTATCCCATCTCGACCGGCCCGCTGGAAGGAACCACAAATCTTTCTAACGCATAGTTAGCTGTGAAAGAACAGTATGAGCACAGAAGGCAAGATACTCGACCTTGGTCAGCTTAAGGCTGGCGACGTTTTACTCTGCTATGGCGAGGGCAAGATCGGTGACAAAATCGCCAAGCACACGGGCAGCGACTATAGCCATGCCGTGATATGCTACAGCGCGACCGAGGCTGTGGAATCCGGCGGTGGGCTTGTCCAGAAGGTCGCTATCTCTGACATTGTCGCCGACTACTCGCATGTCGCAGTCTTTCGAAGCCCCGTTGCGTGGTCGCCGCAGCACGTCACGGCGATGAACATATTCCTTGACAACGTCATCGCTGCGAAATGCAAATACAACATCGTCGGCGTGTTCACATTTGTCCGCCGCAAAGAGAACCATGAATTAACGTTGCCGCAACAGATTGAAGCATACTTTGCGGGTGAACTGAAACCTGATTCGTTTTCGAAGGATGCGTACTTCTGCTCCGAATTGGTCGCCGACTGCTTTGCCGCAACAGGTTTTCTTCATCCAAGCGCTTCAGTCGTATTCAAAAGCGACACGTATGCCCCCGGCGACCTCGGCAAAGACCCAACATTTGGCACATTCGTCGGATACCTGACGCTTGGTGATGCTTCACAGATTCCGGAAGATGATGAGTTCATCGATAATCCCACCTTTGGGGAAGCATTCGGCGAACAATGAAAACCACAGCTAACAAGTCGCTCAACCGGAGCGGCGGTTGGGCGCGTGTTCTGTTTTTCGGAAGTCGCTGGCCGCTGCCCGGTTAGCCCAAACGTTATCTGGCTAAACCTCACCGCGACTGGTACTCACAGAATGGCAAAGATAAATCGCGATGCCTGTATGATTGTCGTCAAAGTTTACCTTCGCAAAGACGGAGCGGTGGGCCGTATTGATGGCCCAACGATCGAAGGCGAAAACGGCTATCTCGCCGAACCACGCATTCCTCCAGACGACGCAGAATTTTCCCTCTTGGGCGACTACGTTGTCACGGGGCCTTTCGTTCCGTACTGCCCGTACGCCATCGTTCACGGCCAATCTGGCATCGACCAGTGAATGGATCGTTTACGAAGCCAAGGATTCACAATTCACGAGGGGTGACACACATGGCCCGTTATTATTTGCATTGCCCGCACTGTGACCGAACAATCCGAACGCGCGGCGGAACGGAAGAAGGCCCCATTTACCATTGCCCTGGTTGCAGCCGCCTGTGGTCTTTATCAATTTCGAGAGATCACCAACTACAACGCATCCTTAAGCAGTATGATGCGGACACAGGCAAGAGCCAAAACGACGTCGCAGCCGTCGTACCTCAAGACTGGGATGGCGAACCCTCGCGAATCGGCATCACGCAAGACTCTTGGTCGGCGATCACAAATCCCAAAAAGGCGGACACGCCGCTTGATCTCGAACAAGCAGCTAAGGATATCATTCAGGAAGGCAATCTGGTGTACTTGCTTGATTACGACGGTAATTCAACACACCGAATTACTGTCCAAGACGATCAATTGACCTTGATACCCTTGAACGCCAGATAAGAAAGCGCTCAACCTGACCCGGTGCTGCCGTGCGGGGGTTTTGGTAGAAACTGTTTCCTCTGCCCGGCAGCACCGGGCAGGTTCGCTTGGTCGTTATGCAACCAGACCGAACCGCACGCACAGGATCAAGAAGGCGGGTGGCCCGGCCGTTTTTCGGCCGGGTCGCGATAGCGACAAGACGCGGCACCTTCCGGGTGCCTTGCTTGTTGAGTACGAAACTGAGGGGAAGTCAGAGCCACTTCGCGGCACGAACAAGAAAACGTTCCACGCCGAAGGCGCAGCATCTTGTGCCTGCGGCATCCAGCCGAAAAGCGGCCGGGCCACCCAGCGGGAAAACCAACTCTGGACGTGCCGCCCGGCACACTCAACAGCATTCTCAAACAGGCTGGGCTGAAGGAATAGACTGATTAAATATCTGGTGATTATCGAAAAGGGCGATTCGAGTTGGGGCGCTCACGCCCCTGATCTACCCGGTTGCGTTGCCGTCGCGGAGACTCGCGACAAGGTTGTGGAACTCGTTCGGGAAGCAATCGATTTCCACTTGGAAGGCATGCGCGACAACGGAGAAGATATTCCTCAGCCATCGTCCGAGGGAGAATTGATCGAAGTCGGTGCCGCCTGACAAGGCACCGGGTGCCCGACTCGCAAAACCGGGGTGCCATGCTGACATCGCGCAGCAGGGTCGGCATGTGGGCGGTGTTGCTGTCGTCAGCGGTGTACGAGTCGCGGGCCACCCGCCAGCTAGGCCGAACCGCACGCACAGGATCAAGAAGTTTGCAACACGGAGCTCGGCTCCATCTCGACGCGCTCGACATCGAATCCGGTCGAGCGAACATCGCCAATGGCTGATCGGATCGCTTCTTCCAATGAACCCGCCTCGCGATGGAAGCGAACCTGCGGCACTCCCGCAATTGTCGAAATCGTGCCGTCGTTGAACGTCCCGTACATCTTGTCCGCTTCGTCCTCATTGGGATCCGCAGTCAGCACCAATGTGAATTCATATTCTTTCATGACGCTTCCTCTTGCCGTCAGGTTAATGCGGGCAACGATCAACATCACGCCGAATATCGCGGGCATGGGCTTCCGGATTCCGTGGCGTGGACATCACGCGAATCCGACACCCATCGCGGCCACTACGCACGCAATACAACACTCCCCAAATATGTGCTCGCGGGCCAGCCTTCGCCACGGTCCAACTATTGCTTGCGGCATATCGAATGGCTTCCCGAATGTGCTTGTTTTGATGATCGGTCACTTCCTTGCCTTCGGTTCCTGTCTCGTGACATTGTCAATTATACCATGACGTCAACTCAGTGGCGAAGCCAATTCTCCCGCCGGGTGCCCGACTGACAAAACCAGGGTGCCATGCCGACATCGCGCAGCAGGGTCGGCATGTGGGCGGTGTTGCTGTCGTCAGCGGTGTACGAGAGGTTTGAATCGCGGCCATCGAAATCGACGAAGCCGCGATTCAGTTCTCACCGACTTTCCAACCCGTGAGACATCTGCATGGCGATCCTGCTGCGCGATATCGCCATGGCACGCGCAGTGCCTTTTCGCGGCCAAGACATTGATCGCAATATCCGGCTTGCGAGTACCCGGGCGTTGACACGCCCGGGTCGCAAGCTGGTGACATGTGACCGGCGTCAGTTCTTGTAGATCTTGTGCTGCGGGCGGCCGGAGAGGATTTGTTCTTTGCCCCAGTTGGTGACGGCCTGGAAGGCTTCGCTGCGGATGAAGTCGGTGAAGGCCTGCTCGTCGGACCATTCGCTGGTGATTAAGTACGAGGCTCCGTCGCTGACGTCTTTCCACAGCGTCGAACTGGTATGTCCTTCCGCCGCTTCCAACGCGGTAATCACGGCAGCGAATTTCTCCTCGAAGTCCTGCTCTTTGCCCTCGATGACGTGGTAGTTCATGCCGACTGTGATCATGCTGGCTGTGCTCTCTTTCTGGAAATGGCCACTTTTTCACGGCGTTTTAGGTATTCTGCGCGCATTATAGGCGAGACGGCCGAAATACTCGAACGGTTCGGGAAATGATCCAACGGCTGACGCCAATGGCTCGCCGGGGGGGGGGATGGGGTAACACGGGGAAGGGGTGGCACGGTGATGTTCACCCAGTCACCCCTTCGCCTTGTCACCCCGTCACCGCAAACGTCTCCCGGCGATGATATGGCGGATGAATTGAACTGTCTTGACGCATTCCGACAAAGCTCGGACTGGGTTCGTCTGGACCCGTTTCCGGCATTCGTGTTACAACTCGGACGCCGCAGGTTGTGGCGGGCGCAGGGTTTGTGCGCCGAAAGGGCGGGGCGGTCGGAGACTGCTTCGGGCGACGTGTGTCGCGGAATCACCAGGGAAGGAACAGCCGGTCGTGAATACGATCTCGCGAGTGCTCTCGTTCGTTTGGCCTCATCGCCGTCGATTGTTGACGTCGGTTCTGTTCGCCGGGCTGGTGGCCATGCTGTGGAGCGTCACCTTGTTGCTGGCGTTTCCCGTGATGAAGGTGCTGTTGCAAGGAGAGCATCTGGATGACTACGTCCAACGGGAAATCGTCGCGGCCGAGTTAGATCTCCGCGAGAACACGCCGGTCAATCTTCCGATTTCTCCCACGTGGAAGCTGAACGCGTTTCGGTTGGTGCAAACGCACATCGTGCCGTTGGCTCCGAAGGATCAGTTCGACACATTGGCCGCCATTCTGGTGTTGCTGTTGGTTTGCACGGTTCTCAAGGGGACGTTCCGCTTCATTCAGGAAGTTCTCATTGCGGGCGTTGTGGAAGCGTCGATGATGGGGCTGCGCGAAGAGGCGTTCCGGCGGACGTTGTCGCTGGATTATCAAACCTTGTCGCTGGACGGCACATCGCAATTGATGTCGCGGTTCACGTTCGACATGCAGCAAATCAAGGATGGCCTGATGGTCATCGGCGTACGGCTGGTGCGCGAGCCGCTCAAAGCGATTGCCTGTTTGGTGTGTGCGTTTCTGGTGAACTGGCAGCTTACGCTGTTGTCGTTGCTGTTCGTGCCGCTAACCGGGTTGGTGTTTTACCGTTTGGGTCGCAAGCTTAAGCGGGCCAGCCATCGCATGATGGAAAGCATGTCGCGGATTTACAAAGTGCTGGAAGAATCGTTCGATTCGGTGAAAGTGTTGATCGCGTTCGGCGGGCAACGACGACATCGAGACCGGTTCCATGCCGAGAACAAAGAGTACTACGCGAAGGTGATGACCATTGCGAAAATCGATGCCATATCCAACCCGGCCATGGAAATGCTTGGCATGCTGGCCATTTTGCTGGGGGTGCTGCCGGGGGCGTATCTGGTGCTGCGGGAAACGCGGTTCATCTGGGGCATTCAGCTTTCGCAAAGCGTGATGGAAATCGCCGAGTTGGCGGTGATGTATACGTTGCTGGCCGGCATTGTCGATCCGGCGCGGAAACTCTCGAATGTTTTTACCGTGGCACGACGCGCTCTGGTCGCGGCCGACCGTGTGTTCGAGTTGATCGATCGAGAAACGCTCGTCGAAGAGAATCCGCAGGCCAGGACGTTGCCGCGGCATCACAAGTCGATTGAATTCACTGATGTCAACTTTCGTTATGCGGTGCGTGACGAAACCGCCGTGGCGCGGCCCGCCGCGTTGCAAGACGTCACGCTGCGTGTTGGGGCAGGAGAGGTGGTGGCGGTTGTGGGCGAGAACGGCTCGGGCAAGTCCACACTGCTGAACCTGCTGCCGCGATTTTATGACGCGGAAGCCGGCAGCGTGCGGATCGATGGAACCGACATTCGCGAAGTCGGCCTGAAAGAATTGCGGTCGCAGATCGGTGTGGTCACGCAAGACCCCATGCTGTTCGACGACACAATTGCCGAGAACATTCGGTACGGCAAGTCCGATGCCACGCGCGAGGAAATTGAAGATGCCGCACGCAAGGCGGATGCGTTGTCGTTTATCGAGCAACTTCCCGACGGGTTCGAGACCCGCGTGGGCGAAAAAGGGCAATCCCTTTCCGGTGGGCAGCGGCAACGGGTCACGCTGGCACGGGCCATCGTTCGCGACCCGGCCATTCTGATTCTCGATGAACCCACCTCAGCCATCGACGCTCAAAGCGAATATGCGTTACACAAAGTGCTCCGCAGCTTCGTTCAAGGCCGCACCACATTCATCGTGACCCACTCCGTCAGCCCCACGCTGCTGGACCTGATCACGCAGGTCGCTGTGATGGATCAGGGGAAACTGGTCGCCTTCGGCCCACACGAAACGCTGATCGACACCTGCCCGCTGTACCAGCAGTTGTTCAACTCGCAAGTCCGCCAACGCTCGGCGTGACGCCCGGACGGGGCGGAATTTGACTCCTCTTGCGCGCATCCAGCTTGCTCGTTGCATACAACGATCATAGAGGCAAGAATGCCTGTCAGAATTGAGGTTCACGACAGTCGTTCCAGCAATCGACAGGAGGAAAGCATGGTCACGATCTCCAGGATGCTCGCGGCGTCCCTTGTTGTGTCAGCAATCGTGGCCGGCTTGTTGGCGCAGGATGCATCTAAGGAGTCGAGAGCGTTCAACCCCAAAGACCTGGACAACCTGGAAATGTTTCTGGAGTCGGTCAAAGGCCTGGCTGTCGCGATCAACACGTCAGAGAAAGCCTACGAAGCGACGGGTGAGAATACCGTCTTGAAAGATCTCTGGTCAGACAAGAGTCGCTTCCCGCATGGCACCGTGCGCTGGTGGCAGGACCAGTCGCCTTACAAGAACGACAAGAAAATTCGACCCAGCCGCGTGTTCAAAACGGGCCGGGATATCGGGCAGGACGATCACGACCGCCCTGGGTATATCCCTGACGGGTGCAACGGCAAGCCCTGCGTCCGAGGAGGACTCATCGACTCAGCCAAGGGCGAAAAGCACAACAAGCAACCCTGCTATTTTGAACTGCAACTCGAAAGTCGCGATTTCAAAATTGAAGGGTCCTTCGGACTCTTTCTCCTGGCGCACCCGATCAAGCAGGAGAACAACGCCACAATTTTGGGGCGATTTCACCACTCCGTGCTCATTCAGAACGTCGACAAGAACCGCTTGGAATGGAAGAACTTAGGGAAGCCCATGCCCATCTCCGGTGTCGGCACATTGAAAACCAATACCTGGCAACTGTTGGAGCTTCATCGCGACGCAAAGAACAACCTGACGTGCACGATCAACGGAAAGGACGTGACCGTCGGAAATCCCCAGGACAGTCTGCCGTTCACCTTCATGTTCCTGTTCAACAACAACAAAGGGCAGGGTTTCGCCCAGCACGAACCATTCGCCGGAGACATCGCGGCCTTTGTTGTGTACCGAGACGAACTGACGAAGGCGGAAAAAACGAAGGTGCGACGGTACTTCGATACGGTTTATGGTTTGAAGAAGTAGGGTGCGTCGCGACGCACCGTGCGGTGAAGTCCGATCGACGTCATGAAAATCTCGACTCGTGGCGGCAAGCCGGAGCCTGCTCAGTCGGGCAACGCAGAGACTGGTGTGTGGATGAATTCGCGGGATGTGAGGAAGGTGTGTCGCGACGCACCATACTTTCTGACGGTTGACCTTTCCGCAGACGAGCAATTGCACTCATCTTGGAGTAGCAAGCCGCATCGCTTGCATCGAAAGAGTTTCGCAAAGGCCGCCGAGTCATCAATCAGCCCATGGCCGTGCGCCGACAAGACCCTTGGCAACCGTATACCGTACAACGCCAGCACCGCAATCGCCACAAAAGCGTTTTCGATGTGGCCTAACCGCCAATTCACGATCGCGCAACCGATGAAAAACGCCCAGACAATCGCTGTGATAAGGATGACGTTCACGCGTCTCATTTGACATGCCATTCATCGGGCGGGACGCCTGCGATCCGGGTTGCTTTACGCAAACAACTCCCGCACCGGTTGCCCCATGTCGGAAATCGGCACGGGGCGATCCCCGGCGTAGAGTTCTTGGCTGGGGTCGATGCCCAGGGTGCAGTGGATGGTGGCGTGCAGGTCGGGGACGGAGACGGGGCGGGAGAGGATTTTCATGCCGAGGTCGTCGGTGACGCCGATCGCTTGTCCGTTTTTCAGTCCGCCGCCGGCGAGCATGACGCTGAAGGACTTGGAGTAATGTCCGCGTCCGCCGCCACCGTCGAACTTAGCGGGCCGGCCGAATTCTGAGGCGACGACGATCAGCGTTTTGTCGAGCAGCTTCTTCTGTTCCAGGTCGGTCACGAGCGAGGAGAGGGCGTTGTCGAGTTCCTTGATGAGCAGATGCTGTTTCAATTGACCGTCGTTGTGGGTGTCCCAGCCGGTGCCGTTGACGAAGTTCAAGTTGTGGGAAACCTCGATGAACCGCGCTCCCGATTCGATGAGTCGTCGGGCGAGCAAACAACGTTGGCCGAATTCTCCGCCGTAACTTTCCCGCAGCGTGGCCGGTTCGCGATCCAACTCGAAGACCTTGGCGAACTGGGGTCCGGAAAGTCGTAACGCTTCACTGAGGGTGGTGTCGTAATCGGCAATGGTTTGGTCGTTGGCGGTGCGACGTTTGAAGTCGGCTCGCAGTTTGGCGAGCAAATTTTCTCGGCGAGCACGACGGGACAGGCTGAGATCTTTCGGACGCGTGAGGCCGGCGGGTCCAGTTTCGGTGTCGATCAGGTAGACGAAGTTCGACTGCGCGCCCAGGAATCCCGGGCCACGTGCGATGTTGGGGTAACCGATGACGACGTAAGCGGGGACACCCTTGCCAGCCGGGCCGCGTTGGTTGGCGACGATGGAACCGAGTGACGGGTACACAATCGTGCCACTGACCGGGCGGCCGGTGTGCATGCGATAGGTGGCTGCAGCATGTTCGTCGATCACATCATGATGCACGGTACGCACGGGGTTGAAGCGATCGAAGATGTCGGCACATTTCGGCAGATGCTCGCAGACTTGCACGCCTTCGATGGCCGTGTCGATGGGGTCGTAGTAACTACCGTCCTTCTTGGCTTTGGGGTCGCCTTTGGCTTTCGGATCCCAAGTATCGATATGACACGACCCGCCGCCGAGCCAAATGAGAATGCAATGCTCGGCCTTGCCCTTGGGGAAGACGGCTTTCGCCGTTGTGCCTTCTTTGGCAAGCAGCGCGGAGGAGAGCGAACCGGCGGCCGTTGCGGCCAAGCCGGTTGAAAGGAAGTCGCGGCGTGTCGGGTGGTGCATGAAGTTCATCGGGTATTTTCTCATGATGTGGTTTGCAGTTTTTTTTACCGCAGAGGACGCAGAGGTTCGCAGAGGAAGAAAATTTGCTGATCGTGAGATGGTGAGGATAAGACCACGCCCTTCCGTTGTCAGGGACGTGCCACCCGGTTCTGGGCCATTCGATGTTTTTTCCTCTGTGCTTCTCTGAGTCCTCTGTGGTGAAAGAACTTGATTGGTTGCCGTTTCGGGGGCTTCCGCTTTGCGGTGCGCCCCGCCACCCTTTTGTGGTTGTTACTTAGGGAACGAAAACGAACTCGGGGGAGTTCATTAGCGCCCAGACCATGTCTTCCATGCGTTCTCGCCAGTCAGTTTGTAACTGAACTGAGGGCGGGTCGCCTTGGGAGACGAGCCGTTCCATGGCGATTTTGATGCGGTTGGCTTCTTCGCTGAGATGGTTCGACCAGGCGACGCCCGTGGGTCGTTTGAACCGGCGGACGACGAGTTTGGGGTCGACGTTAATAATGCGCTGGTCGTAACTTTCATGCAGCAGGCCGACGAACAGCTCGCGTTCCTCATCGCTCGGTTTGCGGGTGAGCATTTGCAGGAAGATGCGGTCGACGAGTTGCACGGTGGTTTGTTTTTCGAGAGCCAGTTCGGTCAGCGAACTGTTGTCGGACAGGCGTGTGATGCGGCGTCCGACCGTGCCGTTGGCCAGGCTGGATGGTTGCAGGATGGTGGGTGTGTCGTCGCGGATGGTTAACGGTGCTTGTCGCGCGGCTCGCCAACCGAACGATTTCAACAGACTGACGAAGTCCTGCGTGAAGGGCATCGCCAGGCTGGGGCGATCGCGTTCGTTGGAGAGTGATGTGAATTCCCATGCGTGGCGCGGCTCGCCGAAGTTCAGGAAGCTGGTGTTGGGACGCGAGCCGTCGTTGTCCATTGTGAGTTGACCCGAATCGAACGTTTTTCCCGCAGCGACGAACATCGAGTCGAGTAATTGCTCGGCCGTCATGCGTCGTCGGACCGGCCCGGGGAATAGGTACGCTTCGCCGTTGGCGATTACCTTTTCACTGACGGCGGCTCGTTGGTAGGCGTCGGAGTTCAAAATCAAGCGGGCGACGTGTTTGAAATCGTAGCCGTGCAGCACGAACTCGCGGGCCAGCCAACTGAGTAACTCGGGATGTGACGGATCGGTCTGTTCCCAGTCGTCGACCGACTCGACAATTCCGCGATCCATATAGCGATGCCACACCCGGTTAACCATCACGCGGGCGAAGCGTTCGTTTTGGGGCGAGGTAATGAGAGCGGCCAGGCGTTCGCGCGAGTCTTTCTCGTCACGCAACATGCCGGCGTCGAGTTTCGGCGGCGAGAGTTCAGGGAACGGCCATTCGGGGGCGACATTGGTTCCGGGCTTGAGTGTGACCTTGACGATGAGTGATTCAATGGCATCGGCGGGGAGCGGAATGGAACTCGTTTTGGGAACGCCTTGCGGACCACGTTTCAGCATGGCGGCCAGTGCAAACAGATTTTTCTGTTTGAAGTCGTGAAAGGGGGCGTCGTGACAGCGGGCGCATTTCATGTTCAACCCGAGAAACGCCTGCCCCACCACGTGGGCCTTGGCGGCCATCGGCACGTCGTTCTGGGCGGCCATCGCAAAACCGGCCGGCCCGCCGGTGTACGTCCCGCCTTCCATCAACAACAACTCGGTGACGAAGCGGTGGAGCGGTTTGTTGTCGGGGAGGGCTGCGTGAATCCAGAAGCGGAACGGGCCGGTGTTGTTGAGGGTGGGCTTGAGAATGTTCGGGTTCTCGGCCAACACATCCTGCCAGTAGCCGACCCAGTTATCGGCCCAGCCGGGATGATCGAGCAGACGATCGATCAGCTTTTTACGTCGATCAGCAGGCGGGTCGGCAAGGTACGTTTCGATTTGCTGTGGCGTGGGGATGGTGCCGATGATGTCGATTGATGCGCGACGTAGAAAAGCGAGATCGTCGATCGACTTGGTTGGCTGCTTGCCGGCCGCTTCGAGTTTTGCACCGATGTAGCGATCGATCGGGTTACGGACGGGCATTTTCTTCGAGACTTCGGGCAACGACGGAGCCGGCTTGGCTGCGACGACTTGCTTCGCTGCGGCATGTCGCTTGTTCCAGTAGGCGATTTCCCCCTTGGCGGCTTGGCGTCGGTTCTTATTGTTCAGCTCGTCGACTTGGTTACGGTGGGTGTCGCGGTAATCGAGCCAGCCTTCTTCGGTCAGCAAGACATTCGCTTTTGGAGAGAGCAAGCGGAACGGTTGCTTGCTGCCTGCGGGACGCCAAGCGACACAAGTCTCGCCGAGTTCGGCTCGCTTTCCTTTACCGCCGACGTAGATTTCGAGGCGGAAGCGATGTGTTTTTCCGGTGCTTTCGACGATCGCGAGTTCTTCGTTGTCGCCGGTTTGCAGCGTGCGGATGTGACTTTCCTTGATGCGTTCGACGTGTCGCACCTTTCCGTGTGCGCTGCCGGAGATGTTGTGAAACGGTGTTTGCACAACCTGTTTGCCGTCGACGAACAACCGGGCGCTGCTGCGGGCACGGACAAGAAACTGATGCTTACCCGGCGGCAACTCGACCAGTCCCGTCACGCGGAGCACGAACCGGCTGCCGCGTTCAATTCGATATCCACGATTCGAGTACTTCTGGGGAGCATGCCGGAAACCGAAGGCCGGTGCGATGAAACGTTCGACCGGTTTAGGGGGTACGAAGCTCCAGGAGTTGTTACCGGGGATTTTCTCCTGCACTTCAACGAGCACGCCATCGGTGGGCAGTTCGATTTCGGTGATGTAGGGTTTCGGTGCGATCGCCTGATAGCGAAGCTTGATGCGTTCGGGGGTTAGCACTTTGCGATAGATGGCCACTTCGTCGATCCCGCCGCGAAATGTGTTGGCGCTCGATGAGCCGATGCGGAGTTCGTCGTTGTCGACCACCGGAGCCTTCTCGGTTGGTCCGCCGTAAGTTTTGGCGTCCCACGTGCCCTCGACCGGCTTGCCGTCGACGTAGCTGCGGATACTTTTAGGATCGCCGAACAGGTAGCAGACGGCGATGTGATGCCAGCCGCCGTCGAGGGGCAATCCTGTTTTGGAGTCCCAGCGGTGCCAGTCGGTGCGAGCGCCCGTTTTGGACTTGGCCGGTCGAAACAGGAAGCTGAGTTTCGCTTCCCCGCCACTGCCGAGGATTCGCAGCGCGTAGTTCTGATTGTCGCTTGCGAAACCCGAATTGCCATTGCGTCCTTTGCCGATGACGTAGAACATCTGATTGCTGCCTAACCCCTCGGGATTCACCCAGGCTTCGAGCGTGATGGCGTCGCCGTTGGTGAAATCGAGCGGGCTGTTGGCACCGGGGTCGGCGACGCGCACGTGACCTTGGCGTCCGTTGAAGGCGATGGCCCGGTTGTCTTTCTTGAAGAGCGGATACTGTTCTGTTCGCGGCCCGGGCTGCTGTAACGTAACCGTTGACACCACGGAACCGTCGAGTGACGAACCGGCCGTTCCCGAGTTGACAACTCGCTTGCCGTCGGGATCGGCCATTCGCCAATACGCCACGGGGGCGTCAGCCGAGACTTGGTCGGGATATGCCACAGGGGCCGGTTTCGTCTTCGGTTTTTCCGCGCTGGACACTGCTGTCAGCGAGACCGATTCGACCAATGCCATGCAGCAAGCGGCGATTCCGAGAATGTAGGAGAAACGGCGACGGCTGCCGACGAGGGTGCAAGCGGGCATAACGGCTCTCGGGTGAATGACGCGGAGTGGTAGCGCAATATTGCGGGAGATGAACGTCCCGCCACAACCTTTATTATACCTTGCCGGATCGGCCCTTTGAACAGAGACAGAAGTTGTGGGAACTCCCACTGGGCCGTCTGCGTCGTAATAATGGCGATGGGGCTAGTTTTTCGAGTCGGCCCCCGGGATTGAACCTGCACGAGCGGCCACCGAAGGGTCGCCGACCCTGCCTACGTTTCCCACCAGGAGAACTTACGATGTTGCAGTCCATGCGTTTCTTAGCCGGTATCAGCTGCGTGCCGATGCTCTGTTTGGCCCTCACGCCCAGCTTCGCCTCGGCTCAAGACAAGGCCGACGAGGCGGTTCCGCTGAAGAAGCTCGTGCTGTTCAATTCGGGTGTGGGCTACTTCGAGCACTCGGGCAATGTCGAAGGCGATGCGTCGGTCGACCTGAAGTTCAACGTGGACGACGTCAATGACTTGCTGAAAAGTATGGTGACGCAGGATCTCGGTGGCGGCCGAATTTCGACCGTGATTTACGGGTCGCGCGATACGATTACACGGACCCTCAAAACGTTCTCGATCGATCTCACCACCAGCCCGACCATTGACGAATTACTGGTTCAGATTCGCGGCGAGAAGGTGGAAGTGGAATCGCCGAACAAAGTGACCGGTACGATCCTGGGCGTCGAGAGACGGAAGCGAAAAGTTGACGACGATGTTGTCGAATATGACGTGCTCAACTTGGTGACCGCCACGGGGTTGAAAAGTGTTTCGCTGGAGCAGGTTTCGTCAATTAAGCTGTTGAATGAAAAGCTCGATGCCGAATTGCGACAGGCGCTGCTAATTCTGGCGACCGGGAACTCGACCGACAAGAAAACGGTCTCGCTGAAGTTTCTCGGAGAGGGAAAACGGCCGGTCCGGATTGGTTACATTCAGGAAACGCCCGTTTGGAAGACGAGCTATCGTCACGTTCTGAGCGACGAAGGCCAGCCGCAGTTGCAGGGGTGGGCGATTGTCGAGAACCAGACCGAGAGCGATTGGTCGAACGTAAATTCGTTTCCGGGCGACCGATTTTGTTCCGCATGGATTTGTATCAGCCTTTGTACGTCGGCCGACCAACGGTTGTGCCCGAACTGTTTGCCTCGTTGCAGTCTCGCTTGTACGACCAGGAATTCCAAGCGTTGGACGAGAAGCGTGAGGCGAAGGATGCCAGAAAGAGTTTATTGGCCAACGCTCCTAGCGCGCGACGGGCACCTGGCAAACCACGCGCCCCAGCGGGGTTCTATGCAGATCGCAAACGAGCTATGAGTGACGACATGGACATGATGGCCAGCGTGAAATCAGCCGCTTCGGCTGCTGATGTAGGTGAGTTGTTCCAGTATGAAATCGAGCAGCCCGTGACGTTGGCGCGACAGAACTCGGCCATGCTGCCGATCGTGAACGCCGAAGTGAAAGGCGAGAAAGTCTCGATTTACAATCCGTCGGTACATGTGAAGCATCCGCTCAACGCGTTGCGATTCACTAATTCGACCAAGCTGCATTTGATGCAAGGCCCGATCACCGTTTTCGACGGGGGCATCTATGCCGGCGATGCGAGGATTCAAAACCTGGCACCGGGAACGACCCGCTTGATCAGCTATGCGATGGACCTCGATACCGAAGTCGCCCGTGCGAAAAAATCGAGTCCCGAGCAACTCGTCAGTGTGAAAATCATCAAAGGCGTGCTCTACACCGCGCGAAAGTTGCAGCGTTCGCAAGATTACACCGTGAAGAACGCAGGCGGGCGGACGAAAACCGTGCTCATCGAGCAACCGTTCGAGGCGGGTTGGAAGCTCATCACCCCGGAAAAACCGGCCGAGAAAACGCGTGACTTGTATCGTTTCGCCGTCGCTGCTGAAACGGGCGAACCCGAAAAGTTGACGGTCACCGAAGAGCGAATGATGACGCAGTCGATCTATCTGTCGAATGTCGACGACAACACGATTCGCATCTATCTGTCGGCCCCCGTGGTGAGTGACGATGCGAAGAAGGCGTTGACCGAGGTCATCAAACGGAAGCAGGCACTTTCCGTATTAGCATCGCAGCGGAAGCAATTGGAGCAGCAGATTCTGGTCATCGGCAAAGAGCAAGACCGCATTCGCCAGAACATGGCCCAACTGGACCGCAACACCGAACTTTACAGCCGTTACGTGAAGAAGTTCGGCGAGCAGGAAGACAAGATCGAATCGATGAGAGCCGAGATTCTCAAGCTGCAAGGCGAAGAAGCCAAACTGAAGAAGTCGCTCGACGAGTACCTCATCGGGCTGAACATCACGTAGTCGATTTGAAAACCCCGGAGAGCAGTCGGCGTAAGCTGCTTGTTACGCTGGCCGGGTTTTCCGGCGACCCTGTTTTCAGACAACAGCAGGCATTTCTATTTGAACGGGAACGCCACACGAGTAGGCCACAGACAGGAATGTCTGTGCTACTTTTCGGTCACGCGATGATGTCTTTGACAACCCGGCCGGCGATGTTGGTCAGGCGGAAATCGCGGCCGGCGTACTTGTAGGTAAGCCGTTCGTGATCCATGCCCATCAAGTGCAGGATCGTGGCGTGGACGTCGTTGAAGTGCATTTTGTCTTGGACGGCGTAGTAGCCGTAGTCGTCGGTGGCACCGTAACGAATTCCAGTCTTCACGCCGCCGCCGGCGAAGAACATCGAGCAGGCATGCGGGTTGTGATCGCGACCGTCGCGTCCGCTTTGGGAAACCGGCGTGCGTCCGAACTCACCACCCCAGAACACCAGCGTATCTTCCAGCAGGCCGCGTTGTTTAAGGTCGTGAATTAAGCCGGCCATCGGTTTGTCGACTTCCATCGCGTTGGATGTGTGTCGTTTCTTCAGATCCCGATGCTGGTCCCATTTATAACTGTGGGTGACTTGCAGGAACCGCACGCCTGCTTCGCAGAAGCGACGCGCCATCAGACATTGCAGGCCGAAGTTCTTTGTTTTCGGTTGATCGATTCCGTACATCGCGAGCGTATCTTTCGATTCGCTGCTGATGTCCTGCAGGCCGGGGACTTCGCGTTGCATGCGGAAGGCGAGTTCAAACGAGGAAATTCGCGATTCGAGTGCGTCATCCGGGCCGCTTCTCGCCATGTGATCGCTGTTGACCTCCGAGAGCAGGTCGAGTTCCATTCGTTGAAGTTTGCGAGAGACCTGCTTGTTCTCGATGAAGGGGATGCGCGCTTTTTCTGCCGGCGTTCCCGATGTGCCGATGGGCGTTCCCTGATAGTGAGCCGGCAAGAACACCGACGACCACGCATTCACGCCGCCATGACCCAACGTGGGGCAAATCGTGATGAAGCCGGGCAAGTTCTGGTTTTCGCTGCCAAGCCCGTAGGTAATCCACGACCCCATCGAAGGGCGAATGAACGTATCCGAGCCGGTGTGCAATTCGAGCAACGCGGCTCCGTGGCGCGAGTTGGATCCGTGGATCGAGTTCACAACGCACAGGTCGTCAGCGAGCGCTCCGACATGCGGGAACAAGTCAGAAACGTGCGTGCCACATTCGCCGTACTGTTTGAATTTCCAAGGCGATGCCAACAGGTTGCCGGTTTTGCCCGAGACAATTCGTGGGGTCTTGCCGGAATACGGTTTGCCGTCATCACGTTGCAGCAGCGGCTTGTAGTCGAACGTGTCGACTTGCGACGGCCCGCCGTGCATGAACATGAAGATGACGCGCTTCGCCTTGGCCGCGAAGTGAGGCAATCGAGCCGCCAAAGGATTCGCTGCGGCGCGGTTTTCTTCGCCCAGCAAACCGGCCAACGCCAGGCTGCCGAATCCGACGCCCGACTGCTTCAGCATCTCGCGACGCGAGAGCGGTTGCGGGGCGAAGTTGTTGCACTGATCGTTACGGCTCGTCATGGCAGATGTCCTCGGTTCGACAGCAATCTTAAATCGAAAGGGCGTCAATCGAATGGGCGTGAATCTGGGGATCGTCAGTCGATGTAAATAAACTCGTTGGCGGCCAGCAGTACCCGACAGAGACCTTGCCAAGACCGAACACGTCGGTCGTTTGCGTCGGCCACACCTTCTTCTTGCAAAGCATCGGCATATCGGGCGATGAAGTCCAAGTTCCGCGTGACCTCGTCATTCGTGGCAGCTCGTCCGTAGACGCGTTGGTAGGTTGTGCGGATGCGGCCCGCGTCGTCAAGTTTTTTGTCTTGCAACATTTTCTCGGCCATGCGACGGGTTTCCCGCAGCACCAGGCCATCGTTCATCAGGAACAAGGCCTGCGGGGCGACGGTGGTTGTGGCCCGTTTTCCGTTGAGCACAGCCGGATCGGGGAAGTCGAACGCCTGCAACATCGGGTAGACCGCACTGCGAAGAATCGGCAAGTAAACCGATCGCCGGGGGAAATCGTAGTTGCCCTGTTTCGATCCGGTACCCGTCACGTAAGCCCGGTTTTTGTCGGGCATCAGTTGGCCGTACATTTTGAAGTCGAGTGCGCCTCCCATCGCCAGAATCGAATCGCGAACTTCTTCCGCACTAAGACGACGCCGACGGAATCGCCAGTACAACAGGTTCTCGGGATCTTTCGCATCCGAGTTGGCATCAAAGTCTGTTCCCATGCGATAAGCGGCTGAGAGCATGATTGTGCGATGCATGTCTTTGACCGACCAGCCGGTCTCGATGAATTTTCTCGCGAGCCAATCCAGCAGCGGCTGATTGGTGGGCCGTTGCCCCAGTAGGCCGAAGTTATCCGGCGAGCGGACAATGCCTTCCCCGAAATGCCACAACCAAATGCGGTTGGCCATCACCCGCGCGGTCAGCGGATGCGCGGGGTTGGCGATCCACTTTGCCAGTTCAAGCCGTCCGCTGGTCGTCTTTCCAAGTGGTGCCTGCTTTTCGCCGGCGATGACGATCGGAAAATGGCGCGACGCGTCTTCACCCAGCGTGAGGTAGTTGCCCCGCTCGTGAACTTTCAAATCGGTGATGGTTCCCTCGCGAACGCCCATCGCACGCGGCACCACCGGGCGTTGCTTTTCGAGTGCGGCCTTCTCTTTGGTCAGCGACGCCAATGCGTCGCGGTTCGGTTTCGTGTAGAAACGCTCTGGCTTTTTCGGCAACCGGAACGGGCCTTTCGCGTCGAACAAGACCGCCCGGAACCGTTCTGTCGCTACGTCGGCGAGTTGCTTGGCTTGGGGATCATTTTCTTGCAACGTTGTCCAAGCCTGATACGCCTCGTTAAACCGTTTCGCAAAGGCTGCGGCCTGTGCGGTGTGTTGGTTCGCTTCGGACTTCGCCCAGGCTTGCCAAATCGTATCCGGCCCTTTCGCCACGCCGCGCAGGTAACCGATCCACTGTTTGAGCAATTCGACATTCAGCTTCGCGTCGGCGGCCAGTTTCTTCGTTGACTGTTTGGGTGTGGGATGCGGTACGAGCACGACGGTGGTCGGTTCGTTGGTCGGGATGATCGCCAGTTTGTCGATGTGCGGAATCGGGCCGGGCTGTTCGAGTCGCAATGTGATGCGACCTTTCTTCAGCGTGACAATCGCGTCGGCGAACCACTTCACCTGATTGTTTGCAAACCCGCCGGTCACTCCGGTGAGTGCATCGTCACGAACGAATTGCTCGTTGATGAGCAGCCGCATCGGTCGTTTTGCACCCGAGGTATACAGGAACTCGATACGGTAGCTGCCGTCGTTGGGAATGGTGATGTCGTACTCGACTTCATTCGGAAAATCGCCGTTGCCGCCGTTCTGAATGATGGGGCCGACTTTCTTCGCGTTACCCCGCGTGTATTTCTCGGCCTCGATCAGAATCGTCCCTGCCACGCTGGGCTTCTGGCCGAGCACCATTTTCGCTGCGAGTGTTTTCTGAGAATTGGCCACCAGGGTGGCGGGCAAGTCGAACCGCACGAATTGCGACGCGACCGTCAGATAGGCTCCCGCTTTCGCACGTTCGACGTTGAGGAACGTCTTCTGCGCAGTCTGCGTGCTGGTTTTGAGCCGTGCGTCGAGCTGTTTGATGCGCGTATCGAATTCGGCAATCTTCTTCCGCACGTCGTCGGAAACGAGTTCGTGCTCGTGCCAGCGGGCGACGACGTTGAAGTTCTCCATCGTCTTGGTGCTTTTGAAGATGCCCGCCAGCGCGTAGTAATCCTTCGTGGGCAGCGGATCGAACTTGTGATCGTGACAGCGGGCGCAACCCATCGTCAGCCCCATAAAGGCGCGCGACGTGGTATCGACCTGCTCGTCGATGATGTCCATCTCCATCTTCCGGCCGTCGTCGCAGGCGAGCATTTTGGGGCCGAGTGAGAGGAAGCCTGTGGCAATCAATCGTGCATTGCGGGCCTGCTCGGATTCGTTCGGCGTCCCCAACAGGTCACCGGCCAATTGTTCCTGCACGAAGCGATCGTAAGGCTTGTCAGTATTGAACGATTCGATGACGTAGTCGCGATATCGGTAGGCGTAAGAGTAGGCCAGGTTTTCATCCAACCCGTTCGAGTCGGCATAGCGGACAACATCCAGCCAATGTCGACCCCACCGCTCGCCGTAACGTGGTGATGACAACAACCGATCGATCAACGTCGCGTGGGCTTTCGGGGAACGATCAGTCAGGAAGGAATCGATTTCCTGCGGTGTCGGCGGCAAGCCGGTGAGGTCGTAAGTCGCGCGGCGGATGAACGTCCGCTTGTCGACCGCAGCAGTCGGAGTGATCTCCTTCGCTTCCAACGCCGCCAGAATGAATCGATCCAGCGGCTGACGAACCCAAGTCTCATTCTTCACGACAGGTGGCTTCGCTTCGCCCGGCGGTTGAAACGCCCAGAACTTGCGCGCTTCGGCAAGATCGAGCGGCTTCTTTTCTTTCTTCGCGATCGGAGCTTTCCCATCGCGCGGGTCGGGCGCACCTATTTTTACCCAGGCCATGAAGTCGGCGATCACATTGGCCGGCAGCTTACCCTTGGGCGGCATCTGCGAGAACTCGTCGCCGTACAGAATCGACTTGATCAGCAGGCTCTTCTCAATATTTTTGGGCACCACCGCCGGTCCGGACTCGCCACCCTTCAACGTGGCTTGCCGAGTGTCGAGGGCCAAGCCGCCTTGCAACTCTTTCGCTTTGGCGGAATGACACTCGTAACATTGCGTCACCAGCACCGGCCGAATCTTCTTCTCGAAGAACTCGACCGCCTCGGCATCCAGCTTCGCCAGCTTGGCTTTGGGCGTGTCGCCCTTCGGATCGGCCGCAGATGCAAAGGGACTACTGATGACGAGAACCGTCGTCAACAAAGGCCAAACACGGAGGAAGATCGAACCGAGCCGAGTCATCGAATGCCTCTTGGAAGCAGGATCGGTAGGCGTGAACCCCAAGGTGGGATGCGGCCTGCAGGAGCAGGTCACAGGTGGGCGTTAGGAAGATATCAAATATACCACACCGAATGATGCGTTTGAAGGGCTTTGTTGATCCCACGGAGAACAGGTTGTACGCCAGTCAGGTTTGGAACATTAGAACCACGGATTTCACGGATTGGCATGGATAAGGGCTGGCAGTTTATGTCTTAACCGGAGAACTCCGCGTCTGCTTGGAGTACGTTTTGAGAACACCCTGCTGTCGAGACTGGCCTTCGTCGAAATTATCCGTGTCTATCCGTGAAATCCGTGGTTCATTCCCATCCCTGTCTGCGATACCAGCACCGTTCCCGCCGCGATCACTGCCCGTCGGTGACGTCTTCCGGATGACGGGCCGACCACATTTTCCACCCATAGAAGACTGGCAGGCCCAGCGAGATGAGCACGATACCAGTCCAGGCTTCAAACGGTTTGTCGAGATAGACTCGCGACAGGAACCAGGCGTAGAAACTAACGTAGGCAATCGGAATGACCGGATAACCGAGCGTGCGAAACGGTCGGTCCCACTCAGGATGTTTTCGGCGAAGCACGAAAACGGACAACACAGCCAGCACGTAAAAGATGCTCGCCGAGAAGATGACGTAGTCGGTCAGCATGCCGAAGATGTTGGTCTTCGCCAATGCCGGAACCGTTCGCACCAGCACGGCCGACGCGATGACCAGCAAGCTCGACATCACCGCTTGCACAAAAATCGCGATAGCGGGCGTGCGGTAATTGACATGCACGCGGCCCAACCCGCGAAAGAAGACGTCGTCGCGTCCCATCGCAAACGAAACGCGCGGGCCGTTCAGCATGTTGCTGTTAATGGCTCCGAACACGCTGCACATGATGACCGCCGACATGGCTGCCACGCCGAACCGAGCAACCGATTCGCCACGGGGCATGAGAAGTTTCTCGATCATCGTTTGCGCAGCGGTCTCGCCCGAGGCGGACATCTCGAGCATCGTCAGCACGCCATGATACGCACAGTTGGCGCTGACGTAGAGCAGGATCAAAATGCCGATGCCACCGAACAGGGCCAACGGAATATTGCGTCCCGGATCACGAACTTCCTCAGCCACCGGCGTGACTCCATGCCACCCGTTATAGGCCCACATGACGGCCAGCATGGCGGCGGCGAATTGCATGGTGGTCGTCGTCTGCTTCGGTACCACCGATGTGGCATAGTTGGCCCAATCAACCCCCGCTCCGCCGCCCATCTCAATGACGAACGGTAGCAACGCGACCAGGCCGAGGAATCCGGCTTTGATCAGTGTGGTCCCGGCCTGCACCCGGCCGCCCCAGATCACCCCGACGATATTGATCCAGGCCATCGCCACAATGAGTGAGAGTGCGAGAGCCACTTCACCGATCGGGCCGATTGTCCAGCCGCCGACAGTCATCAACGCACCAACAAACGCAACCGACAGCGCGCCGATGGAAGCTGGCTTGCCGAAGAGGAACTCACTCCACCCATAAAGAAACGCCACAGGTCGCCCGTAGGCTTCACGCAGATAGACATACAAACCGCCCGCGCGAGGCAGCATGGCGGCCAACTCAGCAAAGCAGAGCGCACCGAAAATGCAGACGACACCGCCGACAATCCACGCCGTGATGATGAGTGAGAAGTCACCGGCATCCCGCGCGATGCCGCCCGGTTTCAGGAAGATGCCCGAACCGATCACGTTCCCGACCACCATCGCCAACGCCATCCCCGGCCCCAACGCCCGCAACAAACCGGGCCGACTTTCAACACCCGGCGACAGCGCGTCGGGGAGAGGCTGCGAGGAATCGGACACGGAAGGCCTTCTCTCGTTGAACGAAACAGGATGTGGGAAAGAACCCACGATACCGCGACGAGACCAACGACGAAAGCGCTCACCCGGACCGCAGGCGTCCTCGCCTGCAGATTCTCTCTGCGACCAGACCTCGTCGAAAAACGCCGCCGGAGTTCAAATCATAACCCGACGCGTCAGCGAGGGACGCAGGGAAGATGCTCGATTCTCCTGCGTCCCTCGCTGACGCGTCGGGTTAACAACAAAGCCTGAAAAGACAAGACGCACATGAACTGCCCGGGGGCTTCTGCTGCGCAGTGCGCCCCGCCACCCGAAATTGAGCGTCGACAACAGGATTCACTTGCTTAACGAATCAACAATCCCTCGCAAGAACTCCCCTTCAATCCGAGCCGCCTCTTCCGGCTCACGTAACGAGTCCCAGTATTCCGGCGGCATGCCTTTGAACGGGTTGACGTACTCCCAGGTCAGCGGGCCGTCGAATCCGCCGTCGACTGCCTGCTTGATGATCGCGGGCCAATCAATATCCCCCTCGGACAACGGCATCCACTCGTAACTCACATCGCCTTTCGGCAAATAATTCCACTGGGCCGAATCGTGACGTCGCACATTCTTGACATGCAACACGTCGATCTGCCCGGCCAACTTTTCCAGTTCGGCTTGCGGGTCGAGACCTTGAAAGTACGCATTGACCGCATCGTAGGCGATGCCCGTTTTGCACACCTCGCCGATCGTCTCTTTCAACTCAAGCAACCCGTCGGCATTACTAGGGACGGTTCGTTCGTTGTTCTCGAACAGCAAGCCGACACCCAGTTCAGCCGCCGTGCGCGCCACGTCACGATAACCATCAATCGTCGCAGCCCAGGCATCCTCGGGCGTGCGATCGGGGTCGTCGTCCCAAGTCCGCACCGTGTTATTAATCGGCCGCACCCAGGTTGCCCCCAGGTCGGCGGCGAGTTGCAGGAAGTCGCGAAACAACTGGCGATAACAATTCCCGCTTTCGCCCGGCAAGTTGACCGAACTGGAGCAATAGATGCACAACAATGGGACGCCCGCTTCCTCGAACCGCTCTCGCAACGCCCGACGAGCCGAGCCTTGGATTTGTCGCGGGCCGAGCATTTCGTAGCCGAACGCATTGATTCGCCGATCGAGTTCACCCGGTACATCCAGGCTCAGTCCGCGCGCGTCGACGTAATCCCAGCCGAAACGTTTCGCCCAATCGACAACCTGCCCAATCCCCAACGGATGACGCCAGGCGATCGACCCGTACAAAGCCAACTGCATAAGAATGCCTTTCGATGTGGATCAGGGAGGGAAGTTAGGGAACCGCAGATGGACGCGGATGAACGCAGATAAAAAAACTAAATAAAT
>Ga0115002_10002660_pt1 | contig 23138 bp, 22 predicted proteins | sample ArcticOcean_MG_C_8_FD_89576 | JGI IMG/M metagenome (GOLD analysis project Ga0115002, IMG submission 89576) | Marine microbial communities from western Arctic Ocean - ArcticOcean_MG_CB11_86 | ecosystem: Environmental > Aquatic > Marine > Oceanic | place: Arctic Ocean: Canada Basin | collected... | reverse complement strand
GACCACCGTCGTCGGCGTAGCCCGCAACGTTCGCCATCAAGGTCTGGCCGTCGAGGTGGAGCCGAAGCTGTACGTGCCGGCCTTGCAGAACCACCGGTACCCCTCGCACTGGGTCATCCGCGCCCAAGGCAACCTCGGCGGAGTGACTCAGCTCGCTCGAGGCGCGGTCTCGGAGTTGTCCTCGTCCACAGCGATACGAGAGACTCGGATCCTCGAAGAGAGCATCTCTCGCTCGGTGGCCGTGCCAAGGTTCCGCACCTACCTAGTGGTAGGCCGCGCCGCGATGGCCGGAGTGCTCGCTCTTCTCGGGGTGTACGGCGTGGTCACGTTCGCGGTCACGCAGCGCACGAAAGAGATCGGCGTGCGCATGGCGTTGGGTGCGCAGCCTCAGGGAGTGACGCGTTCCGTGGTCGCGTCGGGGCTGCGACTCGCGGCCGGCGGCGTGGCGCTCGGTCTAGCGGTCGCGCTTCCGCTTTCGCGCGTGATGGGGGATTTCCTCTTCGGAATAGAGGCGACGGACCCGCGAGTATATGCCGCGATCGCGGTGTCCGTGGGGCTAGTCAGCGTGGCTGCCGCGTACGTGCCTGCGAGGCGGGCCGCTTCGGTCGATCCGGTATCTGTCTTGCACAGCGACTAGGGGTAGGTCCTCAAGGCAGCAGCAGCATCGTGATGATCCATACCGTGAAGAGCGTCAATCCCGAGACGAGAACAATCTTGATGAGGGTGATGTCGCGCACGACTTCGACTTCGAGCGTGGGGTCGCCGATGTCGGGTACTTCTAGATCAGTGCTGGCCACGGCCTTCTCTCCTGAGTCCGGTGTCGCTCTCGAGCGTGTTGGCCAATAGTAGATCACAGACGGACGCTGGGGGCAAGCGCTTCTTGAACAGCGACTAGCTCGGGCCCTGAAGCGGGGCCTCGTAGTACTCCAGGGTAACGTCAGAGGCAAACGAGGCGAGCACCATTGTCGCGACGTTCCTCTGCCCTGTCCTCGACGGTAGTTCCACCAAGACGGCGCGAGCCAGATCGTGCTCGGTTCCTGGGGGTCGCGACATGTTCATGAAGGTGATCGCAGACTCGAGGGGAGACATGCCCGGGTTGTAAGCGGCGTTCTCGGCGTAACGGCCCGGGTACCTCGAGCCATCCGTAGTCTCGATCGCGCAACCGGCAAAACCAGATGTATAAGGAGCGTAGCTCTGTTGCGCCGCATCGAGCGCCATCAGCACGAAGGGATCCGCGGAGCCGCTCGACAACGCCAGGCCGTGGTCCTGGTGCTTCGCATTCATCAGCCCGCGTTGCATACCGAGGTCGCGGGGTCCTAAGGCATCGGGCAAAGACCTCGACAGGGGGGTGGTCGTGTACTCGCTACCCGATCCCGTGGGGCGCAGCAAGTCGAGGTCGCCCTCGGTGCCGAGTTCGTGCAGGAACTGTCGGCAATAACCACACGGTGGCGCCGATACAGCGAGCCTTCGCAGGCTGGATTCGCCGTTCAGCCACGCGTTCGTCGTCGCAGACTGTTCCGCATGTAGGCCAAGACTGAGCGCCTCCCCCGGAAACTCCACGTTGGCGCCGAGGTAAAGGCTCGCCCAGCCTGGCTCCTCGGAGCATCATCGAGCATGCATGACCTCCCGGAGGTGCTCCGCCGCCTCTTCACCGCGGACGCCGATCAAGCGCAGGTCGGCGTAGACGCGTGGCCATGGGGCCACACGGAGCTTCTGTCTCTCACGACTGAGAAGCCTCGACGTCACGGTAGGGAAGGGGCGCAGATTGAGGCTACCACCTTCAATCGGCTGGAGACGGACCTCAGCGGCGACGGCCTCTAGACCGGCTACGGTGTCAACGTCCACATAGACGTCAGTCGTACCAACAGATGTCAGGTGTGGAGCGAGGACAGACGCCGCGAGGGTGCCAGTGCACGCCCACGCGCGCCCGAGCGCGTCCCACTGCTGTCCGACCTTCGTTAGCCCGGACGCAGGGTCGCGCCAGATCACGCCGACGGTCACGACCGATGGTGGATCTACCTTCTCGACTGTCGCGGCGTAAGAGTCCAGAAAGAGATCGAAGTCGGCGATTCGTCGGGCCGACTTCCGTCCGCGGGGAGCATCCGCGACCAAAAGGCCCTTCTCCGTGAAAAAGCGTAGCGCGTTCGTGCAGCTGCCGGTTGACAGTCCAGTCGCTCTTTCCGTGTGGGCGACCGTTGCGTTCGTACCGCAGAGAAGCGCCTCAGCTACAGCCAGTGCCGATCTATTCCAGGTGCTGGGCCGCTGCACTTTGGGTCTACCGCTTTTCGACACCACGAGTGTGCCGATTGCGATTTCCGCCGCACCGGTTTCATCGACCCAACCGATTGAGGCCTGGGTAAGGGCTTTCCGCGCGCCTGGTGACATACGTCGTGCGACCGCGACCTGGGGGTGTTCAACGTCGGGGCTCAGCGCACGGCGAACGTCAGCCAGCCAACCATCACCGATCCACCGAAGGCGCGACGGCTCACCTTGCACTAACACGCCCCCACCACTGAGACGTACGTCTGCCAGTGGTGGAAGGACGTGGACGAGCGCCTGATAGGCCCTCCGGCTCACGACTTCACGATGTGGTGCATGCATAATACCTCAGCAATATTATATACCTCACTTCCACACTGAGGTATATGATTAGAGTGAGGATTAGTCAGGCATTACACGCTTCTCCCGCAGACCCTCCTTGCTGGCGCAGCGGGGGACGACACGCCCTTCATGTGACACCCAGGCGTTGGTGTAAGGCTCTCGGTTGTAGATTTCGAAGTGACATGAAGTTCTTCAGCTAGGAGCTACTGCCTCGTCGACCCCGGACACCTCCGCGGTCACTGTCTCGGGTCCCCCGTGGGCAAGCCACCGCTCCGCCTCGAGAGCCGCCATGCAGCCCGTACCGGCAGCCGTAACGGCCTGGCGGTAGAAGTCATCGGCCACGTCTCCAGCCGCGAAGACACCGGGCACGGAGGTCTGCGTCCGCCACGCAATCGGCAGCTCAATGTACCCACTATCCTTGACCTTCACCGCGCCTCCAAGAAAGCCGCTGTTCGGCGTGTGGCCGATCGCTACGAAGAGCCCTCCGACCTCGAGCTCACTCTCTTCGCCGGTCACGGTGTCCTCCAGCTTGAGGCTCGTGACCGTTTCTTCGCCGACGACGTCGGTAACCGTCTTGTTCCACTCGATACGGATCTTGGGATCGGCGATCGCCCGTGCGGCCATGATCTTCGAGGCTCGGAACTCGTCCCGTCGATGCACCATCACAACCTCCGAGGCGAACTTCGTGAGGTACAGCGCGTCCTCCATCGCCGAGTCTCCTCCACCGATCACCGCGAGCTTCTGATCACGGAAGTGGGGTAGCGCACCGTCACAGACCGCGCATGCGCTGACGCCGCCACCGGATTGAGCCAACCGTTCTTCGTTCGGATGGCCAAGCCATCTGGCATTCGCGCCGGTCGCGATGATGACCGAATCCGCGAAGACCTCGGTGCCGGAACTCGACACGAGCCGGAACGGATATTGATCGAAGTCGACTTCGACGATGTCTTCCCAGACCGACCGCGTGTCGAAACGCAACGCCTGATCCCTCATCTCCATCATGAGGTCTTGGCCCATCACGCCTTCCTTGAATCCCGGATAGTTCTCGACTTCCGTCGTGAACATGAGCTGGCCGCCAGGAATCATGGTACGGCTGCCCGCGCCTTCGAAGACGAACGGCTCCATCTGGGCACGGGCGGCATAGATCGCGGCGGTCCAAGCAGCCGGCCCGGATCCGATGATGACGACGGTCTCTCGTTCCCGGACTCCGGTGTCGCTCATGGTGCTCCTACTCTTTGAAGATTTTCATGTTGGTGGAGTGGCCCGGATTCACTCGTGCACTCGGGTCCACATAGTGAACGGCGTTGTTCACGGCGATCGCAGCCTCGGCGTAACCCGTAGCGATGAGATCGAGTTTCCCTAGATAGTCGACCACGTCACCAGCGGCAAAGATACCCGGAACGTTCGTCGCCATTAGTTGGTCGACTTTGATGCGATTCTTCTCAACCTCGAGCCCCCAAGTTTTGATAGGACCGAGGTCGGGCTTGAAGCCCAAGCACGAGAGCACGCAGTCGCAGTCCAGGCTCACGTCCTCATCGGTGCGGTTGTCGAAGATGGTCACGCTCTCGACGACGTCAGCACCGTGGATCTCCCGCATCTCGTGGAACGTGCGCAGATGGATCTCGCCGGCTTCGGCTGCCGCCTCCAACTGCTGAACCGAGGCTTCGTGAGCACGCCAGCCGTCACGGCGGTGCACCAGCGTCATCGTCTTAGCAACGCCTTTGAGCATGAGCACGAAGTCGAGCGCGGTATCGCCACCACCGACGACCACGACGTTCTTGTCGCGGAAGGCTTCAGGATCCTTGACCGAGTATTCGACGCCTTTGTGCATGAACTCCTCATAGCCCGTGCACTTGAGCGGCATCGGTTCGAAAGCGCCCTTCCCACCTGCGATCAGGATGCTTCGTGTCAAATACGTGCCATGGGCACACTTCATTTCGAAGTGGTCTTCCTTGCGAACGACGTCCTGAACCTGTTCGTCGAGAACCACGTCGGGATTGAACTGGAGCGCCTGCTCGACCTGGTTCTTCACGAGGTCCTTCGCGAGCACTTTCGCGTGACCGCCGACATCGAAGATGTATTTCTCCGGGTACAACGCGGTCAGCTGGCCACCCAGCTCGGGAAGCGAGTCGATAATCCGGCATGAGGAGCCTCGCATGCCAGCGAAGAACGCAGCGAATAGCCCAGTGGGGCCCCCGCCAACGATCGTGATATCCCTGATTTCTTTTGCCATGAGGTCACAAAAGGGCTGTGGTGGTGCGTTTCTTCTACAGCCTTAAAGCTTAACCATGCGGCCGAATCGATCCAACGGGCCTCAAATTTCCGTCGCAACGCCCTCGCCGCGATAGAAATCGGAACTCTTGTAGCGAGCGTGTCCGCGCACGACCAGCAACTTGAGACCGGCAGCGATCGGCACACCGATGAGCAAGCCAACGAATCCGAAGAAGAAGCCACCAAGCGCAAGCGAGAGCACGACCCAGACGGGGTGCAGCCCGACCGATTCACCCACGATCCTAGGGCTGATCACCGTTCCCTCGAGCAGCTGAGCGATCGTATACACCACGGCCACCTTGATGAGCGAGGCGCCCACGCTTCCACTGACGAAGGCGATGAACAACGCGGGCACGAGGCTCAGCGCGAGGCCCAGGTACGGCACCACCGAAAGCACACCGACCATGAGCCCGAGCGTGCCGGCATACGGAAAGTTCGCCACCCACAAGCCAAGGCCGGTGATGATGCCGACGGCAGCGGCAACCATGATCTGTCCACGCAAATAGCGCGAAAGCAGGAAGTCGTAGTCCTTCGCGAAAGAGGTGATCTTGGCTTGCTTCGCCCGAGGCAAGAGATCGCCGAACCGGCTCGTGATCCCGTCCCAGTCCCGGAGCAAGTAGAACGTCAGGACGGGCGTGAGAACCACGTAACTCACGAGGCCCATCACGGTACCGATGCCGCGCCCTAGCCCCAGAACACCGTTCGTGATCCACCGCCTAAGAGCCTCCTGGCGCTCCTGTAGGAACGCGACGACAGCGTCCGAATCGATCCCCCGGAGCGAGGCGAGCACCGCGTCCTCGTCGACGAACGGCAGGTTGAGGGAAAGCAAGCGCTCTCTCACCGCCTCGAGCCAATCCGCGAGGCGGGCCAAGAATAGGGGGGCCTGCCCAGAGAGTTCACCGAGTTGGACAAGCGCAGCCGGCACCGCGAGAACGATCAGCGCGGCAAGCACTCCCACCACCGGGAGGGTCAACAGCAGGATGGCCAGCGCTCTCGGTACGCGCCGACGCTCCAAAACGTCCACTACCGGGTCGAGTGCGTAGGCGAGCACAACCGCGAGTACGAACGGAGCGAGAAGGGAGCCCGTTGTGGAGAGCAGCCAGATGATCGTCAGCACGCCAGCCGTGACGAGCAAAGCGGTGTGCCCCTCCTGTCCGCGGAAAGGGAGTAACACCGCCCAAAGCAGGACGAGCAGAAGCAGCGGGTTCAGAATCGTGTGCGTGGCGTAGAGAAAAAAGCCGAGCACGAGCAGGACGGCCGCGGCCTCGACGGCCCTCCAGACGGTGAGCTGAGTCCTATCGCTCATGTTCCCTCCCAACCTTCCATGACCACTCGCTGAGCGACCTTCATTACCTCGCCAGCATTATCGTACGTGATCTTCTTATCCGCTTCGGTAAGTGGGACCCACAGGCACTCCGAGATCCCCTCGGCCTTCTCCGGGACGGGAGATCCTTCCATGGAATACATGAGATAAAACGTCGTGAACTTGTGGATCTGTGCACCCTGAGCGCAGAAATACCAGTCGATGGTAAGGAGCTCCTCTCCGAGCCTAAGGTCCTTGAGTCCAGTCTCCTCCGCGACCTCGCGAAGCGCTGCCCCGGCCGACGTCTCATCGTCCTCGAGATGGCCCTTCGGCAAGCCCCAATTTCGATACGGATCTCGGATCACAAGAGCATGCGTCACGCCCCTGATCTCCCGAAGGACTACTCCTCCGGCGCTCTTCTCGATTTTGGTAGGTTGGATCGTCGACATGTCAGCGGTTGGTCCGCTAGAAGATCGAAAGCCGGACATACTTGCGCGGGTTCTCACGCAGGTCCTGCAGAAGCAGGTCGATCTGAGCGAGAACATCCTCTGCGCGAATCGCGAAGGTGCTGTCGACGAGCAGTCGGCCAAGAGAGCCCTGGCCGGACTCGATGCTGGCCGTAATGCGATCGAGACGAGCGAACGTGGAGTCGGCACGTTGGATCGTCGCCTGGATGCCGCCAGTCGACTCGGCGAGGTTCGTCGCGATGTCCTGGATTCCAGTGGATGCGACTCGCACGTTCTCTACAATCGTGTCGATTTGTGCGTCCGTGAGAATCGACTCGATGCGCTCGAAGGAGCGGCGGGCCACGATGGACGCCTCTTCGATCTCGGACAGGGCGGTGTCTGCGCTCGCCGTGAGGCTGCCCGCCATGGCCGACTGCTGCACGACCAACTCACGGATCTCGAGGCTGATCGTATCCAGGTTGGCGATCGCCGAGGCGAGTGAGGCTGCGGTCGAATCGTTGAACGCGAGCCCTAGCCGGTCTGTGAGGTCGGCGAGGTTCTCCGAGATGAGGTCTGCAGACGCGGACAGACGGGATAGCTCAGGTAGAGCGTACCCGCCGAGCACATTCGCGGTCTCCCCTAGGGGGACCTCGTAGAATGGGAAGCGTGGAAACTCAACCTTGCTCACGATCTCGGCCTGCCAATCTCCGAACAGAGATTCAGGTCCTAGAACCACAGCCGGGTCGGGCGGCATGACCATATCTTGGTCGAGCAACATCGAGACTCGGACCGCTACGCCGTCGACCGTGATGCCCTCTACCCGCCCGATCCTCACGCCGAGATACTTGACCGCGTTGCCTTGGTTGAGCTGGCCGACTCCTCGGAGAAGCACATCTACTGCGGTCTGCGGTTGCCCGAAGTTCGTGCCTTTGAGCCACAGCGTGCCAACCACAGCGGTCAAGCCCGAGAAGATGATCACCAACCCTACCATCAGCTCACGGCCGCCGGTCATGGCGCGATCCCCATTAGCTCGGGGCGGCCCTCGATGAACCCCTTCACGACGGGGTCCTCACACATCCGCAGCTCATTCGGCGTGCCTTCAAAACGGATACCTCCATGGTAGAGCATCGCTACGCGGTCTGAGATTCGGAAGGCGCTCTTCATGTCGTGGGTGATCACAACACCGGTCACTCCGAGTTCATCTGACAAACGCACGATCAGCTCGTCGATCACCGCAGTGGTGACCGGGTCGAGCCCTGTGGTCGGCTCGTCGTAGAGCATGTACTTGGGTCGCGTGGCGATCGCCCGAGCAAAGCCTGCTCGTTTCCTTTGCCCCCCGGACAACTCGGAAGGCAGCCTTTGATCCGTCCCCTCGAGGCCAACCATATGCAAACACTCTACCACCCGCTCATCGATGGCCTCGTCGTTCAAGCTGGGCATTCTCCTCAGTCCCATGCCCACGTTCTCAGCGATGGTCATCGAATCGAAGAGGGCTGCGAACTGGAACACGTATCCGACGTTCCGCCGCAGGTCGTAGAGCGACTCCTGGTCCAGTCGGCTGACGTTTTGCTCATCGACATAAACCTCACCATCGTCGGGACGGAGGAGGCCGACCATGTGTTTCAGCGCCGTAGACTTCCCCGAGCCAGAGCCCCCGATGATCGACATCGTCTGGCCTTCTTCGATCGTCAGCGTGAGGCCTTTCAGGATCGGTGTGCCGCCGAAGGCCTTCTCGACGTCGAACATCTCGATGCTCACTCTGCACTGCTCCCTTTCGGAACACTCACTTTAGGAGCGTCGCCGCCCAGAAGGCGTCCAGAGCCAGGATGATCATCGTCGACACCACAACGGCTCGTGTCGTCGCACGGCCCACGCCTTCAGCTCCGCCAGTCGTGTGGAAGCCAAAGAAACACCCCACCGATGTGACGGCCAGGCCGAAGCTGATCGACTTGATGACAGAGAACCAAACGTCCCAGGTCTCGAAGAAGAGACGAAGTCCCTTCAAGAATTCGAACGCGGACATGTCGAGTCGACTCACAGCCGTGCCCAATCCTGCCGCGATGCCCAAGGCGTCCGCCAGGATCACGACCACCGGGAACATGATCGCTCCCGCGATCACCCTTGGAACGACCAGGTAGGCCACGGGATCGTACGCCAAGGTCTCCAGCGCGTCGATCTGCTCGCTGACACGCATCGAGCCGATCTCCGCGGCGATGTTCGCACCCACTCTGCCCGAGAGCGCCAGCGCCGTCAGCACCGGTCCGAGCTCCACCAACATGGTCTTGCCTACGAGTGCGCCCACGAAGTAAAGCGGTACGGCACCCGTGAGCGTGTACGAAGCCTGGAGCGCGAGCACGATGCCCGTAAACAACGCGACGAACAGCGCGATCGGAATCGAATCGACTCCGATCTTCGCCATCTGGCCGACTAGATGCGGCGCCCATAACGATACCTTGCGGAGCGCCCTGACCGCGTCAACAGCCAAGTACCCGGCCCTTCCCACAGCCCCCACGGTACGCAGCGTCGTGCGTCCGACGGCCTGGATCGGGCGAACTATGTGGGGCATGGGAGGGGGAGTCCTACTCGTCGGGAAGGTCCTCACTCTCGAGCGTGAACTCCACCTCCTCTTCCCTTCCGTTCCCATCGGGGAGCGCATACGAAATACGAATGCGCTTCACCGCCGCCCTCGGGTCCGTTAACGCCACCTCGAAATCCAAGGCCTGGTCACGCGAGACGATCCGCGTACGGACGCGATCGCCAAGGTCGGCCTGAGGCCCATTCACCGGATTCCGAAAAAGGGTCTTCGTCGACTGCCGACCTGTCTCGAGCTGACGTGTGACCTTCACCAGTTTCAGCCAATCCGGCTGGTAGCTCACGCCGTACTCGAAGCCACGCTGGTCGGCTCCGTTGCCTTCGCGATTGTGACGCGCCAACCCGACTCCTCTGGAGATGTGGAGTACATAGAAAATTCGCAAACGAATGTTTCTTGTGTACAGCCTAAATGTCAAGTTTCCGATTTGCCACTTCGGCTAAAGCGCAATGCCAGGAACGGTCTCACGCGATCACCCCTTCATATTTTTTCGACTAAACGTTCAGAGGCACCGAAACAAAAGTCAGAAAAAATATCACGAGAAGCAGCCACCCGAGGGCCCGACGTCTTCGCCCCACACTCTCTTCGGGTTGCACAACTGTGGGGTGGTCGACCCGACCCCGGTGTAACACCACGATCAGCAATGCCCACGCCCACCAACCCCACCAAAGCAGGCCGAGCGGGAGCAAGGCGAGCAAGAAGAGACGCGCCGCCTTCCCCTGATGCTTGGGCAAGAGCGCATACACGATGTGCCCACCGTCGAGTTGTCCCAGCGGGAGCAGGTTCAAGGCGGTCACGAACAAGCCGAGCCAACCCGCAAGCGCGAATGGGTGCAACAGTATCGGCATCTCGCCAAGCACACCGGGCGCGAGCCAGGTCGCCAACAGGTGGACAAGTACGCCGTTGCCGAGCCACACAGGCTGACCGGCGAACTGGATCACGAATGGGGTCTCGAGCGTAGCGCGGCCCGGTGCCACCTGAGAGAACGCCAACCCAATAGCCAGCAGCGGGAGCGATACTGCGAAGCTCGCCAGCGGGCCCGCCGCCCCGATGTCGAAGAGGATCGCACGCCGGATGGTCGGTCCCTTGAGACGGATGAACGCGCCCACGGTCCCGATGATCGAGAAGTACGGCGGGAAGGGGATGAAGTACGGAAGCGTCGCGCGAACCCGGTGAATTCTAGCGGCGACATAGTGCCCCATTTCGTGCACAAGCAGCACACCCAAAAACGGGATCGCAAACGGCGCCCCCCGCACCAACGCGCTCAAGTCGAGACCGGTCGGGTACGGGATCGTCGTCTCGCCCAGGCGAAAGAGCTGAGTGCCGAGCGGGTCGACACCGACCATGAGAGCGCCCGCGGCCATCGTGGAGACCATCGTGGCGGCGAAGAGCGCCAAGTGGATCCAGGGGCCCCGACCTCGTTCATCGGAGGCGTGATATACGAGTGCGACTTGGGTGCGGTCGCCCTCGTTCTTCAAGTGGGCTGAGGCCGGCCACGCTCGAAGCGCTGCCTGTACTTCCGGTGACGCCCCCGTGAGATCATCGCGGAGGGTGCCCTCGAGCAGAGTATCGTTGGGCAGTGACGTCAGTCGGTAGTCAGCCAAAAGAGGCAGCCACACACCCGGATCAGGCTTGACCGCCTTTCTGAGAGCCATTAATGTGGCCTCACTTCCTTAAAATCTACGCAAGCCCACCGCGCTCGGCAGGACTCCCAGTCGAGGGACCTGACCCCGAGCGGCACCCACCCGGCATTTGCGACCCCTCGGTCGATCCCTCCTTTCACCCTGCAGTACGCCGGCCCACCCGGCTGTTGTAGTCCACATTCATCGGAGTCCTCCTTCGTGGACATCGCAGAGCTAAAAAACAAGAGCGCAGGGGAGCTGCACGACCTCGCTGAAGAGCTGAACATCAGCAACTTCAACGGCCTCCGCAAGCAAGATCTGATCTTTAAAATCGAGCAGGCCCTCCTCGAATCGGACGTCGTTCTTCGCGGAGAAGGGGTGCTCGAGATCCTCACGGAGGGGTACGGCTTCCTACGTTCACAGGACTGGAACTACGTGTACGGTCCTGACGACATCTACGTGAGTCCGTCGCAAATCAAGCGCTTCGACCTGCGAACCGGCGATATGATCGGTGGGCGGGTTCGTCCTCCTAAGAGTGGCGAGAGGTACCTCGCTCTTCTCAAGGTAGAGGTCGTGAACGGGCTCGATCCGGAGGACGCAAAGAGTCGGAAGAGTTTCGATGATCTCAAGCCGTGTTACCCCGAGCACAGACTGAAATTGGAGGTGCTCGGCGAGCAGGCAGCTCTCTCCATGCGGGTGTTCGACCTGATCGCGCCGATCGGGAAGGGTCAGCGAGGCCTCATCGTGTCTCCCCCGAAAGCCGGCAAGACCACGATCCTTCAGGAGATGGCCCGCTCGATCGCCATCAACGAGCCTGATGTGCACTTGATCGTGCTTCTCATCGACGAACGCCCCGAAGAAGTCACCGACATGGAGGAGCAAGTCGACGCCGAGGTCATCTCGTCGACCTTCGATGAGCCCGCCGAACGACACGTCCAGGTCGCGGACATGGTGATGGAAAAAGCTAAGCGGCTCGTCGAGCATGGGAAGGACGTCGTAGTCCTGCTCGACTCGATCACCAGGCTAGCGCGCGCCTACAATACGACCATGCCGCATTCAGGTCGTATCATGTCCGGAGGCATCGATGCCAACGCGTTGCAGAAACCCAAAAGGTTCTTCGGCGCGGCGAGAAACATTGAGGCCGGAGGATCCCTCACGATCATCGCCACGGCACTCATCGAAACCGGTAGCCGCATGGACGAAGTGATCTTTGAGGAGTTCAAAGGCACCGGGAACCTGGAGTTGGTCCTAGATCGAGAAATTTCTGATAAGCGAATCTTCCCGGCAATCAATCTCAATAAGTCCGGCACCCGGAAGGAAGAGTTGCTGCTCAACGAGACAGAACTCAATCGCACCTACCTGCTTCGAAACTTCCTGGCTGATATGCCTCCGGCGGAGGCGATCGAGTTCTTGCTTGGGCGCATCAGTGAGACGGAGAGTAACCAGGACTTTTTGGACTCCATGGCTCGGGGTGAGTAGCGGGGGAACCTTCCTTGGCTCACGCATCGTTTTCCCGGCCGCCCTTCCGCGCCGCCAAACGAGGCAAGGTCGCGCCGGAAGGTTCCCCCGCTCCTCACCCTTGGGTGACCCTACACTTGGGGGCTTCGTAGGTCGTAGCTCCACGCTCAATCAGATCATGCTTCGGCGCGCCTCCGAGGCCCTAGCAGCGGAGGTTTTTCGCTTCACGCAACGTAGGCGGACATTAGGACTCGACCTCAAGACACGATGGATCCTCATATGAAAACGTTCAGCCTCCGTTTTTCGGAAAGAAGAGTTGCCCAGTGGGCGATCGCTTACCTCGCGGTCTCTTGGGTCGGGCTGCAGGTCTTGCAGCTCGTATGGGAGGTGTTCGAGTGGCCGCTCACGCCGCTGCGGGTCGTCATCGGCGTGCTTGCTGCGGGCTTTCCGATAACTGTGGTACTCGCGTGGGTGCGTCAGCCGGCTGACGTATCGAAGGCTGACCCAGCACAGACATCACCCACGCCCGGGCATACTGCGGGGATGCTAACATCCGTAGCGGTCGTGCTCGTGTTGCTGACAGGAGTCGGTTGGACAGTACGCCGTTCGCTGGATCGCCAGTGGGCCGGGGGCGAGGCCGTGCTAGAGATCGGGCAGTTGTCCGACGTCGGAGATTTCGCAGCAGCAATCGAGATCGGGGAGCGCGCCCTCGGCATCCTCCCCGAGCTACCCGTGCTCGATAGTCTCCTCGACGCGGTGTCACAGGCTCCAATCGTTGAGACCGATCCAGTAGGGGCAGTCGTGTCGGTGAGGGCATACGCTGATATGGAGGCTCCATGGGTCGAACTGGGCGTCACGCCCCTGTCGGGTGTGCGAATACCAAGGGGCCTCAAGCGATGGCGGCTCGAGAAGGCTGGATTCGAGACGCTGGAGGTGATGGGAGACGGGGGAGTGGTCCTAAACGTGACCCTTCCGCCGGAGGGCTCGACTCCGGAAGGCATGGTCGGCGTACCAGGTGGCGTTGCTGGGGGGTTCATCACGGCGATCGGGGCACTCGTCCCCTTGGCCTACGGCGACTACTACATGGACCGGTACGAGGTGAGCAATGAGCAGTTCAAGGAGTTCGTTGACGCCGGCGGCTACGAGCGCGAAGAGTTCTGGCTGCACGCCTTCATGGAGGGAGGGCGTAGGCTGAACTGGTCCGAGGCGATAGAACGATTCGTCGACGCCACCGGACGGGCCGGAGCCGCTACGTGGGAGCTTGGCCGCCCGAAACCAGGCGACGAGGCACTGCCGGTCACGGGCGTGAGCTGGTACGAAGCAGCCGCATATGCCGAGTTCAGAGGACAAAGCCTGCCCACCTTGCGGCACTGGGTCCAGGCGGCAGGTACGGGCCGAGGTGGCCTGATCATCCCCTCAGTAACTTCGGGGGAGGTGGGCCGGCAGCGCCCGGAACGTTCGGGGGGATGAGTCCCACGGGCGCCTTCGACATGGCCGGCAACGTGCGCGAATGGGTTCTGAACAGCTCGGGAGAGGAGAGGCACGCGGTCGGCGGAGCCTGGAGCGACCAAGCCTACTTCTTCAGCGGACCCAACATCCAGCCCCCCCTCGATCGGTTGCCAGTCAATGGTTTCCGCCTCGCTCAATACACGCACGAGGGTGATTTCGAGGGCGAGGGAGAGGTGGACATGCCCCTACTCGTGCGGGACTACGATGAGGAGCAGCCTGTCTCGGACGAGGTCTTCCGAGCCTTCTCCACCCAATTCGACTATGACCCCGCGCCACTTGATGCGGTAGTTGAGGAGACTCTCGAACATGAGTTCGGATCGGTCGAGATCGTTTCGTACGAGGGCGTCGGTTGGGGCCGAATCCGTGCCTACCTCTACCCGCCAGCTGAGTACAAGCCACCGTACCAAGCCGTAGTCTTGTTCCCGGGATCTTCGGCCGCCGTCCTGCAACCTGACCCCGATCCGCTGAGCGCCCCAAGGATCCAACATTTCGTAGCGAGCGGCCGGGCTGTCCTCATACCAATTGTTCGAAACACGTACTCGCGAGCGTACCCGGATCAGCCGCCCGGGATGAACACGACCTGGCCCAGGCCCACCAGAGAATATGTCGACCTAACGCGCAGTTGGGTCTCGGAGATGAGACGGTCGATCGACTACCTCGAGAGCCGATCGGAGATCGACGCAGACAACGTGGCATATTTCGGCATCAGTTGGGGTGGCCGTCTCGGAGCGATCATTCCGGCTGTCGAGCCTCGATTCAAGTTGAATCTGGTCATGATTGGCGGCTTGGCGTCTGGTTCGGCGCTGGCCGAGGTCGACCAGATCAACTATGTGACACGGATTACCGTACTGACCCTGGTGCTCAATGGACGATACGATCCGTTGGAGCCGGTCGAGAGCGCCCAGCTTCCGATGTTGCGTCTGCTGGGAACGCCGGAAGCGGACAAGCGCCACGTCATCTACGAGGGGTTCGCTCATTCACTGCCGGGGAACGAGATGGTGCGCGAGACGCTCGACTGGCTCGACAAGTATTTCGGGCGCCCGGATCGTTAGCCAGACCTATCCACGCCCCAGGCCGCGACTCTGGCTTCCTAGCTCTGGTGCCGCTGCTTCCCAGACACCAGCACGTCGTAGGTGGCTCGTTGAGCAGGACTCAGTTTGGCAGGGAGGCTAACCAGGATCGCTCGCACGCCCTGATTCTGCGGCACGTGGAGCACGAGCCGGTCGGGCGGTGCGGGTGATTCGTGAGGGTGGGCCAGGCCAGTGGTGTCGATGCTGATGGTCCGGCCGGGAGCCAGCGACTCCGCAAGCATGCGTCCGTACTCAGCCCACGCGACGAGTGGGTCGACGGATCCCGCCGCTACTTCGGGGATGAGACGGTCCTGATAGTAGCCAACCGCCTCGGAATACGCGGAGGCATCCGCACTCTTGAGTTCACGCAGCCTGTCCCGGTAGAACTCCCGCGGGTCGCGCGAACCAGAGGACTCGAGAGCTTCCTGCAGGCGGCGGTCGGCTTCGGCGGCATGGTCTTCGGACATGGTGGGAAGGATGACGTCACGGCGGGGTAGTTGCAACGATGTCGGCTACCGAATCATCGTTCGAGTACCTGGACCTCTCCTGGGAGATGTTTGGGGAGCTCTGCCGCGCACTCGCGCTCAAAGTGGCCCGAGACTATGACCCTGAGGTCGTCGTGGGTATCGCTCGAGCGGGAGCGCTCCCGGGCGCGGTCATTGCGACGATCCTCGGAGTCGACTTCTACTCGATGAAGATCTCGAGGAAGGGCGACGACGATCAGGTACGCGACCGACCGGAGGTCCTCTCGGCGGCGCCCCGCGAGGTCGAGGGCAAGCGGGTACTCATCGTCGACGAGGTGACGACGTCCGGAGCCACGCTTCGGCTTGCGCTCGCCGCAGTTCGCGACACACGCCCCACCGAAGTCCGTACGGCTACCAGCTTTGCGCGCACACGCGGCTACAAGCCGGACTACTTCGCGCTGGAGACCGACGCCGAGGTGGTCCTCCCCTGGGATCATCATCTCTTGGAAGAGGACGAGTTCGTCGCCAACCCCCGGTATGGGGACGCAGTGGACTAGTGGTGCACGTGGATTGACGTCGGCGGTTCGTCGCGAGCCGGCCTAGTCGTCCTCGACCAAGTAGGCTACACCCCAAGCTCCGATGCCCAGATGGGTTGCGATCACGGGTGTGACCGGCGCCGAAAGTACTTCCACATGATCTCCGTAGTCGGCGCGTAGCCGCATCGTCGCAGGCTTCACAACTTCGGGAACACCCACATGCACGACCCCGAAGCGAACCCTGTCCGTACCCTGAGGAATCGCCTGGCGGAGCTGCCGCATCAACTCCTCCCCCGCGCGATCCATGCCCCGCGCCCGCCCGACGGGTTCGACCTTCCCGGTCAAGGAGAGTTGTAGAATAGGCTTGATGCCGAGTACCCTGCCTAGCAGGGCCCGGCCACGGCCGATCCGGCCGGACGCGATCAAGCGATCGAACGTATCCACGGTAAAGAGGATGCCTGACTGTCGGCGAACCCTATCGATTTCACGAACGATATCCGTGGGCGCCCACGCGAGTTCTGCGAGTTCGCAGGCCTTGAGCACCAGCAAGCCCTGCAGAAGAGACGCGCCAAGTGAGTCCGCGAGATGCACCGGGGCGCCCTGGAAGCGAAGCGCGGCGGCCTCGGCAGAGTGGAAGGTTCCGGACAGCGACGAGCCAGCCAGCACTCCGACCACAGCTTCACCTTCCTCCGCAGCTCGCCCGAAGGTGTCGAGGAAGTCGGCCGGAGCCGGCTGACTGGTCGTGGGTAACGCGGATTCGTTCGCCAGTTTGCGATGAAACTGCTCGGCCGTGATATCGACCCCATCTCGGTACGTCTGATCTCCATCCACGAGCACGAGAGGCGTGACATGGATGCCGTGCGCGCGTAAGACCTCCTCCGGCAGATCAGCGGCCGAGTCGGTCATAACCGTTACCGGTCTCCGAGCGAGCTGGATGTGTCCACGCGCGGCGCGCTCGATCGCGTCGTACTGCGCATGCATGTCCTCCGCCTTGTGGGTGACCAGCTCCCCTACCCCGCGCAGATAGGTGAACACATGATCGGGTTCATTGGTGTGCACGTGGATCTTCAAGACGTCTTCAGAGCGAATCACTATGAGCCAATCTCCCAGATCCCGCAGCTCATCTCGCACTTCGCGCTGCGACGGAAGGTCCTCTCCGCGAACCAGTGCTTCGGTGCAGAAGCGATATTGCTCTTCGTCGCCCGGATACTCCGCACGAGCGACAGCCGCGGCGTCTTCGGATAGCGAGGCCACAGGCTCCCCGCTCACAAGCGGATCTCCGTTCACCAAGTGAAGCACCCCCTCGAGCAGACTCACGAAGCCCTTGGCGCCAGCGTCGACGACTCCCGCCTTCTTGAGCACTGGCAGCAGGTCCGGCGTGCGAGCCAAGGAGCCGCGAGCTTCTCCAATCATCAGGTCCAGGAGCGGCACGAAGTCCCGCGTATTCGAGCTCGTTGCCGAGTCGGCGGTCTCGCGGATCACGGTGAGGATCGTGCCCTCGACCGGATTGTCGAGCGCCTCCTGGAGACTGTCAGCGCCTGCACGCAACGCCTTCGAAAACTTCTCCGTATCGACGCGGTCCAGCCCCGTGAGATCGTCCGCAAACCCGAGCAGGAAGTGGGACAGCATCATCCCGCAGTTGCCACGCGCGCCCAGCACCGCGGCCTGAGCGACCTGATGCGCCATCTCGGAGACCCCGCGGGCATCACTAGATCGGATGTGATCAGAGATTGCACGAACCGTGAGCGCTAGGTTCGTGCCCGTGTCTCCGTCAGGGACGGGGAAGACGTTGATGCGGTTCAACTCCCCTCGGTACTGCTGAGCGAAATCACACGCGGCAATGAGCCCTCGTCTCAGCCGCGGGCCATCCAGATATCGGATCTGCATCGCGCGTGTCCTGTCCCCCTGGTGGTGACCGAGGCGTTGCTGGAATCGCGGCACAATGTACGAAGGCATGGGAGCTGCGGACATCTCACCCGGCGTAGCTGGGCCACCTACGTTAGGTTTCCCCGCTCGTTTTGGGCGGCAGCCTCACCCGTTTCCAGGAGTCAGCGGTGGAATTCTAGCCGGTCATTCAGCATTGGCTGGTAGGAGTCGCTCGGGCGGCCAAACTCCCCGGCGCTGAAGAACTGAGCATCGACTCGGGCACCGAACTCGCGGGCGCCTGGGACCTCGTTGCCATGGCCACCGGCACCTCTCCTGACGAGTTGGCCGAGCGCGTCGCAGCGCACTATCGGCTTGCGGTCGCAGACCTGTCCGCAGCCGACCCTCATGCTCACAAGCTGATCCCTGCCCTCATGGCGAGGAAGCGAAACGTCGTCGCACTCAGCTACACTGAGCGTTCGCTGGTGGTCGCAACAGCGGACCCCGTCAGCATGGAAGCCGAGAGCGAGCTGCATCGGATCTCATCGCGGACAGTGCATTTCGAAATGGCTCCGCCCGAACTGCTCGCCGCCGCCGTTCGAGGCCTCTATCCGGAGTACGAGGGGCTACGCCACGAGGTGCCGCCGCTAACGCCGGGAGCAAAGGGTGGGCCCCGCATCCTGGTGGTCGATGACGACCCCGCCGTGCGTCTGCTGCTCACGACGATGCTCTCCCGAAAAGGATTCCGGGTTGCCGAAGCCACAGACGGCCCCGAGGCGCTCGACCTGTTGCGAGTCGGAGAACGCTTCGATCTCGTGACGCTGGATCTGCGCATGGACCAGATGCACGGTCTCGAGGTTCTTCGAAACATCCGCTCCCGGCTTGCCACTGGCAGTCTCCCCGTCATCGTGGCGACGGGTACGGATGACCCCGCGACAGAAATGGAGCTCTTCGAAGCGGGCGCGGACGATTTCGTCGTTAAGCCGGTTGACCCCCGGCGGTTCTTACTGCGCATTCGGGCTGTACTTCGGTGGCGGAGTTCGGACCCATTGGCCGACCTCTTCTAGGAGATTCGCCAGCCAACATCGCTTTGCTTAAACACGTGGCCAACCCCCGTGTACCTAACGTTCTCGGCGGCCACCGCATCCAACAAAATACCATGAGTCAGCAAAAGCCATCAGCCCTGAACCGCTTTGTCGCCGAGACGCGACGCCGCCACTTAGTGCGCTTCTCACTCGGCTACGCAACCGATTCGCTCGATCGCCGTTCTCCCACTCGACGATTTCTCGCCCGACGGCAGTCAAGAGTACTTCACCGCTGGCATGCACGAGGAACTCATCGCCAAGCTGAGTCAGCTTGAAGAGATACGAGTCGTGTCGCGGACCTCGGTCATGCGCTACGCCAGCACCACGAAGTCAGCGCCGGAGATCGGGCGCGAGTTGAGCGTCGATGCGCTGATCGAAGGCTCGGTGAACCGCTCGGGAGATCAGGTGCGGATCACGCTCCAGATCATCCATGCATCGAGTGACTCGCACATCCAGACGCTTCAATTCGACCGTGAGGTCGGCAACGCGCTGGCGCTGCAGACCGAGGTCGCGCACGAGGTTGCTCGCCAGATCGACAGCGAGCATACCGAAGATCTGTTAGATCGCACGGCAATGAACGCCGAGCCGGCCGCCCAGGAAGCCTACCTCATGGGCAAGCATGAGTACGATCGCGGTACCCGAGAAGGGTACCGCACGGCCTTCGAATACTTCTCGGACGCATTGGAGAATGACCCGGACTTCGCACCTGCGATGGCGGGGCTGGCGGGTGCACGATTCCTGGTGGACTTGGAAGACGGCGAGATGGATCCAGACGAGATCGCGAGAGCTCGATCTGAGGCTGCAAGGGTGCTCGCGATGGACACGCATTCCATCGAAGCGAGGGAAGTGTACTCCTATATCGAGCAGTCGATTCCGCTCATGACACCGGAGCCGGACCTGTCCCCCGCAGCGAACGCGGTGGGCGAGGTACACACGATGCGCGTGGTGACGATTCCCGGATTGCCGGATTCGATCATGGTAGATGTCGCGAGCTTCGATACCGAGTGGGTTTCTGCGATGAGCGGCCTAGGCCAACGCCTGGAGGAACTGGTTCGTGTGCGTTCGATGCGCGGAGGCTCCGCCCCGGGCTCGCGGGCAGCGCTAACCGCCAGGCAGTTCATGGGCTCCGGTCGCTTCAACGAAGCCAGAGGAATGCTCGAGGGCGTCGTCGCCGCCTCTCCGGACCTCGCGTGCGCTTGGGAGATGCTCACGAGGTCGGAGGTGTCCGAGGGAGATGTCGAGGGCGCTGTTGACGTCGTAGTCAGGTGGCAGGAAACCGGAGCAGAGGGCTCCCCAGACCAGCAGATCGTCTCGAGCCTTCAGCAGGCGGTCGAACACAACGGAGTCCAAGGATACTGGGCCTGGGCACTCGATCGAATGGAGGCGGCGGGAGTCGCTAGAAGCGCCCCCGAGCCCTTTCCTTCCCTGGCAGGATCTCCAAGCAGGTGGTCCACCACCCGGTGAGAATCGTCTGCACGAACTCCTCGGGCAGGCGCTCGGAGCGCATTTCGGCGGCAAGCTGCTCGTGATCGTACTGAACGGGGACGAAGTCGACCGACAGCTCGCGGGCCTTAGCCTGGAGCACTGCATACCACACCTCGGTGCGCCCATCGTTCGCCGGCCGGCCCAAGGCGCCCACGTTGACATAGGCCCCGGCAGGCGTCTCCCGCGACTCCCCGATCAAACCCGGTGTGCTCAGGTCGCCCCAGCTCCGCATCCAGTGGATACCGGTATGGGTACCCAGGATGACGTCGGCCTGACCGTCGAGCGCCAGCTTCTGCAGAAATTGCGTCGGCGTGGTGGACTCCCACAAGAACTCGTTCATCTGCCGGGGGCTCCCGTGACACGCCAGAACCGACAACTCTCCCAACTGGAAGCGCAGTTCAGTCGGGAAGGTCCCCATCCAGGCCCGGTGTTCGGGCGACGTATTTTGGAACGTGTACTGATAGGACAGGCGCGCGTACTGATTGTCCCGTGGGTCCGTGTACCCGCACTGGCAGTCGTCCAGTCCACGCGCGACGGAGTCGTCGTAGTTGCCGCATACGACCGGGATCTCGGCCTCCCTCAGCAAGCGCGCTGCCTTGTCCGGGTTGGGGCCAAAAGCGCCTAGGTCGCCGAGGCAGATGATCTGGTCGACGTCCCTCGCGCGTGCGTCCGTGATGGCGGCCTCGAGTGCGATGTGGTTCGAGTAGACCCCGCCGAAGACTGCGACACTGTTGTAGGCTCCCGGAGTTCGGCGCGGGCTCACGAATGATCCTGCGCGTAACCCGGTACGTTCGAGCAAATCGCACCGCTTACATAACATGTAAGGCAGGCTTGCTCAGACAGCCGCGCCGGGGTGTCCACCGCCTCCTGTAACGTCTCACCGAGCCGACCGGACTCATACTCGAGCAGGATCGGGCAGACCCAGACTCCACGCGCTGTGACGAGTCGAGCACGGGCGCAAAGCAGCAGATCTTGATCGTAGACGGCCATCATCTTGGCCGTCACTCGCTCGGTTTCAGCATAGCCTCCCGATCGCGCTGCCTCAGCCCCCATCCTCAAGGGCGGCAGGATCTTCAACCGGGCACGCGTATACCCAATGTCTGCGAGCAGTTCGCGGAACGCGCCCAGCACCTCCGGCGTCTCGAAATCGTCCCAGGTCTGCATCGCGGTCACGATGGGTAGGAAGCCGGCGGCGACCAGGCGAGCCATCCCGTCCATCGCCCTCACGAACGCCCCCTCCCCGCGCAACGCGTCGTTCATCTCGGGGGTGGTGCCGTCGATGCTCACACGCACCTCCAGCGTGTACTGCGAACCCTCCGCGATTCGCGCCAGATCGTCCACAGTCCGCTGTGGAAGAAGCGTCGCATTGGTGAGAACCGTCGCAGGACCGAACGCCAGCGTGTCGGCCAGGATGCCCAGCATGTCACGATTCATGAAAGGCTCGCCACCCGTGAAGTAGTACTCCTTCACACCCATGGAGGCCGAGGCGACGAGGGCCTCGCTCACCTGCGCTCGATCGAGAAACCAATGACTGTGGTTGTCAGGCGAGCACGAGATGAAGCAGTGGGAGCACTTCAGGTTGCACACCGTGCCCGCGACCTGGAACCACAACTGGTCCAAGGCTGTGAGCGGCACTGTGGGGGCGTCGAGGATGGGAAGAGTTCTGCTCATGCTCTATGTGTTCCGCTCATGCTCCTGGGGTGGCGTGAAGGACGCCACTCATCGTACGACTCTGCGGCAGCTCGTGGTAGAAGCCCGGCGGCCCTCCATCGTTGCTACCCATGGGACCCGGCTTCAGAGGCTCCCAGTCCTAGGAATCCCCGCAAGCGACCGTACGGTTCCGAGCGCCCGATTCCCGTAGGTGAAACCCTCGGCGGGTGCGGCTCGTCTTACTTGATATCTGCTCGTGCTCGTGGCGATCGTAGCGAGTTGGGTGCCAGCATTCCGTGCGGCGCGCCTGGACCCTGTGGAGGCGCTTCGGACCGAGTAAGTTGAGGGGAGGAGACTCCCGTTCACGCCCCACCACCCTGCCATGACGTTTGTCGCCGTAAACCCCGCAACCGGGGAAACGATCGCGAGATATCCGAGGACGACGCCCCACGAGGTGGAGCTAATCGTCGCTCGCGCGCACGCAGCACACGCCCAGTGGCGGGATCAGCCCGTTTCGGCCCGGGCGGCGCGGCTGGCCAAGCTCGGCTCCCTGTTGCGTGAGCGAGCGAACGACTTCGCTCAGCTCATGACCGCGGAGATGGGAAAGCCGTTGAACCAGGCCATCGGCGAGGCGACCAAGTGCGCGACTGTCTGCGACTATTACGCCGCAAACGCAGAGCAATTCTTGGCGCCAGTTTCTGCACCGACCGACGCTTCCGTCAGCTATTGGGTCCCTCGTCCACTCGGGGTCGTGCTCGGCGTCATGCCTTGGAATTTCCCGTTCTGGCAAGTCGTTCGATTCGCAGCACCGACCCTGACGGCAGGAAACGCCATACTGCTCAAGCATGCACCATGCGTTCCGGGATGCGCCGCAGCGCTCGAGACGCTGTTCAACGACGCAGGGTATCCCGCAGGGCTCTTCGCCAACCTCTTCATCGACGTCGAAGCCACCGGTGACGTGATCGACCACGAACTCGTGCGGGCCGTCAGTCTCACCGGTTCCGTGCGTGCAGGTCGCGCAGTCGCGGGTCGCGCAGGCGCCGCAATCAAGAAGTGCGTACTTGAGCTCGGAGGCAGTGATCCATCCCTCGTGCTGGAAGACGCCGATCTGGACGAGGCGGTGGCGAGCTGTGCCCTCGGGCGACTCCTAAACGCCGGCCAGAGCTGTGTGGCAGCAAAACGCTT
>Ga0115002_10002659_pt1 | contig 23149 bp, 19 predicted proteins | sample ArcticOcean_MG_C_8_FD_89576 | JGI IMG/M metagenome (GOLD analysis project Ga0115002, IMG submission 89576) | Marine microbial communities from western Arctic Ocean - ArcticOcean_MG_CB11_86 | ecosystem: Environmental > Aquatic > Marine > Oceanic | place: Arctic Ocean: Canada Basin | collected... | reverse complement strand
AGCGTCGTGAGCGACATCCAGACCATTAGTCCCATCACGAACCACTTGGCGACCGACGCGGTGACGATGCCTGCGGCAAGTCGAGGTTGTTTGAGTGCTTCGAGTCCATCGGCGGCGGACACTAGTAATTCGACCAGCTTGGATCTCCAAAGAGTGGGCAGGAACACCAGGCAGGTGTTGCAGATCCAGTCGAGCAGTTTCAGGCATGGTTCGGACGCGAACACGAAGGCGACTGCGGCGGCCAGCAGCAGGCCGGTGAAGACTGCCAGGGTGACGGCGGCCGTCTGGTATTCTTCGGGCAGCGGCCGACCGCACTGCAGGCCGACTCCGAAGACGACCAGGATGGCGAGGAGGTCGAAGAGTCGTTCGAGGATGACAGTCGAGAGGACTGCGGCACGGGGCACGTTGCGAGTTCGACCCAGCACGTGCACTCGGACCAGCTCCCCCAGGTGAGCCGGGAGGATGTTGTTGGCCATGAAGCCGATCATCAGCGGCCCGGCCACGTCACGGACACGCATCGATGCGACAGGTTCGAGCAGCAGTTTCCATCTCCAGGCCTTCAACGTGAAGAACACGAAGAGCAGGAGCCCCATCAGCGGCGCGAGTGACCAGTTGGCCGATTCGAGTCGCTCGGCGACGGTGGGCCAGTCGACGTTTCGAAACGCGTACCACAGGCAGGCTGCGGCGACGAGGAAACCGGGTAGCAGTTTCAGGAGTCGCCACGTTGTCTGTCGACCGCCGACCATCGGGGCTCACTGTGCTGGTTTGGGAGATGTCTTGTCATTCTGGCCAGCGGATTCTATGTTCACTGCTGCTACGAGGTCCACGCGGATTCCGAATGCGGTTCAGGACGAACCCTCTGCAGGCCTGATGGCACAATGGCAAGGACGCCGGTCGATGAGCCAGCTGAAACTGTTTCGCCCTCCGTCGGAACTGACTTCGGCCGAAGTTTCGGACGCGCGTCCGCTGATCTATTCGATATCGGCCTTTCGTCTTCCCGTCCGTTCGGTGTCTCAACAGCCCGCCCTGTTGCGTGCTCGGGCGATCCATGCCAACCGCAGCTGTCGGCAGTGTGGTCGCACGACGGTCGTGCCGCTGGAATTTGAGGATGCGGCCAGCAATGGCCGTCTGATGCCGAGTCCCGGCACCGCCACGTTGGCTGGTTTCGCCTGTCATGGGTGTGGAGCCCGCTGGGTGTTGGAGCCCGAGTCGGCCGACGCCTAGCGACCTCAACAAACGGTCGTTATGCTGACCGCGTTCTCTGACCGGTGTGAGTGAGTGAGTGCTGCAGATGGCCAAGGTGTTGATCATCATCGGCGACGCGACCGAGTGTCTCGACACGATGTACCCTTACTTTCGGATCGCCGAGGACGGGTACGAAGTGGTCGTGGCGGCCCCCGAAAAGCGGCTCTACCACATGGTGCTGCACGAGGTGCCTCCGGGAAGCGACTGGGACATCACCCGGGAGACCGCCGGCTATCACTTGGCCAGCGACATCGCCTTTCGCGACGTCGTGCCCGAAGACTACGCCGGGCTGTTTGTCTCGGGAGGCCGTGCTCCGGAATACCTGCGTTACGACCAGGACCTGCTGGCCTTGACCCGGCATTTTTTCGAAGCCGGCAAGCCGGTCTGCAGTGTGTGTCACGGGATCGAGATCATAGCGGCGGCCGATTGCATTCGTGGCAAGACGATCACGACGGTCGCCAAGTGTGCACTTGATGCGACGACGTTCGGAGCCGAGTACGTGGATCAGGCGTGTGTGATCGACGGCAACCTGGTGTGTGGCCGGACTTGGCACGACAACACGCCGATGATGAAGGCCTTTATGGAACTGCTCAATGCCCAGACCGATTCTCAGCATCCTGACCCATAGTCGTTCCAGCCGTACGGGTCTCGTACTGGCGTGTTGTGCTCTGCTCGGGACGTCATCGGCCCAGGCGGGCGATTGGCCTCAGATCCTCGGCCCCAACCGCACCGGCATCGCCAGTGACGAGCGTCTGGCTGAAACATGGCCAGCCACTGGCCCGCGTGTGGTTTGGGATCATCTGATGGGTTCTGGCTTCTCCGGCGTGGCGGTATCCGGCGGTCGGGTGCTGGTCTTTGACCGAGACGGTGAACGGGAACGCTTGACGGCGGTGTCGGCTTCGTCAGGCAAAACGCTTTGGCAGGCCAGTTTCCCGGCGACATTCGTGCCCGCCTATGTCAACGACAACGGGCCACGTTGCGTACCGACCGTGATCGGAAACCGTGTGGTGGTCTTTGGAGCGACTGGGGGGCTGCGTTGCCTGGAGGCGGGGTCGGGCAAGATTCTTTGGAGCCACGACACGATGGCGTTGTTCAATTCGAAACGTGCCTTCAAGGGCGAGCCGCCGGAAGGGTATTTCGGCAAGGGCAGCTCGCCGGTCGTGGCCAACGGGTTGGTGATCGTCAATGTTGGCGGTGCCGAGAAGAACGCCGGAGTGGTGGCATTCGGGCTGGCCGACGGCAAGGTGGCCTGGAAGTCCAGCGACGTCCGAGCCAGCTACTCGTCACCGGTTCTGGCCAATATCGGTGGTAAGTCTCAGGTGATCGTCGCCGCACGCCTGAACGTCATTTCGCTCGATCCACGCACCGGCAAAGAGTTGTTTCGTTTCCCGTTTGGTCGGAGCGGACCAACTGTCACGGGTGCTTCGCCCGTCGTTGTTGGTGACCAGGTCTTCATCACCGCCAGTTATCGGTTCGGTGCGGTGATGACCAAGGTCGTTGGTGGCCGGTTGAGCGAGACGTGGCGCAGTGACGACGTCTTGTCGAGTCAGTACACGACGGCCATCGTTGATGACGGGCGATTGTACGGTATCCACGGTCGGCAGGACGTTGGCGGAGCGGCATTGCGTTGCGTCGACGCGTCGACGGGAAAGGTGGTCTGGGAAGAAACCGGATTTGGCTACGCCACGCTGATCGCTGCCGACGGGAAACTGTTGATTCAGAAGACGAACGGTACGCTGGTGCTCGCACGTCTTTCGCCGAACGGTTACCACGAACTGGCCACTGCGAAGGTGCTGACCGGAACCGCACGGGCATTACCGGCACTGGCCGGGGGGCGGTTCTACGTGCACAACAGCCGGACCCTGAAGTGCCTTGAAGTGGGCCGGGTGGCACGGTGACGCGGATCATCTCGTGCCTGACAAACAGCTACGGCCGTTTCGGGGCTCAGGCGGCCATCGAGATGGTTCGCGAGGCGGGGATCGAGTGGATCGAACTTCCGATCCGTACCGAAGGTGCCGATTCGATTTTCGGCGATGTGCCGCTGTTGGACCACATGGCCACGTCGGAACAACTGGCGGCCGTCGTTGGACGGTTGGCCGACCATGACGTCAGGCTGTGCAGCTGCAACGTGACCAGCGGCAATCCACTGGACCGCGATGTCCTGGCCGTCACGCTCAGGAAACTGGACGTCGCCGCTGATCTGGGTGTCGATCTGGTTGTCGGTGGTGCTGGAGAAGCCGACAACGAGTCGGATCTGAAGGCACTGTACGGCAACCTGCGGACGATCGGAGACCACTCGACGAAACTGGGGATAACCTATTGCTTTGAAACACATCCCGGTCTCTGCCAGGACCATGGCGGAATGATCGACGCCATGCACGAACTGGAACATCCCGGGCTCAGGCTCAATTTCGACACCGCCAATATTCTGTACTACAACGAACCGATCAATGGCGAGATCGCCCTGGCGAAGGTCTGTCAGTGGGTGTCGCACATGCACCTGAAGGACTCGCACGGTGAGTTCCACGACTGGTACTTCCCGGCGCTCGGGTATGGTGGAGCGGTCGACTTTGTGCGGGTGCTCGAGTTGATGGACGTGTGCGGTTTTTCGGGGCCTTACAGTCTTGAGATCGAGGGGATCGAAGGCGAGGGCGAGTTGACGCTCGAGGCGATTCAGCAGCGGATCGTCGACAGCATGTCGCACCTGAAGATGTGCGGTTACTGTGACTGAATCAAACGAGTATCAGGGTGTGAGGATTTCAGCATGCGACTGTTTGGAACTGTGGCGGCTCTGGGCCTGATCGCCGCATTGGCGGCACCCGTGGGTGCCGCTGGCAACAAGTACAACCACATCACTCACGGCCCCATTCTTGGCCGCATCAGTTCGCACGGTGTCGGTATCTGGGCCCGCACGTTGCGGACGGGCCATTTTGTTGTCCGATACGGCACGGCACCCGGCCGGCTGGACAAGCAGACCGGCCCGATCGCCACTCGGCTGGAACGTGACAACACCGGTTGGGTGCACATCAAGGGACTCGAAGCGGACTCCCGGTACTATTACGAGTTGTCGATACCGGATCAAACCGGATTGACCGGCAAGCGAGGTTCGTTTCGGACATTGCCTGACTCGAAACTAATGGTAGACGCCGAGTTGAATCCGCGTGGATTGTTCAATTTCAGTTTCGAATTCGCCTGCGGCAACAACCAGAACCCCGGCCACAGCAACGGTCCGGGCATGCCAACATTTGCCACGATGTTGCGGCAGATCAAGGACCGGATCCATTTTGCCGTTTTGAACGGCGATTGGCTTTACGAATCGCGACGGGAGTACCAACCGGATCAGTGGTTCCGGCAGGTCGACATCCCGGAGAAGCAGATGCCCGACGTGGTCCGGGTGGCTCCGTCGATTGTTGGTGTCTGGCAGAACTACAAGCAGTTTCTGGAACAGGCTCCTCACCTGGAGACTTGGCACCGTCATGTGCCGAGTTTCTTCACCTACGACGACCACGAGATTCTTAACGATGTCTGGGGTGCCGGCTCGCCGGGTTTGCGGGACCGCCGGGCGGTGTTCCGAGACGTTGGTGTTCGGGCCTGGTACGACTACCTGGGGTGGAGCAACCCGACCACGTTTAGCCAGGCGATCCATTTCGGCCGCGGGCGTGTGCGTCGGGGCAAGAGCGTGGTCGAGGATGAGTCGGCCGATTTCACGAAGCTGGATTTGAAGCAGGTCAACAATCTGCACATTCACTGGGGCACGTCGACCGACGGGATCAACGACAATTCGCTGGACGGAGTCGGAGGCACTCCCAACGCGGGCGTGTACCGGATCGTCAAGGTGCTGGACAAGCACCGGATCGAGGTCTTCCCGGCCGCCGACCTCGACGAGACTGTCTCGTATTCGATCGGTCGTCGTTCGTACTACCGGATCCGAGTCGCCAACTGTGACCTGTTCTTTACCGACACCCGTGGGCAGCGTCAGATGCACGACACGCGTGATCCGGCCAAGAAGGGTCTCTCGATGCTCGGTCCGATCCAGCGAGACTGGTTGCTGGAGGGGGTGCGTGACAGCGATGCCGACTTCATTTTCGTCATTTCGAGCGTCAACTTCATGGTGCCTCACGTCGGAGGTGGCAAGGTGCGTGGCACGAACAAGGACGATGCCTGGACGGTGTTTTACGACGAGCGAGAGAAGTTGATCAACGCTTGGGACAAGCTCGACAAGCCGGTCTTTGTCCTCACCGGCGACCTGCACAACTCGTTCGTTTGCAAGATTACCGACAACGTCTGGGAATTCGCTTCCGGCCCACACAACTCGAACAATCACTGGGTGACTGACGAGGGGGATCGGCCGGCGAACGGTCGGTTCCAATATGGTCCTCGAGCGGTGGACATCCGCTGGAGCAGCCATTTCCGGTCCGACATCCCGCGATTCAATCTGCGGCATCCCTACTTCTGTGTCGTGCAACTCAACAACGTCTACAACAACCCGATCGAACCCGACGGCACGCGCTGGATTGCCTACCCGCGTCCGCAGGTCATCTTCCAGTATTACCACGGCAAGACGGGCCGATTGGCGTATGCCGAATCGATACTGGCATCGCCGAAGCCGGCTAAGGTTCGAGTCAAAGACAATCGGTAGCTGTGGGCTGAGGCGAGGTCGATGAAGATCACTGATGTGCGGGCTTGCCAACCGATCTCTGCCGAGTCGCCGGACGACTGGCGGACGACGATCGGCCAGATCCTTGTTGCGATCGACACGGACGCTGGAGTGACCGGTTACGGAGTTGGTGGTGGGGGTGCGGCCGGGATTCATGTGATCGAAGCGGAATTGCGCTCGGCGTTGGTGGGTCGCGATCCGAGTCCGGTCGAGGAGATTTGGGACGACCTGTTTGACCTGACGCTTCCCTATGGGCAGGCCGGGATTGCGATCATGGCTCAAAGCGGAATCGACCTGGCCCTGTGGGATCTGCGTGGCAAGGAAGCGGGCGTACCGGTGGCTCGGTTATTGGCTGGAGACGGTGTGGCGAGGGTTGGAGAGCCGTTGCCGACGTACATCACGGTTTGGGACGAATTGGCCGAAGCTCATGCGGCGGGGCACCGGGCGTTCAAGTTGCACGTCGAGCGCAACTCGGGCCCGGACCGCGTGGATCGGGTGATTGGCACGGTTCGCGAGGCTCGTGCGATTGTCGGCCCGGGTGTGCCGTTGATGGTCGACGCCTGGATGAAATGGGATCTCGAGACGACATTGGCGGTGGCCGAAGGTCTTGAGGGTTTGGGAGTCGAGTGGATCGAAGAGCCGTTGCCTTTACAGGACACCGACGGTTACGTGACGCTGGCCAGCCAGTCGCCGATCCCGATCGCTGGTGGTGAGCACGAATACACGTCACGAGCGTTCCAGCGTTTAATTGATCTCCGGCTGCATCAGGTCTTACAGCCGGATGTCTGTTGGTGCGGTGGCCTGACCGAACTGGTCAAGATCTACCGGATGGCTCGGGGGACCGGCATCCGCGTCTGTCCCCACCGCGGTTCCGAGCTCTGGGCCTTGCACGCATTGGCTGGCCTCGATCCCGATCCGCTACCGGAATCGGGAAGGCCGTGGATGACCTGGGTGGGCGGTCAGCCCCCGATCGTCGACGGCACAGTGACACTGGAGGATCGGCCGGGTCTGGGAGTGTTGATCGACGAGGCGAATCTGCCGGGGTGCTAGCCGCCGATTACGGAGCGAGTGTTGGCGGCTTACTGAACTTGCCGTTGACGACGTCGGCGAGGCCGAGGTCTTCGATCAGGAGCGAGTGCTCGAGGTTGTCACTGAGTTCGATGTTTTCGGCCCGAATTTTCGAGGTCCCCGAGACGACGAGTCCGGATCGGGCATTCTCGCGGCAGACGACATTCCTCAGGACGACGTCGAAACAGAGGCCGGGAGAGCTGATTCCATCGAGTCGCCAGTGCTGGACGACGAGGTTTTCGATTTGCACGTGTCTGACGGCGAACAGTGTGATCCCGCAATCACCGGTGGCGATCGAGAGGTTGCCGACATTGGTGTCGAGCAGTTCGGTGGTGCGGTAATAGATCTTGCCTCGCCAGACGCCCCAATGGCCGTCGGGAATCGATTCGAGAGTCGGAGCCGGGCCGTTGCGTTCCAACTTTTGACGCGGCAGCGGGCTACCATTGCGGAGCAACAGGAAACGGCCCTTGCGTCGAGGTGCCAGTTGCCAGAGTCCGCCGACGGTGCGCCAGCTGGCAGAGGGAACCGGCTTGGCACCCGAGATGACCGCTCCGTTGCCGATAACTCGAAACGGCAGGGTGGCGATGCCGCTATGGCGGCGGCCGAACAGACGCAAGTCTCCGTGGTACGGTTGCCCCGTGTTGGCCAGGTGGATCGTGTCCGAGGGTCCGGCCAGGATGGACGCCCGATCTAGTGAGCGGATTGGGCCGGTGACTCGGTCGATGTGTTCGGCAACCGTGCCGTCACAGGCGTCTCGGCCTAGAAGATTGTTGACGTAGATTATGCTTGCGTCGACCGGAGTCGTCGCTACCAACGCACTGAAGACCAGCAATGCGACACAAGCCGCGGTTGCGGGGCGTCGAGAGTGAAGAGGCGACGGTGTGGTGTGCGGTGTGGTGAGCGGTGTGGTTGGATTCATGGGATTCCTGCAGGTCATGCAGAGTCTGGGGATGTGAGGTGTCGGTGGGAAAGGCATCGCGTGTCATCGGAGTGGATCGGCGGTTGGGGTGTTCGTAGACCAGAGGCGTTGTTGCGAGTGCAGTCGTACTGAAGCTAACGGTCTTGTGCCGGGCGGGTTGGAGGCTGCGAGGTGTGTGTTGAGTGGTGTCTTGAGGGAATCTGTGATTTATTTCTGATTCTAAGGATTTAGTGTGGGCGCGTGGGAAGTTTCTGGTAAGGTCGCCAGCTTGTGATTGGACCGATTCGGGCAGGCCAGGAAGGCCGATTCGTCCGGATCGGTAGTTGAGGTTCTCGGCAGAACCAACCGCACGGCGGTTCTGTCAACAAGAGCAAGGATGCTATCGGTGAGAGCCCGCTGCGATGTGAGCACCTCGGGGTGCCATGTGGGTTACGGCACGTCGGCCGCTGCCGATGGCAACTGCGCGCTCGTGAATTCCAGGGAAGGAGTCCATACGTGCATCGATTTGATAATGCGCTTCAGGCGATGGTCGCCGAGGCGACCGACCGCGGGTACTTCACTTTTCAACAGGTTGATGAGTACCTGCCGGACGAGGGCGGTGATGCGACGCTGATTGACTGCGTCGTGATGATGCTGGAAGAAACCGGTCTCGTGCTGCGTGACGACCCGGTGGTTGTGGCGCAAATGCATCGCAAGCAGATTGCGAAGCAGGAAGCCGAGGCAGAATTGCTGGTCCCGGAGAATCCGGTCACGTCGCGTGACCCGATTCGGATGTACCTGAGCCAGATGGGCAGCATTCCGTTGTTGACGCGAGAGCGAGAGATCTTTCTGGCCAAGCGGATCGAGATCACTCGAAAACGGCTCCGGCGAACGATTCTCGAGTCCGACTTTGCATTGAACAAAGCCGTATCGATTCTCGAGCAGGTCCAGGCTGGCGAGTTGCCGTTCGAACGGACTTTGCGGACGTCGGAGACCGAGAGTGTTCAGAAGGGGCAGATCATTGGCCGAATGACGGCGAATCTGCGGACTTTGAAGCTGTTGATCGAGGACAATGAACGAAATTACCGCGAGTTGGTCGAACGGGGCACGAAACGGAGTCGGCAATCCGAGTTGCGAGAACAGATGCTGTTGAGACGACGCAAGATGGCGACGTTGTGTGAGGAGTTGAGTCTGAGGACATCTCGGCTTCAGCCGTTGCAGAAACGGATGCAGCAGCTGGTCGAGAGGATGACGGGATTGAGGCAGCAGATCGGGCAGCTGACCGGTCGGGGCAACGCGTCGGAACGCCAGTTGTGCCAGCGTGAACTGGAAGAACTGCAGCTGATGACGATGGAGCCGTTGGATGACTTTGTTGTGCGGGTCGATGAGATCATGCGGCGATTCAACGACTGGACCGAGGCAAAGCAGCAGCTGTCCAGCGGTAACCTGCGTTTGGTCGTTTCGATCGCCAAGAAGTACCGCAACCGGGGCTTGAGTTTTCTGGACCTGATCCAGGAGGGCAACGCCGGATTGATGCGTGGTGTCGAGAAGTACGAATACCGTCGTGGGTACAAGTTCTCGACGTACGCCACATGGTGGATTCGCCAGGCAATTACGCGAGCCGTGGCCGACCATGCTCGGACGATCCGGATCCCGGTCCACATGTTTCAAAGCATCTCGGCGTTGAAGTCCGAGGCCGAGCAGATCCGGCAGGTCACCGGCCGGGATCCGACGCCCGAGGAATTGGCGAAGGCGACTCGGATGACGATCGACGAGGTCGAGCGAATCATGAAGAGCTGGCGTCACCCTGTCAGTCTGGACACTCCGGTCGGCGAGAGTGAAGACGGAAGTTTTGGTGAGTTGTTGGAAGATAAATCGGGCGGCAACCCGATCGAAGCAGCTGGTCAAGAGATGTTGCGGGACAAGATCGCCCACGTGCTCAAGAGCCTGACATTTCGCGAGCGGGAGATCATCAAGCTGAGATACGGGCTGGGTGATGGGTACAGCTACACGCTCGAAGAGACCGGTCGGATCTTCAAGGTGACCCGCGAACGGATCCGTCAGATCGAGTCGAAGGCACTGAAAAAACTGCAGCAGGAAACTCGCTCCAAGCACCTGGCCGGCTTCCTGAGCGGCTTGGGCGAGGAGACTGGTGAGGAGGAGACGTCCGAGACGTATTCGCAGGCTGCCTGAGTATCCGCAAGGACCGCCCAGACCGCCGGGACTGGCTCAGACCGAGGCGAAGCCGATGGGGTCGCCTGTCCCGGGCGGTCAGTTGGTTCCGATTCGTGTCCGCAGTTGGTCGATGGTGACTGCGGCAATGATGATCAGGCCGATCAGGATATCCTGGTAGTGGTCGGGGACTCCGATCAGCACGCATCCGTGTTGGATCACGGTGATGATGCAGGCTCCAGACAAGGTCCCCAGCACGCTGCCTCGCCCACCACTCAGACTGCCGCCTCCGATCACCACCGCGGCGATCACCTTCAGTTCGAGCCCCAGCCCGGAGACCGGATCGCCTTCGCCTCCGAGTACGGTGAACTGGTACAGCCCGGCGACGCCGATGAATGCACCGGCGAGCGTGTAGACCAGGATCCGTGTTCGGATGACATTGATGCCGCAAAGCCGTGCGGTGGCTTCGTTGGAACCGATGGCAAAGACGTGTCGGCCGAAGACTGTGTACCTGAGTACGAGGGCGACGAGGATAGCAAGAATGATCAGGATCCAGACTCCGGGCGAGACCATCAGCCAGCCGGGGTCGGGGTAGGGTTTTTGCAAAGACGCGACCAGGTCGGGCACTTTGCCGTAGGCTCGAACGGGGGTTTCGCCCGAGATCGTGCGTCCGATGCCCTGGAAAGCGGTCATGGTTCCGAGGGTCACGATGAAGGGGACGAGGCGAAGCAGGCTGATCAGTGCTCCGTTGACGAGTCCGCAGAGGCAACCGGTCAGAAGTCCGCCGGCGATGGCGACGACCGAGAGTGCGAGAGTGGCCAGCAGTGGCGAGGTGTCTCGCCAGCCGGACATCCCGTCGAAGCCATCGCGGTACAGCCAGGCGATCGATGTGGCGGTCAGTGCGATTGCGGTGCCAGCCGACAGGTCGATGCCTCCGGCGATGATGATCAATGTCATGCCCAGTGCCGCCACTCCGACCAGCGACGCGTGATTCAGGACCACCTGCAGGCTTTCGGGTGTGAAGAACTGAGGCGTACGGCCTTCGCCGGTGGCCACCTTGTATTCGATGGCTCCGAACACCAGTGCCACGACGACCAGTCCCAGCAGCGGGCCCAGTGACCAGGCGAGTCGGGCGAATCGGCTGCGGATGGGGTTCATGAAACGGCTGCCTCACTGCCGATCGCACATTGGATCAGCGATTCTTCGGACCAGTCGGCCGCGGGGCGTACGTCGTGCAATCGGCCTCGGGCCAGGACGGCGATCCGGTCGCAGACGGCGAGCAGTTCGGGAGTGTAGGAGCTGACAAACAGCACAGCTTTTCCGGCGGCTGCCTGTTCGCCGATCAGTCGATAGACTTCCGCCTTGGTCCCCACGTCGATGCCACGAGTCGGTTCGTCCAACAACAGCACGTCGGCATCCTGGTGCAGGACTCGGGCCAAGGCGACTTTTTGCTGATTGCCGCCCGAGAGTTCCGAGACGGGCTGTTCCGGCGAAACTGCTTTGATTTCCAGGCCGGCCATGCAGCGGTTGACGGCGTCGTGTCGCCGATTGAGATTCAGCCATCCGAAGCGAGTGTAGAGGTCCAGTCGGCTGTAGGTGATGTTGTCGGCCAGCGACCGATCCTGGGCCAGGCCTTCGTCCTTGCGGTCTTCGGAGACCAGTGCCAGTCCCGAGCGGATCATGGTGTCGGGCGATGGGCGTTTTACGAGGCCGGCGACCTGGACCGTGCCCGAAACGACGGGGTCGAGTCCGAACAGGCAGCGGAGCAATTCGGTGCGGCCGGCTCCGACCAACCCCGCCACTCCCAGGATTTCGCCTCGGCGAAGCACCAAGTCGATCTGTTGGGGCGTGTTGCGGCCGGTGAGGCTTTGGAGCTCGAGTACCGGGTCGCCGATCGTGTGCGGGACCGTGGGGAAGAGTTCTTCGACCCGACGTCCGACCATCATCGCAACGATGTCGGCCTCGGTCGTGTTCGTCAACGTTCCGCTGCCGGCGACGTGTCCGTCACGCAACACGGTGTAGTCGTCGCAGAGCGAGCGGACTTCTTCGAGGAAGTGGCTGATGTAGACGATTCCAATCCCGTCATCTCGCAGTCGACCGATGACGTCAAAGAGCCGGTCGACGTCGGCGCCGGCGAGCGAGCTGGTGGGTTCATCGAAGACGATCACTCGGGCCTGGCCGACGAGGGCTCGAGCGATTTCAACCAGTTGTCGGGCTGCGACCGAGAGTTCATGGACGGGGGTTTCGGGTTGGAGTTCGGGGTGCCCGAGTCGCTCGAGCACTTTTCGGACACGAGGGCGTTGCAGGTGACGGGCCAGTAGACCGCGGCGGTGGTCTTCCTGTCCGAGCATGATGTTGTCTTCGACCGAGAGGTCTGGCGCAAGGTTGAGTTCCTGGTAGATCATGGCGATGCCGGCGTCTCGGGCGGACTGCGGCCCGGTCGGCCGGTAGGTCGTGCCGGCGACCTGCATGCTGCCGGAATCGGAGGTGCAGGCACCGCTGAGCACTTTCATCAGCGTGCTTTTGCCAGCTCCATTTTCGCCAATCAACGCCATCACGCGTCCGGCTGCGAGTTCGAACGAGACGTCGTCGAGTGCCTGGGTGGCTCCGAATCTCTTGCTGATTCCGGACATGCCCAGCAGATTGCCGGGCGGTGCGTGGCGAGGTTCGGAAGGCGAGTCCATCTAGGGAGCGTGTTTCTTGGGGTTGAGGACCGAGGCGATCTTTGGCTCGTCCATGTTCTGTGCCGTGGCCACGTATTCGCCGGTCGAGATTCGCTTGTCGACCGATTCGCCGTTCAGGTGAGCGATCATCGTCTTGACGGCGACGTAGCCCATATTGACCGGGTCCTGCAGAACGACTCCGTGGACCGTGTCGTTGGCCAGGCCATCGATCATGCGTGGGCTCGAATCGAAGGCGACGAACTTGACCTTGGATGTCAACTTGTTGTCTTCCAGGGCGGCCAGCATGCCCTTGTTATGTGGTTCGCAGACGGTGAAAACGCCTTCGAGTTCACTCTTGTACTTCAGCAGCATCGAGTTGGACTTCAGCTTGGCTTCGTTGCTGTTTGACGTGGCACGTTGGTTTTGCGAGAGCACGTTGATGTTGGGGAATTCCTTGGCGAGCGTTTCGAGGAATCCCTTTTCGCGATTTTCGGTGCTCTGGCTGCCGGCCTGGTAACGCAGCATGATGACGTCGCCCTGTCCGTCCAGGAGTTTGCCCATCTGGCGTGCGGCCATCACGCCACCCTTGTAGTTGTCGGTGGCCACATAGCTGACGTAGGCGGAGGTGTCGGAGAGTCCGCTGTCGAAGACGACGGTCGGGATCTTGCGGTCTCGGGCTCGCGTGACGACCGGGACCATCGCGTCGCGATCGATCGGGGCCAGGCAGATGCCGTCGACGCCCTGGACGATGAAGCTGTCGAGGATCTGGATCTGGCCCTCCTTGTCGCCTTCCTTCTGAGTCCCCTTCCAGATCACCTCGACGTTGCCCAGTTCCTTGGCAGCCGTTTCGGCACCGTGGCGGACCGAAAGCCAGAAGTCGTGCGAGGTGCCCTTGGGGATGACGGCGATGCGGTATTTCGTCGAAGCCGTCCCGGTGCTGCCGGTCGATCCAGGGCTGGATGGCGACTGGCTTGGGGTGCTGGAGTCGTTGCCGTTGCCGTTGCAGCCGATGGCCAGCAGGAGTGTTGCCAACAAGGCCACGGAAAGTACAGGACGCATGAACAGAACTCCGGAAATAAGACGCTGGCCGTCGAGGAGGTCATCGTATCACTCGCCGTGAGGCACCGAAAGCAATCAGCCGCGAGACGCTCGCAACCGCGGTGTTCTCGAGGTGACGGATCCGATAGGGTACCCGGTTCGTCGATACCACATGGTTCATTCGCATGTCGACCGCCAACTCTGCCGTTGACCGCTGGCCGTCCTTGTCGCGAGACGGCTGTTTCTGGGGCATGACGGCGACTCAGCTGCTCGGCGCATTCAACGACAACCTGTTCAAGCAGTTGGTGTTGTTGTATTGCCTGAGTGTGGTGGGCGAGCAGGGGGGCAACTACCAGCCGGTGGCGTTTTTCCTGTTCTCGATTCCCTTTGTCCTGGGGTCGGGGTTTTCGGGGTTCCTGGCCGATCGATACAACAAGCGGACCTTGATCATCGCCTGCAAGTTTGGCGAGATTGCAGTGATGCTGGCCGGCGTCGTGGCGTTCGGAGTCGGCGGTCTGTGGGCACCCTTGTTGGTGCTGTTTCTGATGGGTTTGCAGAGCACTGTGTTCGGGCCGTCGAAGTATGGGATTCTGCCCGAGATGTTACGGGTTCGGGATCTGCCGTCGGCGAACGGCATCATCCAGATGACGACCTTCGTGGCGGTGATCTTTGGCGGGGCGTTGGCCGGTGTGCTAAAGGAACTGGTCGATGAGCATAAGGTGGCGGGGCTTCAGTGGATCTGCTGGGGCTGTGTGGGAATTGCGGTCGTCGGGACGCTGATTTCGTTTTCGGTTCGTAAGACGGGGGTAGCTGTTCCCGATCTGAAGTTCACCGGCTCAATGCTGTGTGCTTGGGATCGGCCGACTCGTGCCCTGCTGAAGAACCAGCCGCTCGTGGTGACCGTGCTGTTGATCTCGAGCCTGTTCTGGTTCGTCGGCGGGACGATGCACCAGCTGGTCAACGAGTTTGGCGTCTATCAGTGGGAGATTGGCGACGGAAGAACCAGCCTGCTGTTGGCTGCGATCGGGGTGGGGATTGCGTTCGGCTGCATTTCCGCCACGCTGCTTTCGCGACACCGCATCAACTTCCGGCTGGTCAATCGCGGAGCGTTGGGGATGGGCGGTTGCCTGCTGGCGTTGTGGGCGATCGGGGGCATGGCCCCCGATCAGGTGACGGCCGGGTGGTTGTGGGCAGCCGGCGGCGTGTTGCTGGTGCTGGGGTTCTGTGCCGGGATCTTCGTCGTGCCGCTGCAGGTGTTCCTGCAGGTGTGCCCGACCCGGGAGCTGAAGGGGCGAATGATGGGGACGATGAACCTGATCAACTTCTGCGGAATCGTTGCCGCATCGATCGCGTTTTTTGGGCTCCGCAGCCTGTGGGGCCTACTGGGATTGCCAATCAGTTGGACGTTCCCGGTGCTGGCTGCTGTCGTGCTGCCGGTGGCACTGCTGTTTCGGGCGCCGGAGCAGGAGTTGTAGAGGGTGAGGGGCGAGGTGGGGGCTATTCGTCCAACTGGACGACTGGCAGTTGTTGTTGCTGAAGTTGACGGGCCGAGTTGTCGTCGACGAGATCACTGTGGCAGGCGGCCGGGGCGTCGTCCGGGCCTTGCATGGTTCCCTGGGTCTTGGCTGCCAGGCGGTGGATTTCCTCGGGGCTCAGAACACCTCGCTGTTCGAGGATCTGTTTCTGCTCGTCGCTGATGGCATCCGAGACCTTGGCATTTTCCCAGGCATAGGCATCGTCCTTGCCCGACAGGAACTCGATGATCTCCTTGGAGATTCTCACGCTACACCAGTCGTGTCCGCACATGGCACAGAAGTCGGTATCGACATCGAGATCTTCGTCGTGCAAGGCTCGGGCGGTGTCAGTGTCAAAGGCGAGGTCGAAGTGTTTTTGCCAGTTGAGTGCGGCACGAGCCTTGGTCAATTCGTCGTCATGATCGCGGCTACCGGGGATGCCCAGCGCGATGTCTGCTGCATGAGCGGCGATGCGGTAGGCGATGCAGCCTTGTTTGACGTCGTCCTTCTTGGGAAGGCCGAGGTGTTCCTTGGGGGTGACGTAACAGAGCATGCTGGCGCCGTGGTAGCCGGCTGATGTGGCTCCGATGGCACTGGTGATGTGGTCGTAGCCGGGGAAGATGTCGGTCACGAGTGGTCCGAGGACGTAGAACGGGGCACCGTGACAGAGTGTCCTCTGCAACTTCATGTTGTATTCGATCTGGTCCAGCGGCACGTGGCCGGGTCCCTCGCACATCACCTGCACACCCTGCCGCCAGGCCCGCTCGGTCAATTCACCCATGACTGTCAATTCGGCCAGTTGGGCCGCATCGGTGGCATCGGCCAGTCCACCCGGTCGCAGGCCGTCGCCGATCGAGAAACTGACATCCCATTGCCGCATGATCTGGCAGATCTCTTCCCACAGCGTGTACATCGGGTTCTGCTTGCCGTGGTGGATCATCCATTTGGCCAGCAGCGATCCGCCCCGGCTGACGATCCCGATCAATCGTTCTCGCACCAGTGGCAAGTGTTCCTGGAGCACTCCGGCGTGGATCGTGAAGTAGTCGACACCCTGCCGGGCCTGGTGTTCGAGTGTCTCGAAGATCATGTCGCGGTCGAGGTCTTCAATCTTGCGATCGATGATCATCGAGTACAGCGGTACGGTTCCGATCGGGACGGTGCTGTTGCGCAGAATGGCTTCGCGGCATTCGTCGAGGTCGCCACCGGTGGAGAGGTCCATCACGGTGTCGGCACTCCACTGCTCGGCCCACTCCAGCTTTTCGACCTCCTCGTCGGTTCCCGACGAGACGGGCGAGGCACCCATGTTGGCGTTGATCTTGGTCGACGACGCGCGGCCGATGGCCATCGGGTCGAGTTTGTAGCCGAGGTGATTGATGTTGGCCGGAATGATCATGCGGCCGGCGGCGACTTCGTCGCGAACCTGCTCGGGACTCAGATGACCCTCACGCTCGGCCACTCGGGCCATCTGTGGCGTGATCGTGCCGACACGAGCGTGTTCGAGCTGAGTGATCGGTGTGAAGTCTGCGGCGGGTTGCCAGGCTTCGGCCGTCTCGTAGTTGTTCTCGAATCCCGGCTGCATGGTCCAGTCGACGGGCATGAAGTCCCAGGCCGTCTGGTTGGACGGTTGAGGCATGCCGGGTGTGTCAGGCGAGGAAAAGGTCCAGGCCCCAGCCTGGCCGGCAGCGATTCGAGGGGACAGGGCAAAGCTGCCCGGAGTCGTCCCGGCCGAGGTGCTCGAAGGATCCTGCCCGAGAGGGGGAAGGTCGTAGCGACGATCGGCACCTGGGATGAGTGCGGCGTCGGTGTCTGACAGGTTCGAATCGTTCGACGGGTTGGTTTCGGTACTCATGCGACCGGTCCTCCTCACTTGAGTGATGACTGCGGCGTTATCGTAACCTTCTGTTGCGATAATTCAATGAGGCCGCTAATTGGGGACTGGCTCAGGCCGCAGGCGGTGCCTGACCCCGCTCGACCCAGTTCGAACAAGCAACCCGCCGCCATATGCTCCAACAACCCTTTTCCAACCGCAGAAGGTCGTTCCATGCCAGTCAACTCGATTCTTGTGGTTCGGCTTGCGGTGTCGGTTCCTGTGGTGCTGGTCCTGATCTGGGCCACTGTGGCGACGCTGTCGAGGCTGCGGCATGAACCGGGATGCCGAGCCAAGGTGCTGGCAGCTATCGGCATTCTGCTGGCTCTAAGGTTCATGCCGTTACTGACTCCGTTGATCCTGAACAGTGGACCGGTGGAGAGCATTATGATGAGGGTCGTTCTAGACGGGCTGATGCAGTCGGTGCCGGCGTCGATCGCCTTCGTGTTGTTGTTCCAGGCGGTCTTCGAATCCCGAGCATCGCGTCGTGCCGGTTGAGTTCGTGCCAGCCTGTCCGAGCCAGCCTGTCCGAGTCAGCCTGTCCGAGTCAGCCTGTCCGAGTCAGTTGGTCCGAGTCCGTCGGATGCCGGATTCTGTGATCCAGATCTTGACCGAGCGGTCGAAGCTGCCCGAGACGATTTGTTTGCCGTCGGGCGAGAAAGCGAGGCTGTAGACGGTGTTGGCGTGTCCGTCGAGAGTCTGCACCAGGCGGCCGGTGTCTGCGTTCCACAACTTGATTTCACCCGACTGGCTGCCGCTGGCCAATTGTTTGCCGTCTGTCGAGAGAGCCAGGCACTGGATATAGCTGTCGTGGGCTTCGACGATTCGGATCACTTCGCCGGTTCGGCTGTTCCAACTGCGGATGGTCTTGTCCTGTCCGGCGGTGTGGATGGTTTTTCCATCGTGGCTGACGAGAACGGCTTCGACGGCACCGCTGTGTCCGGTCAGAGTCAGCCGCGAGGCGGTGGCGTCGCGGTCGATGATGTAGGCGTTCGAGTCCTTGGATGCGGCGACGCTGTAGCCGCCGGCCACGGGGGGGGCCGAGGCGACGGCGAGGACGGGTTGGGATCCGAGTGTCACGGCTTGGAGTTTCGAACCGGTTGGGGTCCAGGTGCAGAGGATGTTGTCGTAACCGCCACTGACGATCGTCTTGCCGTTGTGGGCGCGGGCCAGAGCCCAGACGTAGTTGGCGTGAGCCGAGACGGTGGTGGTGAGCGAGCGGGAGGCGACGTTCCAGATCTTGATCGAGCGGTCGAGGCTGCTGGAGAACAGGGTCTTGTTGTCGGCCGAGAAGACGACGGCACTGACTCCATCGCCGTGCCCGGGCATTCGAGCAAGTTGTTTACCAGTGGCGGGGTCCCAGAGCTTGACGGAGTTGTCGAGGCTGGCCGATGCGATCAGTTTTCCGTCGGGCGACCAGTCGACGCCGTAGACGGCATTGGGGTGTCCGGCAAGCAGGTCGGCGGTGGAGACTGAATCGGCAGGCATTACGCTGGCCATTCTCTCATGGATGGAATGACAGTCAAGACGATCAACCGCTCTGCCGGCCGCAGGTGGACGGCACCTTCTGTTTCCGGTGGTATGCATTCAAGTGCCGTAACCCATGTTGTCGCAACAACTTGCAACCCGTATTGCTGCTAGCTGCTTGACGTTGTTATTGAATCCGATATAAGAAGGAAGCGGGATTGGCGAATATTCCGTGTCGAGTCAATGGGATTCGTTGTCCGAAACAAAGGGAACTGCAACACGAAGGGGGGCGATTGGATTCGACTGGGTCACCATAAGTTCAGGTGGCGTGCCGTGGTTGATCAGCAGGCCACGTAAAAAGCTGATCGCATTTTAACTGCCAACAAGCAGTTTGCACTGGCTGCGTAAACGCAGCTCCGGCCGATGGATCCTTGCCCGAGGAGCCTGAAGGTCGGTCAAAAATCGGGCTGGTACCAGGTCAGCCGACCACTACGCCTGGTACGAGAATCCGTAGTGGACTAGCTGCCGAATGTGTCTTGTCCGTGGAACCGTCGGCAGTGAGACCAATCAACGGAATATGCACGTAGAGGCCTTTTCTGAGGGATCACAGGACGCGGGTTCGATTCCCGCCGCCTCCATTTTTCACCGTCTGTGCCATCGATTGCCACGGGCGGACAAACGGCGTCTAAACCCCTGTCACCGCAGGGGTTTTCGTCGTTAATGGTAGCTAGTTCCACGGTTACCGTGTTGCCAGCCGATGACGGCAAATGACAGGGTTCGCCGCAGGTTTTACTCCCAATACACTCCCAGAGTGGGGCGTCGTCCGACGCGTTTGCCCGCGGGATCCGCGAGTCCAGATAGTAGATTACGCTGCGGATTCCACCGTTCGGTGTTGGATCATCACAGGTTTCACTGGTGGCCAATTCAAGAAGCCCTCAAGAGTGTCAGGGTGTTTGTTTCTTCACGCATCAGGCCAGAAATAAGTAGTGGAGCCGGCCGGCAAGATCAGATTGTCGACACCACTCATCAGGTCTTTTGACCACCGGCCTGTCATCCCACTCCATGTTCCCCAGGCTGAGATGAGTGCATCCCACTCGTGATCGTTGGCCATCTCGACATCAATCTGGGGAGTGAACTGTCGGCACAGCCAAGTGGCAAACCCTGTCTCGAATTTGGGGTACCTGTTACCGGTCAAGGCGTAATACAGGAGTTTCGGATGAGTTTCATTCAACTGTATTCCCGGCCAACGTTCTCGGACCCTGATAGCCAACGCCATTCCTTGGACGGCCATCGCACCTTAGGCCGAGTTGCTGGACAGTACGCTGTTCTGGACCTCCGGGTAGGTCTGACGAAGGTGACGGTCCATCGATCGCCAACGTCGACCATGACAAGAGTGAGTCCACCCCGATTGCGGTTGGTGGTGGGCCGTCGTGAGCTTGAAACCACTCGACAGCTTCGTCCACGGAGTCACAAGTTGACGTTTGTACAATCGGGGGCGAAGACTGGAAGTCGACGACAGCGACGCCACCAGCACCCGCACCACCGGGATCATAGCCGAGGATCACCATGCTCGAATCCTGATCGCCAACGAATCAACGTCACCACTATGCCGTTTGACCCGCTGCCTGTCACCACTCCCGCCAGATCCGAACCACGCACCCCGGCGTCGGGCGGCCAGGGTTATCGCGTGGTCACGGAAACGCCGCATTCGGGCCTTGAGTTGCTCTTCAACTCGTACCTGCCACTTGTCGAACACTCTCGACTTGGGCATTCTGTCCGGAACGAGGCCTGCCGTGTCTGTCGGCACTCGTTTCCGACCTCGACGAGCGCGGACTTCTTGACGAGACACTCGTCATGGTGATGGGCGAAATGGGACGGACGCCGCGCATCAACGACGCAAAAGACGGCGGACGAGACCATTGGGGCAGGGCCTACAGTGCGCTGTTCGCAGGCGGCGGCATCCGGCCAGCTCAAATCCACGGCAGCACCGATCGCCACGCATCCGAAGTCAACAACCATCCCGTCAGACCAGACGACATTGCCGCAACTGTGTTCGAAGCACTCGGCATTCCTCACGAACTGACGTTGAACGATATGACCAATCGCCCGCGGCACATCACGGATGGAAAACCCATCACACAACTTCTCGGGTGATCGCGGGGCGACTCACAAACTGCAGGGATTGTCTACGCGTGGTGGTGGACTTTGCTGATCCCATAGACAGGAGTGGGAAGTCCTGCCTGTCTCGCCTTGAGCTGCAGCGATAAATACAGGGAGTAGTGACGCGACTGATGCAGATTGCCACCATGAAACCACAGCGCTGGCTGCTGTGTCGGCTTCCACATGTTGCGCAATTCCCCTTCCCAGGGACCAGGATCTTTCGTGGTGTCGGAGCCTAAGCCCCAGCACTTGCCCACTCGGTCGGCGACTTCCTGCGAGATGAGCCGGGCCGCCCAACCGTTCATCGATCCATAGCCGGTCGCATAGACGATTAAGTCGGCCGGCAGGACGGTGCCGTCCGTCAGCACCACGGACTCTGCCTGGATTCGCTCGATGTTGACGCCGCTGTGCAGGTTGATTCGGCCGTCGGCAATCAGATCGGAAGCACCCACATCGATGCAATAGCCGGAACCTCGTCGCAGGTATTTCATGAACAGTCCCGAGCCATCGTCCCCGAAATCCAGCAGGAACCCCGCACGTTCAAGACGCTGATACAGGTCGGCGTCTCGTTTGGCGATCTCCTCATAAACGGGTCGATGGAAGTCGGGCATGATCCGATAGGGGATGGAGGCGAACAGCAGGTCGGCTGTGTCGGTCGTGATGCCCGCCTGGACGGCGGACTCCGAATACAGGCCGGCTAATGCCAGTTCCATCAGCGAGTCGGACCTGGCGACATGCGTCGAAGACCGTTGGATCATCGTGACGTCCGCATCCTGCTCCCACAACGCGGCACAGATGTCGTGAGCCGAATTGTTCGAGCCCAGGACGACGCACTTTTTGCCGCCGTAGTCGTCGGTGCCGCGGAACTGACTGGAATGATGGTGCGTTCCCTGAAACGTCTCGGCCCCGGGAATCTGCGGAACATTCGGCATGCCGGACATGCCCGTTGCCAGGACCAGTTGTTTGGGCCGCAGGATGACCGTCTCGCCTTCACGATCGACGGTCACCGTCCAGTCCTGTGTGTCTGCGTGATATTGAGCGCTGCGACATTCGGTGGAATGCCAATAGTTCAACTCCATGACTTTGGCATACATCTCCAGCCAGTCGCCGATCTTGTCCTTCGGCGAGAACACCGGCCAATGGTCGGGAAACGGCAGGTAGGGCAGGTGGTCGTACCACACGGGGTCGTGCAGACAGAGCGATTTGTAGCGCTGCCGCCACGAATCGCCGGGGCGATGATTCTTTTCAATGATGATCGTGGGTACTTCCAGGCGTTTCAGTCTGGCCGCCAGTCCGATGCCACCTTGTCCGCCGCCGATGATGACGCAGTAGGGTTGAGTGACATCACCCAGTTCCGCGTCTTCCTGAGCCTTTCGCTCCAGCCAGGTTTTCCGATTCCTGAAGACGCCGTGCTGCGTTCCGTGACTGCGAGTCGCTCCTCGTTTCTCTTCGAAACCCTTGAGTTCCGTCATCGTGGTGAGCAGCGTCCAGCATCTTCCAGCCCTCAAACGCATGTAGCCTTTCCCCCGCGCGACAGCAGTCTCAAAAGTAAACCAGCCTGATGTCACACCGTTCTCCTCGGTCGCATCTCCCTCGATCCGCCAGTCACCGGGCTGCACGTCAGAAATCGTCGCGGCCAGCATGGCCTGGATTTCGTCTTTCCCCTCCAGAGTCCTGATGTTCCAGGTGAAGGAGATCAAATCTCGCCAGTAGCACTCGTCGCCAAACAGATCCGCGGCAGCGGCCCAATCCTGCCGATCCAGCGCGGCAGCAAATCGCGACAGCCACTCGGAGACCTGCTGCGTCGGGGAACTCGAACGATCAGTCATAGTTATTTCCCTGGATCAACAGACGTGTGCAGCGATGAGCGAGCATGTCCGGGGGCAAGAAGCCTTCGCGGGAAGCCAGAGCACTGGCATCTGACAGAAGGCAGAAAGATGGAGGGCAGAAAGATTCGAGGCTGTCATTTTTGCCATCCATCTTTCTGCCTTTCCGTCAACGACGCGAATCACACGAATCGAATTCAACAGATCAAAGGGGTCAGGCCTCTTTGATGATTCTCGACCCCTTTGATTCTTGGTTCCTGACACCTGCTTCCACTACTGCTTGTCGCCCCAGACTTTGAATTTCCGGATGCATCCTGAAAACTTGTTGGGGTCGCAGGCAGGGTTTCGCTCAGGTCTCTTTTCTCGGCAACTCCACAGTGCGGCAACCGCGGTTATCAGTTGGATCTTCATTTTCCCGGTGCTCCCGACGTATCGTCCGTGTCCTGAAGTCGTGTCACGACCTGGTGAAGGCGCACTTTGTCCGTGACTGGCTTGCCCGCGCGAACGTCTTCTTCGCTAAACACGGCAATTTGTACGGAGCCAACTCCCCGCTTGCCGGCGCGGTTGAGTGTGT
>Ga0115002_10002658_pt1 | contig 23153 bp, 14 predicted proteins | sample ArcticOcean_MG_C_8_FD_89576 | JGI IMG/M metagenome (GOLD analysis project Ga0115002, IMG submission 89576) | Marine microbial communities from western Arctic Ocean - ArcticOcean_MG_CB11_86 | ecosystem: Environmental > Aquatic > Marine > Oceanic | place: Arctic Ocean: Canada Basin | collected... | reverse complement strand
GCGGCCGGACTGAACGTCCTCCAAGATCTCGCGGACGACTCCGAGGTCCGATCGCTCGCTGCCGAATAGGAACTCTGACAGGTCTGCCGTGGTCCCCATCGCATCGTGGTTGTGCCGCCGCACGTAACGGACCCAGGCCCCACGTACGAGATCACCAATCAGCCCATAGAACTGCCGCAGGCAGAAAGCGACGCCGGCGCGAAGCTCGATCGTCGTCCCTTTGCCACGGTTCTCGTAAAGGAAGTCGAAACTGGATCGCCCCACCGTCTGGAGCTTCCACAACGGCATCTGGCGGACGACCTGGTCGACGTCTCGGACGAGCGTCTTCCAAGCAGACTTGTCTCGCTGGGCCGTCACGAGGGAATCGCCATATCGCTGGCGAGCCTCGACCACCTGCCGGATGATCGCTGCCTGTTTGCCCGTGTTCTGTCGCAGTACCTGGCCGGAAGTCGGGTCGATCTTCGGCACGTACGGAACAACCTGCCTCCAGTAATACAGGATGAACTTTTCGGCGATCAGTTTGGTGAAGACCGTCAACGGTTCGCCGCTGTCGTCACCTGTCTCGATTACGATGTCGGCCAGCGCCAGTAGCAGGGCGTACTTATAGGTCGCGACAAACTGCCCCTCGGCCAGCAGCCGCTGGAGGTCGGTCAAGAACTTGAGTTGCTGCTCGGCGGTTGGCGGGCTCACGGTGAATCCTCCCAGTACGCAGCTTTCTCTGGAATGATCCAGCGGACGCCGCCGCGCGGATCGGGCACGTCGCCCCTGTATCCCGGAATAATGTGAGCGTGAGGCACCGTCTGGCCGGCGGCCTCGCCGTCGTTGATTCCGATGTTGAAGCCGGCCGGCGAGCGTTGCCGCGAGAGCAAGGTGCGGACCTGGGCGGCCAGTTGCCAGAGTTGGGCCTGATCGAAATCGGACAGGTCAAAGATACTGGTGATGTGCTGCCGAGGGATGACGAGTGTGTGACCTTCCGCGACGGGAAAGGCGTCGCTGAAGGCGATTGAAGTCGCGTTCTGGGCGACAATCAGCGATTCCTCGATGGTGCAGAAGGGACAAGTCATTTTATGTCTCGCCCTCAAGAGCTGATCCCTCTTGCTCCAACGGGAGACAGGAAATCAACTCTGCGACAAACTTGTGACCACCCGCCTCCAAGTCACCGTCCAAACCAAACGACAGCGACCTGACGCGAACATCGCCCACTTTCTCATTCAACGATTGTTCGATCGGAGCCGGGTAGATCAGGACAGCGTGGCTACACGCCTTGGACTCAGCGTATGCCACAACCTGCGCAATGTCCTCGATGTGTGGCTTGTCCGCTTTGTACTTCGTGTCGAGCACGCACACTGGTTCCAAGGTGTCGGCGCGATAAAGCACCAGATCAACCTCGAAGTACCAGTTCTGGTCGGCCCCGATGTAAACACGCTCCTTTGGCTCGATGGACCATTGCGACGGAAGATGAACCCTCAGCCACTCCGCCACGAAAAGCTCGTAGAGGCGATCCATGTTCACAAGAAACGGCAGCATCTTCCGATCGCCAACGTCGTGGCTTGGCCCTGTGTTTTCCAGAAAGAATCGGCAGAGCGCATGCAGAGGCTCGTAGTCTTCGTTGAGACGGTTGTAGAGCCGATCGACACAATCGTGCGGACGAAACTGCTTCAGATCAACCGTCCCCTGAAGCGTGCGATAAGCGCGGCGCACCGCCGGCAAAGAACGCTCCAACGTAATGTCACTCCGAGTGATTCGCAGTAGCGTCCAGGCGAGGATCTGATTCTCCTCCACATCGGGCGTGTGAAGCTGGTAGTGGCAATGTAGCCGGACATCCCACGGAGCCTGGATCGTGCGCCGCACGTCCAACTGGCCACGCACATAGGGCAAGTCGCTCGACTCGGGCACATAGGAACGGTACAGACCCCGGCGGGCGCGGTCGAGGATCCGCTTGGCCAACACATTGGCAAGCCGTTCGTAGAACTCCTCCAAGGAACTCGATTCGATTGCACCATCCAGAAAATGGAAACTCTTGAGGCGGTACGCGTATTCAAGCATGCGAAACAAGTTCTGAATTTCGACCTTCGGCTTTAGCCAGAACACGAAGTCTTCGGAGACGGCCACGTAGCCCACCCATCCCTGGGGCGTCAGATCCCATTGATTGTCCGTTTTGGGCGAGGGGAACTCGACCGCGATGCGTTTGCCATGATCGCGCCAAAGCGCTTCCCCGACCTTGTCAGGAATCGCATCCTTCGGCAATCGTGTCGATTTGCGCTCGATGAGCGGGATCGGTTTGGCCAGCGTAGTGCTCACAGCCCAATCGCCTCCTTGACGAGGTCCCACCGAAACTGCTTCGCCTTATCGGGCTGATCGAAGAAGTATTCCTCCAGATAGGGTTCAATCTCCATCTGCCAGATGTCTTCAATCTGCTCGTCCAAGTCCTCCCGTAGAAAGAACGTAATGCCCACTTCGTAATGGCGGTCGCCGATCGTCTTGTTGAGTTTTTTGAGTACGTTGGCGAGGCCCTCGACATCCAAACCCGTTGCATCGTGGTACGCAGCCAGCAGCGTGTAATCGGGATAAAGGGCCAGGAACGCAAAACGACGTCGGAGAGCATGATCGACGAGAGCGATCGATCGGTCTGCCGTGTTCATCGTGCCAATCAATCTGACGTTCTGGGACACGATCAATTCTCCGCCACTGGCAAGCGGCGCGCTGCGGTTGCGGTACTCCAGCAGGTACATCAGCTCGCCGAAAACACGGGAGAGATTCGCGCGGTTGATTTCATCTACGATGAGAACGCAGCGTCCTTGTCGCTTCGACGCCTTCTCGCAGAAATCCAGAAACCGGCCCGGAACGACGGGATAGCGCAGTTGCCCGGCATCAGTCGTTTGCGGACGGATACCCTGAATGAAGTCCTCATAGGCGTAAGCTGGATGGAATTGAACGATTTCGGAAAACCCATCGGTGCCTCCAATCAGATGCTTCGCCATGTGCTCGGAAATGTACGTCTTTCCGGTGCCGGGTGGACCGTACAGGATTGCCTGCCCTTTCCGCTCGATCGCATTCACCCAGCGTTGCAAGAGAGCCTCATCCATGCCGGTTTCTTCCGCCAGCATCGTCAAGCTGTAAACCGGATTCTTGTCGTCCGGCGGCGGTTGCGGTCCGCCGTCCTTTGGCGGTGCTTTTTGCAGCGTCTCAAATTTATCCTGATCGAGCTTGATGATTGTCTTGCGCCATCCGTTTTCTTCGATACTACGTGCCGTTGTATCGTCCCAGTGGACCGGAAGACGGTGCGCGTGTTTCTCACCATCCACGTAGTAGTACGGGCCGGACACCGTGCCGATGCCCAGCACTTCGTGCGTTCCGCGATTCGCGACGATCCGGTCACCCTCTTTGATGCGAGAAAAGACCCACGCTTGATTTGCCCCTTGCTTCGTCCAGTCCGGCAATTCGGCTACCAACTTGTCGCGTCGTTCCTCGTAATCCGACTTGCTGAGACCTGACAAATCCCCCAATTCTGACCAACCCATCGCAATGAAATTTCCATCGCGACAGGGTTCCCAGTTCTTCGCGTCCCGGCCCGGTGCGACTTTCCAATACTTGGGCTCGGTAAGGGCATATTTCTGCACTCCCACCAACCAATGACAGAACATGTCGAAGTAGTCGGAATCTGGGAGTTCCGAATCGGCGGTCTTGTCGCCGACATCACCCTTTGCGGCCTCGACCAGTTTCTTTGCCGAATCGTTGGCTGCGGGATAGTCTTCCAGCGAGGACCGGTAATCCGTGCCACAGAAATAGTTGAGCACTTTGCGAGACTTGTTGTTGATCAGCAAATATTCACTGGTCGAATCGCATTCAAGATCGGGCTGAGCATCCCCGACTGAAATCCCTTAGAATAGGGCAACTCTGCGAACTCAGCGCACGCGTCGGCGAGTTGATCCGGGTCGTCGACGCATCGCTGAACGAATGAAAGAATCGCTTTGCTGATTCGCGGCCAATCTTCGGGGGACGTCCAACCCGCCCCCTCGAACCAGGACTTGATGTCCTTGGTGACTGCCGGAGCAACATGAATCCACGCCTTCTTGTCTCGATTACCTGACGTGTCGGCGTGCGGCAGAAAATGGAGCAGCACGTTGTCGGTGACATCCTCACCGCGGGCGGACGCGGCGACCAATTCAACGTAGTGCTTTTGACCTTCCTGTCTGCCGTGTTCGTAAAGCGTCAAATGCTTCTTGCCGTCCTTGGAATCCGGGTAGCTCTTGAAAAACGTGTTCAAGAGATTTCCAAGTTCAGCTTTCTTGGCTGGCAGTACGATTTCACTCATCTGATTGGCCTTCAGTGTCATTGAATCCGAGATCGCGCGCCTCGCGCAGCCGTTATTCGAGTGGTGTTTAGACCGCTGGTACTGATCTCCGCGAAACCGGAAGCATACGATGAATCTGCCATTTGGCGTCTGACGTAACGAAGCCATCTCTTTTCGCTCCTTCTTATCACCTGCACTGAATGATCCGTTGCGGCGAATCATTCAGTGCAGGTGGAACAGAGGTCAAGAAGCGGCCAAGAAATGTCACACGACGCGATACGGCTGCCCGATGTTGTAAGAATGTTGTAAACGCGACACTTAGACAAAAAAGGGACTTACGTCGAATTGACGTAAGTCCCTTTGTCGTAAGTGCCCAAGAGAGGACTCGAACCTCCACGTCCCGTAAAGGACACTAGCCCCTCAAGCTAGCGCGTCTGCCAATTCCGCCACTTGGGCAATGAGGTGTCACAGTATATCAGTCGTGACGAAGTCATCAAGGGGACGAAACGAAGCGGTCAGCTTTCAGCAGTCAGCGATCAGCTTCAACCAAGTAGGTGATTTCTATTCTCCAGCCGAAAGCTGATTGCTGACCGCTGAATGGCCAAATCAGGGCTGACAGCTTGGATACGACCTGCTATCACGGCTTCGGAAGTCAAACACTTGGCAAGGAGGCCTCATGGGCGTTCCGCTTTCGCAGATGTGGACCGTCGCGTCGTATGTCGTGAGACAGAAGCTGCGCGGCCGGAAACGGTATCCGCTGGTCCTCATGCTGGAGCCGTTATTCCGCTGTAACTTAGCCTGTTCGGGTTGCGGGAAGATTCAATACCCAGCCGAGATTCTCAAGAAAAACCTCTCGCCGAACGATTGCTTCCAAGCCGTTGAGGAATGTGGTGCCCCGATTGTGTCGATTCCCGGCGGCGAACCGTTGCTGCATCCGCAGATCGACGAAATCGTGGCGGGGTTGGTCGAACGGAAGAAATACGTCTACCTCTGCACGAATGCGATTCTACTCGCGCAGAACTTGCACCGTTTTCAGCCGTCGAAATACCTCACGTTCTCGGTTCACCTCGATGGCTTACAGGACGAGCACGACAAGGCGGTTTGTCGCGACGGGATTTTCGACGTGGCCGTCGATGCGATTCGGCAAGCGATCGCTGCCGGTTTCCGTGTGACAACGAATACAACCCTTTTCGCCGGAGCCGACCCGGCCCGCGTGCGCGAGTTCTTCGATTTGCTGATGGAATTGGGCGTCGAAGGTATGACAATCTCGCCTGGTTACCCTTACGAGAAGGCTCCCGATCAGGAGAGTTTTCTGCATCGCAAACAAACCGTCTCGCTGTTTCGTCGCGTCTTTTTGCAGACGAAACGGAGTTGGCGATTCAACCAGTCGCCCTTGTTTCTCGAATTCCTCAAAGGCCGCGTCGAGTTGTCATGTACGCCCTGGGGTAACCCGACGTACAACGTCTTCGGTTGGCAGAAACCCTGCTACCTGTTGCAAGAGGGGTATTGCGACAGCTTCGACGAACTGCTCGACACCACCGCCTGGGACGGCTACGGCCCTGAAAGTGGGAACCCCAAGTGTACCGACTGCATGGTCCACAGCGGCTTTGAAGCGACGGCGGTCGACCAGACCTTCTCGTCGCTGAAGTCGTTAATGGCTGTCGCCCGGTTGATGTTCGGCGGCGCGAAGCCGACAGAACTCGGCCCCGACGACCTCGGGCCGCCTGCGATTCCGCAGCCACATATTGACGTGGCACTCAGTGAATTGACGGCCAGAATTCCGTCAGTGATCGAGCACGAATAGTCTTGCGCAGGCGAGCGGTCGGCGTAAGCCGGCTGTTACTTGCGATGTGTCCCTTGCTCGCTCTGCGGGCTAGTTGGGATGAGGATTGCGTCACGCGGTCCAAGCCCGCGCTGGGAATGATGCGTGTTACGAACACACGGGGGCTCTCGGTTGTGACCATCGACCGGTTCTTTCCGGTTGTGCAGGCCTGCACGTCATCCATGCCGTCGCGCTGCGAGGATTCCGCCGCATCAGGTCGTGGATGTGTTGTTTCATCGTGCGTCCTGCGGGAACAACTTCGGCAGCGAGCAACCGACTGCTCCCACGCCGCCGGCTGCCCGTGCTGACGATCGTGCCAATTGCTCCGCTGGTTCGCGTTGCAAAAACCGATTCGTTGGGGAAACGAATGGCGAATAAGCAACGTCCACCGACGCATTTGCGAAACATGAGGTATGTTTTCAACACGACTTCGTCAACATCGAATCAAGTGACAACTATGCCTGAACTCACCACGGAACTTGCTGTCTTCGTCGTATGCGTCGGCCTGTTTACGCTGGCTGCCGCCATTTCGGACATGCGCACCCGCCGAATTCCCAACAAACTGACGGTTCCCGCGTTCTTCGCGGGCCTGGTGTTTCAAGGAGTTTTCAACGGCGGCCCCGGCCTACTCGATGCCCTGTACGGCTTCGGCATCGGCTTTGGACTGCTGTTCGTGCTGTGGATTATTGGTGGCGGAGGCGGAGGCGATGTGAAGTTGATGGGAGCATTAGCCGTCTGGCTGGGCTTCGACCTCACATTGCGAGTGCTGATTGGAAGCACGGTGCTGGTGGTCGCAGGCACCGGAGCGGTCATGCTCTGGAGCATCTGCACGAAGGGCAAGGGCAAGACCAAGAAAAAATACATCGCCACGGGCAAGCCCATTAAGAAGGGCAAGAAGCCGAAGGCGGAAACAGTCAAGGAACGTCAGGAACGACGCATCATGGCGTACGCCATTCCGGTGGCAGTCGCAACGTGGGGCGTCTTGATCTGGCAGTTGCCCAAGCTCTAAGTCATTCAGAACGGAATCACCAACGGATGCAAAAGCGGAGGCAAACCATGACCAGAACACATCGACAAAACAAACGCCTCGATAATCGAGCCGCGTTCATGAGCCTGGAATTGGCACTCACACTGCCCGTTCTGATGATCGTGCTGCTGGCCATGTTCGAGTTTTCGATGCTGTTCTTCGCCCGAGGTGAAGTTGTCGAGGCGAGTCGAATCGGTGCGCGAACGGCTTCGCTGCCGGGAAGCACATGGGACAATGTCGAGAATGCCGTGTATTCGGTTCTCGGGCCACGATTGCGTCAACGTGTTTCCATCAACGCAGAACTGGGCGACCGCACGGGAGACCTCGTGAATGTTGCCGTGATGGTCCCCATGCAAGATGCCTCGCCCGATTTGCTCTGGCCGATCGGGTACGGATTGGGCGGACGAAACCTGGTGTCTGAGACGCGAATGGTTCGTGAGTAAGCAGCGATTCAAACGAAACGAAGAGAGTGGAGACTGATACGGTGAAAAGCCTGAGAGTCCTTTCCAAGTGTTTCGCCTGAATGGATTCTCGCACAAGCAGTGGCACAATTTCAGGGAGGAAGGTCAAATGCTCCGAGAGCGGCGGGATTAATGGGCAGTCGAACTTGAACTTGAGCGGAAAGCGGGTGTTGCGGGCGGCCTAAGTGGGCGCATTTTTCAAACCGCCAAGGTACCATTGGTTCATCTTGCACCCCTCGAAAGGGCATCGAATCATGTGGTTCCGTTTTGGTCTGTTCCTCGTTCTGATCTTGCCGTCGGTGGGTGTGTTCGGTGCGGAGCCGGTCCCTGAGTGGATCTGGCATTCTCCGGCACGCAAGGCGGGCCAGAGAAACTGCCTTTCCAAATCGTTCGATGTGAGGGGACGTTTGCTGCGGGCACGGCTGCGAGGTGTGGCCGACTATTGTCAGGCAAAGTTAAACGTCAACAGCAAGCAGGTCGCCCATTGGCAACCCTATGCTGGACGTCGTGAACTGGATGTGACCGAGCAGTTGAAACAGGGCCGCAATAAGATTGTGATCTGCTGCCAGTCCACCGAAGGACCGGCGGCCGTTTTTCTGCGTTTGGATCTTGAATACGACGATGGTCACAAGCAGACGATCGTCACTAACAAGAGTTGGCATTCTGCTCTCCCCGATGTTCACAAGTCGCCCGTCTCGACATTCGGTCGCGTCGCGAGATTCCCTTGGGGTGATGTCACTGACACTGTCACTGTGCAGCCGATCGATGATTATGAGCAATGGAAAGCCGCCCAGGGAACGAAGGCCGGAACCGACCCGGCCACGTTTCAGTTGCTGCCTGGGTTCGAAATCGAATTGCTGCGGTCGGCCCAGCCAAGCGAAGACTCGTGGATCTGCATGGCGTTCGATCCGCAAGGGCGCATCGTCGTCGCGAGAGAGAAGCAAGGGCTGCTGCGGTTCACGTTACCTAAGAACGATAATGGCACAATCCAGGTCGAGACCATCGACGACAAGCTGAAGGAATGCCGTGGTCTGTTGTTCGCACATGACAGCCTGTACGCGATGGCGAACAACGACAAGGCGCTCTACCGACTGCGCGACACCAATGGCGACGACCGCTTCGATCGCACCGAGAAGTTGAAAACGTTTGCAGGCGATGTCGGTCATGGACGCAATCAGCTCGTGCTCGGCCCGGATGACAAAATCTACTGTCTCTTCGGCGATTCGGTGTTTGAGCCGAGTGACGCGAAAACGTTGCCACCGACGCTGGTTCGTCCTACGGCTGCCGAGAAGACACGCAGCGGATTCCTGGCGCGAACGAACGCCGCAGGGAAGAAGTGGGAAGTCGTGACGCGCGGGTTGCGTAATCCTTTCGGGATCGCATTCAACACCGACGGAGAATTTTTCACCTACGACGCGGATGCCGAGTACGACATGGGTTCGCCCTGGTATCGGCCGACGCGGGTCGATCATCTCATTTCCGGATCCGATTTCGGCTGGCGACGGGTGACGAAACAGTGGCCCCCCTATGTGCCCGACCGGCCCGACATCCCACAATCGACACTCGATATCGGCAAAGGCTCGCCGACGGCGGTGACATTCGGTTCTGGAAGCGCCTTTCCACCCGCCTATCGCGAGGCCTTGTTCATCCTCGATTGGGCGTATGGGCGGATTCTCGCCGTGCATCTGTCACCTTGGGGTTCCAGCTATGCAGCCAAGGCCGAGTCGTTTCTGCGCGGCCGACCTGCGAATGTGACCGACATCGAATTCGGCCCCGCTGGCGCGATGTACTTCGTGACCGGCGGGCGCGGCACGCAGTCGGCCTTGTATCGCGTGCAATATTCCCGACCAGAAAACGAGGTGCCGACGAAGACCGTTCAACAGCAAGCACGCTGGCGGCATGCAATCTCCTCGCGAACGTTGCGGCGAACTCTCGAGGGCTTTCATGGCCGACAAGATTCGCAGGCCATCAAGGTTGCCTGGCCGCATTTGAATAGCGTTGACCCCTGGATTCGGCACGCGGCCCGGATAGCTGTCGAGTGGCAGCCGGTCGGTCAATGGAAAGCGAAAGCGTTAGCCGAAGAGAGAACCTGGGCGAAACTGCAGGCATTGCTGGCGTTGTCACGGATGGGCGAGGACGACCTGCGTTCTCCAGTCGTCCAAGAGTGCGCGTCGATCCGCTGGGACGAGCTGACCGACGATCAGAAACTGACGCTGCTGTTCATCAACGAGAGGTTTTCGGGTGACCGAGATGAGGACCAACGGGTTGACGTCCGGATTCTGAAAAGTCTCAACGCGCACTATCCCGATCGTTCACCGCAGGTGAACCGGAGTTTGAGCCTGTTGCTGCATAAGTTGAAAGCGCCGCGGCTCGTCGAGCGGACACTGCCGTTGCTCGCTCAGGCGGCGAACCAGCAGGTACGAATGCATTATCTGTTTATGCTGCGCGATGTGAAGACCGGTTGGACCAGCGAGTCGCGGCGTATGTACTTCGATCATTTGCGTCGATTCGGTGAATTCGTTGGCGGCGATGGGATGCCCACGTTTCGCCGGTTGATCGAGACTGAGGCACTGCAGTCCGTTCCCGATTCGGAGCGTGCGGCCTACGAGAAACTGCTGCGTTCGACGGCGAATCCGTGGCTGGCGGCGATTCCGCAGGAAAACCGCAAGGTTGTCCGCCAATGGAAACTGGAAGACGTTGACGACTCGCTGGATCAAGTCTCCAAGGGACGCAACTTCAAACGCGGACAGCGGATGTTCGCGGTCGGCCGGTGTATTTTGTGTCATCGCATCAGCGGGCGCGGAGGCGTGACCGGGCCGGATCTGAACGCCATCTCGTCACGGTTTCGTCCCCAAGACGTGCTGGTTTCAATTCTCGAACCATCGAAGGTCGTCTCTGAAAAGTATCGTAGCGATACGTTCGCGCTAGACGATGGACGAGTCATCACAGGGCGACTGGTTCCCGGTGGAGATTTTCGTTCGTCCAGTTTGCGTGTGGCGACTGATCCACTTGATCCGACGAAGGTGGTCGAATTTGCGAAGTCGACGGTCGAACTGCACAAGTTGTCGTCCTTGTCTCCCATGCCGAAGAGGCTGGTCGACACTCTAACAAGGGAGGAGATTCTCGACTTGCTGGCCTATGTCAATGCGGCAGGACGGAAGGAACATCCGAGCTTTCGCGGAAAGTGAGCATCAAAGCGTCTCCGTCCGCAGTCGCATGCAGTCCAAGTCCATCGCCAAGGCTGCTACTCGGCCACGACCTCCAAACCGCAAAGGGAAGCCTTTCCCTGCTTCGAGGCAAACGTGACCAGTAACTCGCGACGTCCCACGACGCCGCGGAATTCCTTGACGATCATCCGCTCCTTGCCGCCCGCCTCTTTCCTCACGTCGAAGTCTGTCAGCAACTCCTTGCCTTGCAGGCTCACGTTGAAGACATCGGCACTCTCGGGCGTGTCATGATCGGAGACGAAGTGCAGTTTTACTTTGAATGTTCGCGCGGGGGGATCCGTCTTGGAATCTCCGATGACCAGTGGGACACGGACCGAGGTCACGCCCTTGATGCCGGACGCCGCCACCCACTTCAGGCCGTCACCCTGGATACGTGTCGGATGCATGCGGAACGACTCGGAATCTTTCGTCCCGACTTTAATTGCGACCTTCGGGGCTGGACCGCCGATGTTGGGGTAGTTCAACCACGTCGTTCCGTCGTCGGCTTGCCGTGTTCCCCTGGCTCCGAAGTTGATGCCGATGCGTTTGACCGGGCCGTCGGATGCCTGAAACGCTCCGTAGGTCCACAGGTTGGATTCAGGAACGTGGTACAGCGCTAATGATGTGAAAATCGAATAGCTGCAACTGCAACCAGACGCCATGTTGGGTGCGTTCAAGACCCCGTTGGCCGGGATGAGACTGTTACGGCAACCCGATCGAAACCCGACCAGTCGTCCTGTGCCGCCGGTCGCCAAGTCGCAGAACCCGGCATCGGCCGCTCGAAACGTCATCAGGTGTTCGCTGGCGATGGCGTAGTTGCAATGATGGCCGATCTTCGTGAACTCCCAGGGAATCTCTTTGCCGGTCAACGGATGCCGACGCATGATCGGTTTGCCTGTGTTGACATCGTAGGCGCGGCCGGGGCCACGTTGATCGAGAACCTGATTCTTCCAGAGAATGACGCGGCCGTAATAGTTCTCGGGATGCCCGCGAAAGCCCTTGCCACTGGTCTCGATCTTCCACAGGTCGCCGCCGTCTTTGCCTTTCCAGGCATCTAGGCCGTCCTTGTTCGATGCCAGCAGGACGTCGTGGTCTTCTGAAAACGCCAGCCAGGACGGCACACGCGCGGTGGTCCGTTCCCAGATGGTCTTACCGGTGGCGACATCGAAGGACCGCACATAGAGCACGTCTTTCGATGTCGGGTTGCCCCGTCGACGGTTCTTGTCGGCCCCTTTGTAAAGCGATTCCAGGAAGCCCTCGACACAAAAGACGCGATCACCGCCGATGGCAACAATCGGAAACGCCTGTTTCGCCTGCTTGCTCCACACGACTTTGCCAGTGTGGCGGTTGAGCGTCAGCAGTTTCGCGGGCTGTGAGCCTTGTCCCTCAACGTTGCGGAAAACCTGTGCGATGAGCATGTCTTTCCAGATCCGAATACGGCCCCAGGTCTCGCCGTCTTGCGGCAAATTGAACTCGTCCAGCGTCTTGCCGTTTTTGGGGTCCAACTTCAGGCACTTGTCGGCATAGGCGAGGTAGATCGCATCTTTGACAGCCACGAAGTGATAACCCGTCGGCTTCCAGTTCGCACGACGTCCGGGGCTGGTCCCTTTCGGCAGTTTCTTCTGCCACAAGAGACGTCCGGTGTAGACATCGACGGCGGTGAATTTCTCAGGCCCCTGGATAAGCATCCGGCCTTCGACGACCGCCATGCTCGGTCCCCATTCGTGTCGGTCGTAGAACAGGCTGCCGTCCGACGACGGACCACCGAACCACAACGCGCCCAGAGGAGCTTTTACCAGCTTGTCGCGTGACAACAGCGAGTTCGAGGGATCACCGAATTCGTGAGTCCAATCGGCCGAACCGGGCAGTGCCCCTTCGCGCGTGAGAGTTGTCAATTCGCCGCTGCGTGCGATGGCCGCGTTCGGCAAGGTACGGCTCGCGAGCGTCTTGCTGACACTTGCGTGTTGATCATCTGTCGTCTCAAGACACGCGACGCCGCCGTAAGGTCTTAATACATGAAAGACATGACCGAGTTGCGAGGAATCGCCCAGCACACCAGCGACGGCGAGGTCTTCCGAGACGACAAGGTTTGTCAGGTAGGGAGGCAAGGGCGTGGTTGACGGGTTGCCAACGATGGCCACGACACGCGAGCCATAAAGTCCTTTGACATCCATTCGACGCCGGAAGGCATCGACCTTCTTGGCGTCGGGATCGATCACAATCACATCGAACTCGGACTGTCGAAGTAGTTCTTCAACCAGCGCCCCGGTACCCAGTCCCATCGCCAGACAATAGCCATCGTTTGCTGTTGAAGCCGACAGGATGTTTTTTACTCGTTTCGACCATACCTTGTTGGTCGTGCCAGCGTTGGCTTCTGTCAGTTCGTGTTTCACGGCCGGTCGTTCGCCATCTCCGAAACAGTGAATGCTCCCTTCCTTTGTGACGACGAACAGCTTTCCGTCCGATGCCAGCATGGACGCGGGCGTCCCCTCAACTGATGCGGTGAAAGAAACTTTCGCTTCGCTCCCCTTTGTTGGGATGTCGATCGCGAAGACCTTGTTCTTGTCGTGCGCGTACAGCCGATTTCCAGCCTTGAGATGGACCAACGTGGCGGTCTGCTTTGTCAGACTCCACAGAAGCGTCGGCATCTCAACCTTGAAGGATTTCCCTTTGCGATCTTTCTTCTCGACCGTTGTCGTGTTCTTCAGATCGTACGCATAGGACTTCCCTTTGGAGGCGAAGTAGATCTTTCCATCGGAGACAACCGGGCGACTGACCGTGAATGGAAGCGTTTTTTTTGTGCTGGTATCGACGATCTTTCCGCCGTGGAACATCCACTTTTCAGCCGCCATGACGTGGTAATCGGTCGTGCCCTTGGAACTGTAGCTGATTTTGAAAGCTTTCCCGGTTGCCAAGTCGCGGCTGTGAATATTCGCGCGACCGCCCGGGATGATTAACTTGCCGTTGCCGGCTGCCAGATGTCCCTGGGGAGCGAAGTCGTCGAGAGGTGTGACGGTGTATCGCGGAACGGAGTTCCCCTTGGCGGAATTCAGGTCGACTGCGTACAGCAACGTTCCCTCGAACGGCCAGACGCCAGCTGTGAAATGGATTTTGTCGTCGACCAGAACGGCTCCGCCTCGAATCGGCCAGATGCTCACCAGGCGTTGGTTGCCGAGTGCGCGCCGTTCGGATGGGGCCGCCTCGATCTTCCAGCGCAGTGCGCCCTGATCAGCATCCAGGCAATAGAAGCAGCCATCGTCGGATCCGAAGTAGACGTTGCCACGTGCGGCAATCGGTGCCAGTCGAATCGGGCCGTCGGCGTAAAACTTCCAACGTTCTTCGCCCGTGCTGGTGTTGATCGCGGTCAGCGAATCGGTGTGAGAACTGGCAACGAACATCGTGCCACCCATCACGACCGGTTCGTAATGCGCGTCGAATTGCAGTCGCGGGTCTTCGGGCCAGGCTGGCTCAATCGCGGGAAGTTGTCGCGACCATCTCAATGTGAGTTTGGCAGGCAACTGCTCATCTACGCTGGCACTGCGACTTGCGTTTCCACGCCAGGTCGGCCAGTCAGCACGAACTTCGGCAGCCAGACTGGCAACAATGGAGAGGGAAGTAACGACAACAATCGGTCGCAACATATTGAAGAGCACGGCAAGTCCTCTTGGTGAGATCGGAACAGGGACGATTGAACTCTACCACCAGAATATCAGGCCGCCGCGTGTGAGGCTACAGAATCGCCATGATTTGAGGACTTTTTCCGTCAACCGTGGAAGGCAGGCAATCATCTGGTGCAAGTATGGCCTACGACGTTCGCTTGGTCAATTCCCTGCGAAAGCCTGGAATGCGCCAGAGCGCGCGGTTGAGATTGCACACTGTGACAGGCCTCATTACTCATGCTTTGTGAATCTCATTGCCGACAACCAGCTAAACAAACATCACACTCGTTGTTCTCGAAGTTGTTCACCGGCATAATGTTGCGGGTCTTCTTCCGTTTGGTTTTTGGCTCGCGATCGAATCGGTCATACGACATGCACCCCATCGTTTCAGATTCGCAAAGATTTCGCGCTGCTCAGTGGAAGATGCTGCTGGCGACGATGTTCTGCTACCTGTTTTACTACACGGGTCGCCACAACTTCGGCTGGGCCATCAATGGGATGAGCGATGATCTTGGATTGACCAATACCGAAATCGGCTGGATCAGCGGTTCAATGCTCGCCTGCTACGGGCTGGGGCAGGCGATCAACGGAAACCTGGGTGACAAGTTCGGGGCCAGGCGTCTGATGGCCTTGGGTGCAATACTGTCCTGCATCCTCAACTGGTGCGTCAGCTACGCGACCTCTTTCGGTGTCGTACTATTTCTCTGGTCGTCTAACGGGTTTGCCCAATCGCTGGGATGGGCACCGGGAAGCCGCTTGATCTCAAACTGGTGGCCGAGAAACGAGCGCGGCAAAGCCTTTGGCTTTTATACCTTCGCCGCAGGAAGCTCGTCCGTCTTGACGTACTTTCTCTCCATTGGTGTTCTGTTGATGATCGGTCTCATTGATGCCGACGGCGAGACTTGGCGGTGGATTTTTCGGCTGCCCGTTCTGCTTCTGCCTGTTGGGGCAATCCTGTTCTATTTTGTCGCCCGCGACCGGCCGGAAGATCTGGGATTTGTCTCACCAGCCGATTCCCATAATCCAACAGACAACGCGGATGATGAAATCGATCAATCCCGTTCCCGCGATGTTCCCGCTGCCGAAACAAGTTTCCAACGGTACTGTTCTGTCCTGTCCAACGGGAGATTCCTGATCGCATGTGTCGCGATTGGGTTCGAGAGTTGGGCTCGCTACGGGTTGTTGTATTGGGTCCCAGTTCATTATTTGGGACAAGATTGGAAAGGGCAGTCGGACACCTTGTGGATCACATTGTCTCTACCTGTCGGAATGGCGCTGGGGGCGCTCACCGCCGGACAGCTCTCAGACCGGCTGTTTCGCTCGAATCGTTCCCGCCCGATTGCCATCTTTCTCGGACTGGGCAGCTTGGTCACTCTGGCGATGTACTTCGTGCCGACGTCGAACACCTATCTGGGAATGACACTGCTATTTCTGGCCGGATTTCTGGTGTATGGGCCTCAGGCGTCGTTCTGGGCGCTCTGCCCGGATCTTCTGGGACGTCACCGCGCGGGCACCGGCGTTGGTATTATGGATGCCTGTGCGTACGGCGTGGCGGCATTGGGGGAAGTCGTCATCGGTAAAATCCTTGATGCCACGGGAACAACAGCATCGGTTTTTCCAGTCACGTCAGCAGTGTGTGCGGCCGGGGCGGTTTGCATCCTATTCGTAAGAAAATAAACATCAACACGGAGATTCACATCCATGTCCCAATACGATCTCGTTGTCTTTGACATGGCGGGGACGACCATTCACGATTCCGAAGAAGTCAGTCACTGTTTTCAAGCGGCCGCAGAGGAAACCGATCTGCAAGTTACACCGGAGAGAATTCTCTCGATGATGGGCTGGTCCAAACGACTTGTCTTCAAGACGTTGTGGACCGAAACTCTAGGCGACGATCATCCGGAACTCGAACCGCGAATCGATTCTTCATACGATGCGTTTCGTCGCATCCTGGAACATCATTACGAGACGGAACAGGTCAAACCAACGGTGGGCTGCCTCGACTGTTTTCAGTGGTTGCACGAAAACGGCATCAAGATCGCACTGACAACCGGTTTCTATCGCCGTGTGACAGACATCATTCTCTCTCGGGTCGGTTGGGATGTGAATTTGAATGCAGACTACATCGGCGATTCCGATTCGATCATTCAGGCATCGATCGCCAGCGACATGGTTGAAAGCGGCAGACCGGCTCCAGATATGATTCGGCAAGCGATGTTCCGACTCGGCGTCGCAGACCCGCAGCGTGTTGTCAAAATTGGTGACACGCCGTCTGATTTACAGGCTGGAAAAAATGCGGCCTGCGGGCTTTCCTTGGCCCTCACCAACGGGTCACATTCTCGCAGCCAGTTGGAAACCGAACCAAACGACGGATTACTCGATTCGCTGGCTGAACTGAAGGATCTTCTCAAATGACAGCCTCGGCACGAGCGATGGTGTTTGAGCACCAGGGACAGCCGCTACAACTGCAGCACTTTGAACTGCCCAAGCTGGGGCCGGGCGAAATCCTGGTCAAGGTTCGCATGACCACGCTTTGCGGAAGCGACCTGCACACGTTTCAAGGACATCGCGATACTCCTCGCCCGACCGTCCTGGGCCACGAAATCCTGGGGACGATTGCAGAGTTACCGCCCGCTGGCCAGGCAACCGATGCTGCGGGCCGGCCACTGTCGATCGGCGATCGGATCACCTGGTCGGTCGCGGCCCATTGTGGCGAGTGTTTCTTTTGCCAGCGCGATCTGCCACAAAAATGCGAACGTCTCTTCAAATACGGACACGAACAAATCCGAACAGGCCATGCGCTAAGCGGCGGTTTGGCCGACCATTGCCATTTGGTGGCCGGCACTTCGATTTTTCGTGTCCCCGCAGACCTCGATGATCGCGTGGCCTGCCCCGCAAATTGCGCAACAGCCACCGTAGTCGCTGCCTTGCGAGCCGCTGGAAATTGCGAAGGTGAGGTCGTTTTGATCCAAGGTGCCGGAATGCTGGGCCTCACGACCGCAGCCCTGGCGCGCAGCCAACAAGCACGCGAAGTGATTGTCTGCGACGTTGACGATCAGCGGCTTCGTCGAGCAGAGCAGTTTGGGGCCACACAGACCGTCCGAGTCGAACCGGACAACCAGGCACTGCAAGCAATCGTCATGGAGACGACCTGCCAACGTGGCGTCGATCTCGTTCTGGAATTGTCTGGTTCACCCGACGCGACAGAAACAGGGCTGCAGCTTCTGAGAACGGGCGGGCGGTACATCTGGGTTGGTGCCGTCTTCCCCACACGACCGATTTCGCTCTCGCCCGAGACGGTCGTCCGCAGCATGCTCAAGATTCAAGGAGTGCATAACTACACGCCGGTCGATCTTTCCGACGCGCTGACGTTTCTGGAAACTCACCACCAGGAGTTCCCCTTTGCGGAACTGGTTTCGAAGTCGTTTGGTCTTGAAGAGGCCAACACGGCTTTCCAGCAGGCTGCCGACAGTGGATCGCTGCGAGTCTCTGTCTGCCCCGAGTAACCCTCCGATTCAGGATTCAGAGCTTCTTGTGAAATACTCACAAGAAAATTCGAGTCCGGACTCCTCGGGTTGCATCGAATCTCCGGTTTGTGAATCGTGAGTGGCGATGCCATTGTACAAATGACCGAGCCGAAGGGCTGAGAAGGTGAGGAGTATTCGCTCTTACTGCGTGTCATTTGACCTTGGTTTTCACTGGCGCGCCAACACGCATTTTGGCCGACGTCTGTGAGTCACGCCCGATTCCGCGAAAAGGTACGAGTTCCGCTGTCGCGTGATGAGTCCACGATTACGGTCGTTTTGCTTTGGTGTCCGCAAATTGACGAGTTTCGCGGACACTCGTCGGAGGTCGCTAGTGGTCACCCAGAAGTGAAAACCATGATAAGGCTTCAGACGGAAGCTACCGTCACCTGTTGCAACATCCCTTACGTCGCCCCTGGGCTAACGGTTTCCGCTACAATGTCAACTAACGCACTCTCTCCTCTTCCGCCGAAGGCCCGTCCAGACATGTGGCATTACTTTTTCACACTCTGTCTTCTCGCGTTTGGTAACAATTTGATAGCGGCCGAACCAATGTTCGACCAGCAGATCGCGCCACTCATCGCGCGGCGTTGCTTGAGCTGTCACAGTGGGAACGAACCAAAGGGGAAGTTGGATCTCTCCACTCGCACTTCCGCCACGAAGGGTGGCGAGTCGGGCAGCGCGGTTGTGCCGGGCAAGTTGGGTGAGAGCCTGCTTTGGGAGTATGTTGACTCCGACGAAATGCCGCCGAAAAAACCTCTGCCGGCAGCCGAGAAAGCACTGCTGAAGAAGTGGATTGCCTCGGGAGCGAAATGGGGAACGGAGAAGATCGACCCCTTCCGTTTCACGACCGATGCACGCGCTGGTTACGATTGGTGGTCGCTGAAACCACTTGCCAATCTGGAGTCCAAACGTTCGATTGATTCGTTCATCGATGCCCGACTGACTACAGCCGGTCTCTCGTCCTCTGCGGTGGCTGGTAAGCGAACATTGATTCGCCGCCTGTCATTCGACTTGCTGGGTTTGCCGCCGACACGTGAGCAGATCGGTAAATTTCTGGCAGACAAGTCCGACGAGGCGTATGAGAAACTGGTCGACCGCCTGCTGGCTTCGCCGCATTACGGCGAGCGTTGGGCGCGCCATTGGCTTGATGTGGTTCGTTTTGGCGAGAGTAACGGGTTTGAATACGATCAGCCCCGCGACAACGCTTGGCATTACCGCAACTGGGTGATCAATGCGCTCAATCAGGACATGCCGTACGACGAGTTCGTTCGACTGCAACTGGCGGGGGACATACTGCGTCCGAAAGATCCGCAGGCGATCGCGGCGGCCGGTTTTCTGGTGGCCGGAGCGCACAACACCACGTTGCCGTCGAGCAAAAAGATGCGGATGACGATGGCTCAGGATGAACTGGAAGACCTGGTCGGCGTCGTCGGCCAGACATTCCTGGGCCTGACAGTCAACTGCAGTCGCTGTCACGATCACAAATTCGATCCTATCTCACAGAAGGAATACTACCAGTTCGCGGCCACATTGTCGGGCGTCACGCATGGCGAACGGACCGTGCAACCGACGACGACACCTGAGCAACAACGGCGAATCGCTGCCATCGACTCGAGCATGGCGAAGTTTCGTAAAGAGCTGAAAGAGATCGACAAGCCGATCCGTGTCAGGATTCTCGCCGAGCGCAAGGCGGGCAGGTACAGCGGACCCCAGCCACCGAAAGCGTTCGCGACTTGGGAATTTGATAATGACCTCAAGGATCGCCATGGCACGCTCCACGCGAAAGCAGTCGGAGGAGCGAAGCGGGTGGATGGTTTTCTGAATCTCGACGGCAAGTCCGCCTACGCAGAGACCGCGCCGCTGCCGGTCGCGATTGGAGAGAAAACGTTGGAAGCGTGGGTGCAGTTGAACAAGCTCGATCAGCGCGGGGGTGGTGTGATCAGCCTTCAAACGACCAACGGAGCCGTCTTCGACGCCATCGTGTTCGGCGAGCGCGAATCGCGAAAGTGGCTGGCTGGCAGCAACTCTTTCAAACGCACAAAATCATTCGGAGGCCCCGCCGAACAGCAGGCGACAACACGGGCCGTTCACATGGCGATCGTCTACCGCAAGGACGGTACCATCACCGCATATCGCGATGGCAAACCGTACGGCAAATCGTATCGCCCAGGTCCGCTGCAATCCTACGCAGCCGGTGAAGCGCAAATCGTTTTCGGGATACGTCATGGACCGGCCGGGGCCAACAAGATGCTCGCAGGCAGAATTCAGCGAGCGCAGTTTTACGACCGCGCACTCACCGCAGACGAAGTAGCCGCCTCAGCGGGAGTGGCCAACAACGACTATGTGCCCGAGTCCCAGATTCTCGAGCGCCTGTCGACTTCCGCTCGCAAAACTCGCGATCAGTTGAGTACAAAGATCAAGCGGGCCGAAAGAGAAAAAGCATCGTTCATCACCACGCCACAGAAAATCTATACCTGCGTGTCACGCAAACCGGGTGTGACGAAGTTGCTACGGCGAGGCAACGTGGCCGACCCTGCCGAAGCGGTTTCTCCAGCAGGCTTGCAAGCGATTCCCGGCATCCTGCCCGACTTCCGGCTGGCTCCGAACGCCAGCGATGCCGACCGACGCAAGAAACTCGCCGAGTGGATCACACACCGCGACAACCCACTATTCGCGCGGGTGATTGTCAATCGACTCTGGCACTACCACTTCGGGCAGGGCCTGGTGACGACACCCAGCGACTTCGGCTACAACGGCAGCAGACCAAGTCACCCAGATCTGCTGGATGGGCTTGCTCAATCGCTACGGCAGCACGACTATCGTCTCAAGCCGATCCATCGTCTGATCGTTACGTCGGCTACTTATCGACAATCGTCGAAACCGAACACGGCCGCTGCGAAACTCGATGCAGGGAATCGACTCTTGTGGCGCAAATCCCCCCAACGACTCGAAGCCGAAGCCATTCGTGATGCGGTACTGCTGGTCGCCGGCCAACTCGATCGGCAGATTGGCGGGCGGGGTTATCGCGACGTGCGGCACTTCTCTTTCAAAGGCAGCAATTTTTACGAGCCGCTCGCCGAAACCGGTTCCCAGTCGCGACGCCGTACAATCTACCGATTCTCTCCGCGCGGCGGACGCAATCCGTTTCTGGACACGTTCGATTGCCCCGATCCGTCGACCACTGCTCCGCAACGCGCCAGCACGACAACCCCGCTGCAAGCCCTCGTCCTGATGCACAATGCGCTGATCTTCCAGATGGCTGACCAGTTCGCACAGCGAATCACTCGCGAGGCCGGCAAGGATGTCGAGAAGCAGTCCGCGTTGACATTTCAGTCGGCCTACGGCCGGACGGCCGATGCCGACGAGATTCAGCTCGCCAGCCGCTTCGTGAAAAAACACGGGCTGCCGGCTTTGTGCCGCGTCGTGTTCAACAGCAACGAATTCGTTTTCATCGAGTAACTCACAGGAACCTTCACGAATGCGTGAGACACTTGATCGACCAAGCCGGCCGCTCCCGACGCGCAGGGAGTTCCTCGATTTCTCCACCGCCTCGCTCACTGGCACCGCGCTGGCTGCGCTACTACTGCGCGACAAACCAGCCCAGGCGGCGAAAGTTCCCAGCAGCGCCAAAGACGCGCCACCCCATCACCCGCCCCGGGCGCGTCGCGTGATTCACATCTGCTTGTGCGGCGGAATGAGCCACCTCGACTCGTTCGATTACAAACCCGAACTTGCCAAGTTCCACGGCAAGTCACTTCAGGCTAAGGAAAAGCCGGAGACGTTTTTCAATAAGGTTGGCTTGATCCGCAAGAACGATTGGGCATTTCGCCAACATGGCAAAAGCGGTCTCTGGGTTTCCGAACTGTTCCCGCATCTGGCAAAAGTGGCCGATGAACTCACGGTCATTCGTTCGATGGTGGCCGAATCAGCCAACCACACCCCCGCCACGTTCGAGGAGAACACGGGCTTTCGCCTCAACGGTTTTCCCGTGATGGGTTCCTGGGTTTCCTATGGGCTGGGTTGCGAGACCGACGAACTTCCGTCGTACGTCGTACTGCCCGACGCGAGAGGATTTCCTGCCGCCGGCACGATCAATTGGTCCAACGGGTTCCTGCCCGCACAGCATCAGGGCGTCGCCTTTCAGTCGAAAGGCCCTCCGATTCGTGACCTGTTCCCTGCCCGAGAAGTCCCCGCCGACCGCGAACAGGCAAGCCGCGACTTGCTGGCGGCTATTAACGGCCGGCATCTTGCCAGGTCAGGCGGCGGCGACGCGCTCGTCGCGCGGATGCGATCGTACGAACTGGCTGCAAGAATGCAATTGGCCGTCCCTCGGATCACCGATCTCTCCCAGGAAACAGCCGCAACCCGCTCGCTGTACGGGCTGGACGACAAAGAGACTGCTGACTTCGGCAATCGGTGTTTAATCAGTCGTCGGCTGTTGGAACAAGGTGTGAGGTTCGTGCAACTGTTTTCCGGCGGCTCGTTCGGCTCGCCCCGGATCAACTGGGATGGCCACGAAGACGTTAGAAAAAACCACACACGCGAAGCGGCCCGTGTTGATCAACCCATCGCCGCGCTGCTCAAAGACCTGCGACAACGCGGCATGCTCGACGACACGCTCGTCCTGTTCACCACCGAATTCGGTCGCACGCCATTTGCCCAATCAGCCGCCAACATCGTCGGTACAGGTCGCGATCACAACATGTACGGCTTTTCCATCTGGATGGCGGGGGCCGGTCTCAAAGGGGGTATGGCCTACGGTCGCACCGACGACATCGGCTGGAAAGCGGTCGAAAACCCCGTCCACTGGCACGACTACCACGCCACCGTGCTGCATCTGCTAGGTGTCGACCACCAACGTCTCACTTTCTACCACAACGGCATCCAACGGCGACTCACCAACGTCCATGGCGAAGTGATTCGGGAGATCCTGAGTTAGCGCAGTCTGGCGCGTTCAAGTTCAGACCGCATTTCGCACCAGGAGTTTCGATCCGTATCGAAATGCGACGTCTGCGACTGTTCGATCGCCTTCGGTACTGACCTTCTCCCCTGAAATTGTGCCACTGCTTGTGCGAGAATCCATTCAGGTGAAACCCCTGTAAAGGACTCTCAGCGATGAAGAAGAACCGACACACAGTGGATCAGATTATCGTGAAG
>Ga0115002_10002657_pt1 | contig 23153 bp, 20 predicted proteins | sample ArcticOcean_MG_C_8_FD_89576 | JGI IMG/M metagenome (GOLD analysis project Ga0115002, IMG submission 89576) | Marine microbial communities from western Arctic Ocean - ArcticOcean_MG_CB11_86 | ecosystem: Environmental > Aquatic > Marine > Oceanic | place: Arctic Ocean: Canada Basin | collected... | reverse complement strand
TTTTTAGATAAAGAATTTATAGAAATTGCTATGAATTTAAACCCAACAGATAAAATGATTAATAAAAAAAGAATTGAGAAATGGGTTCTTAGAAAAGCATTTGAAGAATACCTTCCTAAAGAAATTTTATGGAGACAAAAAGAACAATTTTCTGATGGAGTTGGCTATTCTTGGATTGATAGTTTAAAGGATTTAGTTTCAAAAGAAGTATCTGATGATCAAATGGATAATGCTCCTAAAAAATATCCAATAAACCCTCCTCAAAATAAAGAGGAATATTACTATAGAAGTATTTTTAAAGAACACTTTCCAAGTGATGCAGCAGCAAAATCTGTTCCCTCAGTTCCATCAGTTGCATGCAGTTCTCCTGAAGCATTAGAATGGGATGAAACTTTTAAAAATCAAAACGATCCAAGTGGTAGATCTATATCAAATATTCATAATAAATCTTATGAATAAAATGTTGATAAGTCACCTTTAAATACTAGTCTTTTCACGTTTTTTCAGCATTAAAAAGCAGTATATTTATATATATATTTTATAACTCATAAAATGGCTCCTGAAAAAATCAAAAATCAATATTCTGCAGACAGTATTCAAGCCCTAGAAGGGATGGAACATGTTAGGAAAAGACCTTCCATGTATATTGGAGATCTTAGCACAAGAGGACTCCACCATTTAGTATATGAAGTGGTAGACAATTCTATTGATGAGGCCATGGCAGGTCATTGTTCAGAGATATTTATACAAATAAATACTGACAAATCAATTTCTATTGAGGATAATGGTCGAGGTATCCCTGTTGGAATTCATAAAAAAGAAGGTGTTTCTGCTCTTGAAGTGGTTATGACTAAAATTGGAGCAGGGGGAAAGTTTGATAAAGATTCATATAAAGTTTCAGGAGGTTTGCATGGAGTAGGTGTTTCTGTAGTTAATGCTTTATCTGAAGTGCTTACAGCTAATGTTTATAGAGACGGTAAAGAATACCAGCAAATCTATAAAAAAGGGAAACCCGACTCTAAAGTTAAAGAAATTGGAAAATCTGATAAAACAGGTACTCTTATTACATTCAAACCAGATAAAGATATTTTTAAAGAAGTTATTGATTTTGAGTATGACATATTATCTAATAGGATGCGTGAACTTTCTTTTCTTAATAAAGGGATCACTATCTCTCTAACAGATAATAGGGAAGAAACAGAAAAAGGTGAGAAAAAATCAGAAATTTTTCATTCCAAAGAAGGCTTAAGCGAGTTTATTAAATATATTGATAAGTCAAGAGAACCAATAATTTCTAATATTATTAAAATGGAGAGTGAGAAAAATAATATTACAGTTGAAGTTGCAATGATTTATAATTCATCTTTTTCTGAAAATCTGCACTCTTATGTTAACAATATTAATACTTATGAGGGAGGTACTCATCTTTCTGGTTTTAGAAGAGGTTTAACTCATACGCTAAAAAAATATGCTGACGCATCAGGACTTACAGATAAACTTAAATTTGATATAGCTGGTGATGATTTTAGAGAAGGTTTAACAGCTATTATTTCTATTAAAGTTGCTGAACCTCAATTTGAAGGTCAAACAAAAACTAAGTTAGGAAATAGGGAAGTTAGTTCTGCAGTATCTCAAGCAGTTTCAAAAATGCTTGAAAATTATCTTGAAGAAAACCCAGATGATTCAAAAATAATTGTTCAAAAAGTGGTATTAGCTGCTCAAGCTAGAAATGCTGCTCGACAAGCTAGAGAAATGATTCAAAGAAAAACTGTTATGACAGGTGGAGGGCTTCCTGGTAAATTATCTGATTGTTCAGAAACAGATCCTATGAAGTGTGAAGTCTTTTTAGTTGAGGGTGACTCTGCAGGAGGAACTGCTAAACAAGGAAGAGACAGGTTTTTTCAAGCTATTCTTCCCCTTAGAGGAAAAATTTTAAATGTTGAAAAAGCACAACAACATAGAGTTTTTGAAAATGAAGAAATAAGAAATATATATACAGCTCTTGGAGTTTCTGTTGGAACAGAAGAGGATAATAAGGCTCTAAATTTAGAAAAATTAAGATATAATAAAGTGATTATTATGTGTGATGCTGATGTTGATGGGAGTCATATTTCAACATTAATTCTAACGTTTTTCTTCAGGTATATGAGAGAATTAGTTGAACGAGGAAATATTTATATTGCAACACCACCACTTTATTTGGTTAAAAAAGGTAATAAGAAATTATATGCATGGGATGATGAAGCAAGAGATAAAATTGTTAAAGACTTAGGTTCAGGATCATCAATTCAGCGCTATAAGGGATTAGGAGAGATGAATGCTGACCAACTTTGGGATACAACAATGAACCCAGAAACAAGAACATTAAGAAAGGTTTCATTAACAATTGAAAATTTTATATCTGCTGAAAATACTTTCTCAAAACTTATGGGTGAAGAAGTTCCTCCTAGAAGAGAATTTATTGAAGAGAATGCTAAATATGCTAATATAGACGCCTAATTATGAAAGTTACAATTGTTGGAGCAGGTAGTGTAGGTTCTTCTTGTGCAGAATATATAGCTATAAAAGACATAGCAAATGAAATTGTGCTATTAGATATTAAAGAAGGCTTTGCTGAGGGAAAAAGTCTTGATTTAATGCAAACTTCAAGTTCATTAATATTCAATGCTTTAATTACAGGTGTTACATCTGATTATGAAAAAACAAAATCAAGTGATGTTGTAATAATCACATCTGGTATACCGAGAAAACCCGGAATGACTAGAGAAGAACTTATTGGTATTAATGCAGGAATAGTCGATTCAGTAACTGAGAATCTTTTAAAATATTCTCCTAATGCAATTATTATTGTTTTTTCTAACCCTATGGATACAATGACTTATTTGGTTTTAAGAAAAACAGGACTTCCTAGAAATAGGGTAATAGGTATGGGAGGGATATTAGACAGCTCAAGATTTAAAACTTACATTTCTTTAGCTCTCGAAAACGAACCTCAAAAAAACATTAAAGCTATGGTTATTGGAGGTCACGGAGATACAACTATGATTCCTTTGACTGATTATGCAGAAGTAAATAATAAACCATTGACTGATTTATTATCAGTTGATAAAATCTCTAAGATTGCTTCAGATACAATGGTTGGAGGTGCTGCTTTAACAAAATTATTAGGAACTTCAGCTTGGTATGCTCCTGGAGCATCAGTTGCATATCTTGTTAAGTCTATACTTAATGACTCAAAAGAAACTTTACCTTGTTCTGTTATGCTAAATGGAGAATATAGCGTTGAAGACTTATGCATAGGAGTCCCTTGTATAATTGGCAGTAATGGGTTAGAAGAAATTATTGAAATTAATCTTAATAATATTAATAAAGAAAGGTTTCTTAAAAGTGTAGAAGCTGTTAAGAATACTAATCTGTTACTTAAAGGTTTAATATAGATAAAGTTGTTAATTCGATTTTCAAATATTATATTTGCTCGCTTTATTAGTTTTAAAAAATGCAAGGAAACTCTCTTATAAAAACATTTGCTTTACTATTTGGAATAGTTAGTATATATCAACTTTCTTTTACGTTTATATCCTCAGGTCTTGAAAGAAAGGCTGAGAAAGCTGCAATTTCAAAAATTTCTGATAGTGAAGTTGAATATATAGTTAAGAGATCTAGAGTGGAGGTTAACTATCTAGATTCAATAGGAGATTTACCAGTATTGTTATATTCTTCTTATAATGATGCTAAAACGAAAGAATTAAATCAAGGTCTTGACTTAAAAGGTGGAATAAATGTTATTTTACAGCTTTCTATTAAGGATTTACTTAAAGGTTTATCAGAAAACTCTGCCAATCTAAAATTTAATCAAGCTCTTGAAAGTGCAGATGAACTCCAAAAACAATCAGATCAAACATATTTAGAATCTTTTTTTGAGGCATTTGATTCAGATACAGATCAAACAAAGCTTTCATCTCCAGACATCTTTGGTAATAGAACTTTAAGTGAAATATCATTTGATACTTCAGAAGATGAAATAAAAAATATAATTGGAATAAAAATTGACGAATCAATAATTTCCGCTTTTGAGGTTCTTAGGAAGAGAGTTGATAAGTTTGGTGTAACACAACCTAATATTCAAAGATTAGGTACATCAGGAAGAATACTTGTTGAACTACCTGGAGCAAAAGACATCGATAGGATTCAAAATTTACTTCAAAGTACAGCCCAATTAGAATTTTGGGAAACATATAAAAATGATGAACTTGGTAGTTTTCTTTTATCTGCAAACGAATATCTAAGATCTATAGAAGATGATAAGACTCTTAATATTCTTGATGATCAAGAAGAATCTAATATTGAAGATTTATTATCTGAAGTAGAAGAAAGTACAGATGAAACAGATACTAATCAATCTAATCCCCTTCTTAGTCTTATAAAATCTCCTTCTTTCCAAGGAGGACCTGTTTTAGCTAATTTCTCACCAAATGATCAAGAATTAATTTCTACCTATCTTAATTTACCAGAGATAAGAAAATTATTACCAGCAGCAAATAGATATATAAAATTTTTATGGGGTAAAGAAGATGAGAATGGTTTAATAAGTCTATATGCAATTAAAACAAATAGACAGAATACGCCCCCTTTAAGTGGAGGAGTAGTTGTTGATGCTTCACAAAGCTTTGATGCTGTTAATAATCCAGCAGTTTCAATGCAGATGAACTCTCAGGGTGCAAAAGTATGGGAAACATTAACTGAAAGAGCTTATGCACAACAAACTAATATTGCAATAGTATTAGATGATATAGTTTATTCTGCTCCTGGAGTAACAAGAGGTGCAATATCAGGAGGTAGATCTGAAATAACTGGTGATTTTGATTTAAATGAAGCTATAGATCTTGCCAATGTCCTAAGGGCTGGAAAACTACCGGCATCAGCAGATATAATACAATCAGAAGTTGTTGGTCCATCATTAGGTCAAGAAGCAATTGATAGTGGAATTTACTCTTTTTTAATAGCATTAATGTTGGTATTAGTATGGATGGTTTTTTATTATGGGATTTCGGGATTTTTTGCTGATATCGCATTAGTATTTAACCTAGTATTGATTTTTGGAATTTTAGCTGGATTAGGTGCAGTTTTAACTCTTCCTGGAATTGCAGGTATAGTTCTTACAATAGGTATATCAGTTGATGCAAATGTTTTAATTTTTGAAAGAATTAGAGAAGAAATTAGAAAAGAGAAAGGTTTAAAACAATCGATATCTGATGGATTCAATAATGCACTTTCCTCAATATTAGATGCAAATATAACAACTGGTTTAACTGCTCTAGTTTTATATGTATTTGGAACTGGACCAATAAAAGGTTTTGCAACAACTCTTTTAATTGGTATAGCTACTTCACTTTTTACTGCAATTTTTATAACTAGACTTCTTGTTGATAATAGAGTTTTTAAAACTGGTAAAATATCTTTCTCAACTCCATCTACAAAAAATTTATTTTCAAATATTAATATAAATTTTTTATCAAAAAGAAGAATTACTTACATAATTTCAAGCATTTTAGTATTTATTTCTTTAACATCCCTTTTAACTCAAGGGCTTAATCAAGGAGTAGATTTTCTCGGTGGAAGATCTTATATAGATAGATTCGATAAACAAGTTTCATCATCTGATATCGAGTCAAATTTAGGCTCTTCCATAGGTAGTGCCGAGGTGAAAACTTTTGGTTCAAGTAATCAGTTAAAAATTACCACTAAATATAAAGTTGATGAGGAAGGTTTAGAAGTAGATCAAGAAATAAAAGAAATTTTATATCAATCATTGTCAAATGAATATACGGATGAAATAACCTATGAGAAATTTATTTTAGGTGAAGATGTAGGTATAATGTCTAGCATTAAAGTTGGACCCACAATAGCAGATGATATAAAACAGAATTCTGTTATAGCTGTTTTTGGATCACTAATTATTGTTTTTTTCTATATTCTTCTTAGATTCCAAAAATGGCAGTTTTCTATTGGAGCTGTATCGGCAGTTTTTCACGATGTTCTTATTGTTCTTGGAATATTCTCATTGACTTACAAGATAATGCCATTTAATATGGAAATTAACCAAGCATTTATTGCAGCTCTTCTAACCGTGATAGGATATTCTTTAAATGATACAGTTGTTGTTTTTGATAGAATTAGAGAATACTTTAAGATCCACTCATCTTGGGAAAATCATAAAATAGTTAATACAGCTTTAAATAGCACTCTTAGTAGAACCTTAAATACATCATTAACAACATTAATAGTTTTGACTGCAATATTTATTTTTGGAGGAGAATCTATTAGAGGTTTTATGTTTGCATTGATCATTGGGGTTATAGTAGGAACATACTCATCAGTATTCATTGCTACACCAATAATGTTTGATTCGTATAAAAGAAAGATTAAATAGTCTTTCTTTTACTTACATAGAGCATTATCAGTCCAATTAAAATAAAAGGTATACTTAACCATTGACCAGTTGATAATCCAGGTAAAAATGTCTCAATACCTCCTTGACTTTCTTTAAAGAATTCAATTAAAAATCTAATTGAGAATAAACCAATTAAAAAAATACCAAATAAAGAACCTTTATTATCTCTAATTGTAGAGTTGTAAATTTTTAATAGCACAAAAAATAAGATAACATAACCAATAGATTCATAAAGTTGAACAGGATGCCTTGGAAGTGTTTCACCTCTATTTTGAAAAATAACCCCAAATGATGAGTTTGTATACTTTCCAACTATTTCTGAATTAAAAAAGTTTCCAATTCTAACAAAAGCTCCACCAATAGCAATTGGCATAGTTAATCGGTCAAAAATCCAAAGTATGCTTTTGAATTTATATTTTCTTTGAAATAGAATTAAACCTATAGTAATTCCAATAGCTGCTCCATGGCTAGCTAATCCTCTGAATCCAGAGAACTGATATCCATCAATTAAACCAAGAATAGAAGAATTGCTGGATTCTTGAATCGGTAGTAAAATCTCAATAAGATGATTTTGAAAATAACCCCAGTTATAAAAAAATACTTCTCCAAGTCTAGCTCCTAGAAATGTAGACAGAACCATATATAATAACATTGGGTCAAGGTATTTGTGATCTACTTTTTCTTTAATAAAAAACGATTTAACTAATTGATAGCCTAGCATAAATGCAATAACAAACATTAAGCTATAGATGTAGATAGAAAAACTTCCAATTTGGAAAAGAGTATCATTTGGGGACCATTTTATCTGAGATATTAACATGATTTTTTTTTCAAAAATAATAATAATTATTATGGTACAGGATCATACCCGCCTTTAAATAAAGGATTACACTTAATTATTCGCTTAATAGATAGGTAAAGTCCTAAAAATAAGCCATGCTTTTTAAACGATATAATTGAATATTGTGAACATGTTGGAGTATATCTACAATTTGGTCCAATTAATGGAGATATATATGATTGGTAAAATTTAATTATTAGAATAAAAGGGTAGGTTAATATTTGATTAATCTTTGTCATTAATATTATATCCAATTTTAGATAATTTATCTCTAATAGAATCTGAAGTTTTATAATCTTTATTTATTCTAGCTTCATTTCTTAGATCTAAAATTAAATCAAGGAGTAAATCATTATTATTTGAAGTTGACAAATGGACATTTAACCCTAAAACATCTAGAATAAATACAGAAAAAATATTCTTTAGTAATTTTATTTTACTTGAATTAAAGCTCTCTTTACCATCATGAATTTTATTAATCAGTTTAACTACTGTAAAAATTTCAGCTATTAATTTAGGGGTGTTAAAATCATCATTCATGCAGTCATAGCAATTGTTAATCCAATTTTCTAGATCAAAATTACTTTCAGGTGAATTGTTTTCTTTTAAATTTTCTAATTTTTCTGATGCATCTACAATTTTATTATATCCTTTTTCAGATGCTAGTAATGCATTTTCACTTAAGTCTAAGATATTTCTATAATGAGCTTGAAGAAAGAAGAATCTTATAGCAGTTGATGAGTATCCTTTTTTAAATAATTTATTTTTTCCAGAAATAAGATCTTTTGGTAAAATACTATTTCCGGTTGACTTAGACATCTTCTTATTATTAAGAGTCAACATATTTGTATGCATCCAATAATTAATTGAATCAGTATTAGATAATGCATCAGATTGAGCAATTTCACATTCATGATGTGGGAATTTAAGATCAATTCCACCTCCATGAATATCAAATTTATTTCCCAAATATTTATGACTCATAGCTGTACATTCAAGATGCCATCCTGGAAAACCATAACCCCAAGGTGAATTCCATTTCATTAAATGTTTTGAGTCAGCCTTTTTCCATAAAGCAAAGTCATAGGAATTTTTTTTATCCTTCTGTTTTGTTAATGATCTTGTATTTGAAATGAGATCATCTATTTCTCTTCCAGATAATTTCCCATATTTATTTTTCTTTCTAAACTTATCCAAGTCAAAATAAATTGACCCATTAGATTCATAGGCAAATCCGTTATCAATAATTTTATTAATAATTTCTATCTGCTCAACTATATGACCAGATGCAATTGGTTCAATACTAGGAGAGTGGACATTGAAAATATTTAAGGTATCTCTAAAGTCATTAGTGTATTTATTAGCTACTTCCATTGGCTCTAATTTTTCAACCTTTGCCATTTTAATAATCCTGTCTTCACCATCTTCTTCTAGATGCCCCACATCAGTTATATTTCTGACATATCTAACATTATATCCTTTGTGAATGAAGTACCTATAGATTATATCAAAAGAAATAAAAGTTCTACAATTACCAAGATGAACATTACTATATACAGTAGGTCCACAAACATAAAGTCCTAAATGATTTTTTTTTAATGGCTTAAACTCCTCTTTTTTACCAGATAAGGAATTATATATAATTAATGGTTTGGATAGCATTAAATTTCGGTTTCAAGTTTTATGTAATCTAAAAAATCTCTTCTAAATTCAGAGTCTTTAAATTTACCTCCAAATTCTGCAGTTACAGTACTACTAGAGATATCATTAATCCCTCTAGAGTTAACGCATAAATGTTTGGCATCTATAACACATGCAACATCATCAGTATTAAGTATTTTTTGTAACTCATTAACAACTTGAATTGTTAATCTTTCTTGTACTTGGGGTCTTTTAGAGTAATAATTTACTACTCTGTTTATTTTTGAAAGACCTACTACAGTTCCATTTGAAATATATGCAACATGTGCTAACCCAACAATTGGTAGTAGGTGATGTTCACATGTAGAGTATAGTGTAATATTTTTTTCTACTAACATCTCACCATATTTAAACTTATTTTTAAAGGTAGAAGGAATTGGTTTCTTTTCAGGATTTAATCCTCCAAAAACTTCATTTACATACATTTTTGCAACCCTTAATGGAGTTCTCTTTAAACTATCATCGGTTAAATCCATACCTAGAACTTCTAGAATATCACGAACTTTTCCTTCTATCAATTTTATTTTTTCTGAATCAGAAACATCAAAAGCATCTTCTCTTATTGGATTTCCTGAACTTGAACTTAGGTGATCATGATCAATTGATTCTAACTCTTTTTTTAAAATATCTTCTAATTTCATAGTAATAATGTGTTAGTCAAAGATAGTTAATATCATCTTAAAAATTAAAATGATATGAAGCTATAATCTTATTAATAGATTTATCTGTCGAATATAATGTTGTAAGACCTTTTGGATATAAATTATTTGTAAAATATGAGGTTTGAGAGACATAGGTTAAATCAATTCTCGAAGCTCCTAAATCAAGACCATATCCTACTGAAAATCCATTAATCTTATTTGCAATTAAAATTTCAGGACCTTTATAGTTAAAGTAACCAACCCTTAAGCTTCCATTTTTTATTCTATATTCACCACCTAGTCTAATTGATTGAGAAGTAGAGTTTAATTCATTGTCAATTATATAGTTTAACTCATTTAAATAATTGTCATCATTATCAGGGAACATTGCATTGTTGTATTTTGTTATCTCATAATCTAAGCTAATTAATCCTCTTTTTGCAAAAATATAGCTAAAACCAATTAAAGACTTAGAAGGAAGTCTAAGTCTATATTTATCATATATGTTAACGTTTTTTGGATCAATATTATATGTTTTTATTTGATTATTACTTTTTACTGAAGTGTCAAGAGTCTGCTCATTCTCTTCAACAAAATCTAACCAAGTAGAACTCTGATATGATAATCCAATTCGAAAGTTTTTAATTTTTATAATTGAACCTAATTGAAAAGAAAATCCATTTCCAATTGATTGGTAGTATTCATTAAAATTTATACTCTGAATATTAGAGTTATCTGAATATCCATATTCGTGAAATTTTTTTCTTTCTTGAAATTCTATTCTATGAAAATTTAAGTTTACTCCAAGGAATACATGATTGTTATAAGAACCGCCAATGTTAGCGCTATGCTTATAGTGGTTTCCTATTCGCTCAATATTAATATCTTGATTTACTTGATTATATGTAGCATTAGAAGTGTAGGTGTTATTTGAACCGTCAAGGGAGTTAATAACATAACCCTGATATCCTAGAAATGCTTGTTGATCTCCAAATCCATAATTTTCTCCCAGATAACGATACACGGACTGTGTTGTTTCATCTGAATAAATTAATAAGTCATCACTTGGGACTCCATCTGCATAGTATAGGAAATACTTATCAATACTATTGGAATTTTTCCCTGAGAAATTAAAATCATCATTATAGCTATAAACATTTTGAAGATTATAAGCAAAACTAAATTTAGATTTACCATTAGTAAAAACCCATACACCTCCTAATTGGTTAAATGTTCCTTCAGGACTTTTAGTATTAGACAAGTAACCATTTAAATTATTTTCTATTGTATTATCATCATATCCTAATGTTATCCCAAATTCATTATAAATAAATATACTTGAAGAAGCTGGGTTTATTGATATTGCAGATAAGTCTCCACCAAGTGAGGCAAAAGCTCCTCCCATTGCGTTAAATCTTGCAGTTCCATCATTATAATATGAACTAACCCTTATAATATCATCAATTGATTGTGAATGGCTAATGCTAATAGAGAAAATAAAAAAAAATAATAACAAAAAGTAATTTCTTATTTTCATAAAAAAATAGTTAAAAGAAATTAATCGATTCCGCCACCTCTAGATCCACCTCCTGAAGAGCTTCCACCTTTAGACCCACCTCCTGAAGAGCTTCCGCTTGATCTTGACCCAACATTAGATGACCCTGAGCTACTTCGAGAATTTGAAGATTTTCCATAAACACCATTAGTAGGTCTGGAGTTTGAATTGAATTTTCCTCTTGTGGAGCCTGTGTAATCTCTTGAATTATTATATCTACTGCTATTTATATACCTTGAATTTGAACCAATGTTTCTTTCAATTGCTTGAAGCATTCTATAATTATCTTTGATTGATCTTAGGTTTGGAACTTCATTAGAAGATATATTGTATCCTCCTGATCTAGATGAAACAGAAAGAGTAGAAGAATTTCTTATATTACTTGAACTCTCCGAAGATTTACGTGAAGCAGAAGTTGTTTTTTCTCCTCGTCTTGAAGAAGAATTACTATATCCTAGCCCTGAGGTATTTACTGGATCTTTATCCTTATTATAAAAATATCCATTATTATACGCATATCCATTATAGTTATACCTATCATAATAATAATATGGATAAAGTCTCAATCTATTGATGTAAGGCCAGTATTGGTGGCTTTCAGGATACCCGTATCCATAACCATAATATCCATAAGGATAATATGGGTTATAAAAGTTTCGACCCCAGTAATAATAAGGATAACCATAACCAGAAAGAGAACCATAACCATAAGGATAACCATAACCAGAATATCTTGGATAAAAGTCAATGAATATTTGAGTTTGATCAGGTTTGTATCCCCATGGTAGATTATTAGGATCTTCAGAATCTACAATTTCTGAATCTTCATATTCTTCAATAATCTCATTTGCTAGATCAGAAAAATATTGACCATAGTTATAATTTCTAATAGAAGAAACATAAATTCCATCATCATCGTTCCAAGAAGACATTTGATAAGTGTAACACCCAGAGAAGAGTATTAAAAAAGAAACTAAGCTTAAGAATTTAAAAAAATGGTTCATCTATTTATAAATTTAAAAAATTTGAAATATAATTATGTTAACTTTGTACTAAATATTTCTATTTATATATAAACAACTTTTATGCCAAAGTTCTATGGGAAATAAGATTACTTCAAGAAAAGAAGATTATTCAAAGTGGTATAATGATATAGTTATAAATGCTGATTTAGCTGAAAACTCTGATGTAAGGGGGTGTATGGTTATTAAACCATATGGTTTTTCTATTTGGGAGCTTATGAAAAAAGAGCTAGATCAAATGTTTAAAGACACTGGTCATGAAAACGCATACTTTCCATTATTTATTCCAAAATCTCTTTTTGAAGCAGAAGAAAAAAATGCTGAAGGGTTTGCCAAAGAATGTGCAATTGTAACTCATTATAGACTAAAAAATGATCCTAAAAAAAAGGGGAAACTTATAGTAGATCCCGAATCAAAACTAGAAGAAGAACTTATAGTTAGACCAACATCAGAAGCTGTTATTTGGAAAACATATAAGAAATGGATTAGATCTTATAGGGATTTACCAATATTAATTAATCAATGGGCTAATGTAGTTAGATGGGAGATGAGACCAAGATTATTTTTGAGGACTTCTGAATTTTTATGGCAAGAAGGACATACTGCTCATTCAACAAAAGATGAAGCTATGAGTGAATGTTTATTGATAAATAATCTATATGCGGAATTTGCAGAAAAATTTATGGCAATGCCTGTTTTAAAAGGACCTAAAACAAAAGCAGAAAGATTTGCTGGAGCTGAGGAAACTTTATGTATAGAAGCTCTTATGCAAGACGGGAAAGCTTTACAAGCAGGAACATCTCACTTTTTAGGACAAAACTTTGCTAAAGCTTTTGATGTAAAATATGCTGATAAATCTGGTAAACTTGATTATGTATGGGCAACCTCATGGGGTGTTTCCACAAGACTTATGGGTGCATTAATTATGACTCATAGTGATGATAAAGGTTTAGTTCTTCCTCCAAATTTAGCTCCTAATCAAGTAGTGATAATTCCAATGATTAAATCTGATGAATCAAAAGGTAAAATTGAAAAAATATGTAATAAATATTTTACTGATCTCAAGATAAAAGGAGTGAGAGTAAAAATTGATTCTAGAGAAAATTTTTCATTAGGATACAAACTCAATGATTATGAATTAAAAGGAGTCCCTCTTAGGATAGTTATTGGTGAAAATGAAATTATGAATGATGAATATGAAATTTTTTCTAGAGATGATTTAAATAAAATAAAGTCTAGTTCTAAAAATTTATTGAATGATATAATAAAATCATTAGATAATGTGCAAAATAGAATGTTGTCTAATGCAAAGAAAAGATTAAAAGATAATACATATGAAGTGAGTTCATACGATGAGTTTAAAGAGCTAATAGAAAATCAAAATGGATTTATTTCTACTGGATGGGATGGTGATGACAATACAGAAGAAGCTATTAAAAAAGATACAAAAGCAACTATTAGATGCATACTTAAAAACATTGAAGAGAAAGATGTTAAATGTATATATTCAGGTAAGCCTGCAAAGCATAAAGTAATATTTGCTAAATCTTATTAAAATATTAAAAATTAATTTAAATTTGCAACCTGTTGGCCCGTTCGTCTATCGGTTAGGACCTCAGGTTTTCATCCTGGAAAGAGGGGTTCGACTCCCCTACGGGCTACAAAATTATAAATATGGCAAATCATAAATCTGCATTAAAAAGAATTCGATCTGACGAAACAAAAAGATCGTTGAATAAGTTACAGCATAAAACTGCTAGAAATGCAATTAAGAAATTAAAAGACTCTAAGAGTAAAAAAGATGCTCAAAAACAATTTCCTGTTGTTGTTTCCCTTATTGATAAATTATCTAAAAATAATATTATTCATAAGAACAAAGCGGCTAACTTGAAATCAAAATTAAGTAAGCTTATATAGTTTTAGTAACTAATATAATTAATTGCTTGGGTTCTAAGAATTCATTGAGATTAAGAATTCCGCGTTGTTTTTAGTTTTCTTAAACCTGTCATTTATAAACTCCATTGCTTCAACTGGATTCATATCAGCAAGATATTTTCTCATTACCCACATTCTTTGAATAGTATCCTCATCTAGCAATAGATCATCTCTTCTGGTACTTGAGGAAACTAAATCAATAGCTGGAAAAATTCTCCTGTTGGAGATTCTTCTATCAAGTTGAAGTTCCATATTACCTGTACCTTTAAATTCTTCGAATATAACTTCATCCATTTTTGAGCCTGTTTCAGTAAGAGCAGTTGAGATTATTGATAATGAACCACCATTTTCTATATTTCTTGCGGCTCCAAAAAATCTTTTTGGTTTATGAAGAGCATTAGCATCTACACCACCACTTAATATTTTACCAGAAGGAGGTTGAACAGTATTATAAGCTCTTGCAAGCCTGGTTATAGAATCTAAAAGAATAACAACATCATGTCCACATTCTACGAGTCTTTTTGCTTTTTCTAAGACAATATTAGCAACCTTTACATGTCTATCAGCAGGTTCATCAAAAGTAGAAGCTACTACTTCACCTTTTACATTTCTTTGCATATCAGTAACCTCCTCAGGTCTCTCATCAATTAATAAAATAATTTGATAAACTTCAGGATGATTAGCAGCAATTGCATTTGCTATATCTTTTAATAGCATTGTTTTACCAGTTTTTGGTTGTGAAACAATCATACCTCTTTGTCCTTTTCCTATTGGAGAGAATAAATCTATAATCCTACTTGATATAGTGCTTTCTTTATCAGCGATATTAAACTTTTCTTCAGGAAATAGAGGTGTTAAATGTTGAAATGAAACTCTATCTCTTACTTCTTCTGGACTAAGTCCGTTTATTTTACTAACCTTTATAAGTGGGAAATATTTTTCTCCATCTTTTGGAGGTCTAATAGTACCAAGGATTGTGTCTCCAGTTTTTAGACCAAATAATTTAATTTGAGATAGTGATACATAAATATCATCTGGAGATGATAAGTAATTATAGTCTGAAGATCTTAAGAATCCATATCCATCTTGCATTATTTCTAATACTCCTTCTGACTCAATTATTCCATCAAATTCAAAATCAGGCTCTATATATCTAGCCCTTTTATCTTTATTAAATCTATCAGGCTCTCTTTTAGAAGAGTGATTTCTATGTGGATTATTTTTTTTAATAATTGCAGGTTTTTCTCTCTCTGTTTTATCATCTTTAACTTCTACTGATTTATCAGTATCCTTTTCTTTAACTTCTACTGATTTATCAGTATCCTTTTCTTTAACTTCTATTGATTTATCAGTATCCTTTTCTTTAACTTCTACTGATTTATCAGTATCCTTTTCTTTATTTTTAGAGAGTTCTAAAATTTTATCAATTACTTCTTGTTTTTTAAGTCCTTTAACTTTCTCAATACCAAGGGTTTCAGCAATCTCTATAATCTCAGATAGCTTTTTTTCTTTAAGCGATTTTATATCATACATATGTAAGTGAAGTTTTAATATTATAGATTAAAAGTAATTAAGTGAAATTAAATTCTATGAGGTAATAGACTGCTAAATTACAAATTTATTTTTAATTTAAACAAATATCTTGCAAATTAAGTCAATGCCCACTAATAGATATTTTATCGATTTTTCATATGATGGTTCTTTATATCATGGTTTTCAAAAACAATTAAATGCAATAACTGTTCAAGAAATTATGGAAAATACAATTTCCAAAATTCTTAGAGATGAAATTAATATTATATCAGCCGGAAGGACTGATACAGGTGTACATGCTAAAAAAATGTTTGCTCATTTTGACGTTAAGAGTAAGATTGAAGAAGAAAATTTTTGTTACCTAATAAATAGACTATTGCCAAATGATATTGCTATAAAAGCTATTCATAAAGTTAAATCTGATTCTCATTCAAGATTTGATGCTATTTCAAGAACGTATAATTATTTTATAACTAATACTAAAAATCCATTTAATCATGGCTACAGCTATTATCTTAGTGAAAAATTAGATTATAATAAAATGAATAAAGCATCTAAAAAGTTTTTTAAATATGATGATTTTAAGTGCTTTTCTAAATCTAATACAGATGTTAAAACATATAATTGTGAAATAAGTAATGCTGAATGGGTTAAATCTGGAGATGATTATAAATTCATAATATCATCAAATAGATTTCTTAGAAATATGGTAAGGGCAATAGTAGGAACATTAATTGAGATAGGAAAAGGCAAACTTCAAATAAAAGACTTAGATGAAATAATTCAATCTAGAGATAGGCGAAATGCTGGATATTCTGTTCCTCCTCAAGGATTGTTCTTAACAGAAATTAAATATGATAAAAAAATATTTTTAAAATCTTGAAAAAAATAAAAGCAAAATATTTTGATTTAAAACAGTTTGTTAAGCTAATGCAATTTGTTAAACCGTATAATAAAAGTTTTTATTTGGTGATGTTTTATGCAGTTATTTTATCTGTTATCACTACTGTTACTCCTTATTTATTAAAGATAGTAGTTGATGACTATATAATTCCAAAAGATTACTCTGGAATGACACTGATAATTTTACTAATGATTATTGCTTTAACAGTTGAGGTTTTATTCATGTTCTGCTTCACATATTATTCAAATTGGTTAGGACAGAAAGTAATTAAAGACATTAGGGTAAAAATTTTTGATAAAATCATTAATCTAAAAATGTCATTTTTTGATAAAAATTCTGTAGGAAGACTTGTTACTAGAGCAGTTAATGATATTGAGACTATAGCTAGTATATTCTCTCAGGGTTTATTTACTATAATAGCTGATTTCTTTAAGATGTTGGTTATTTTATTAGTGATGGTTATTATTAGTTTTAGGTTAACCTTTGTAGTATTATTAATATTCCCATTTTTAATCTATGCAACAAGGATTTTTCAAAAAGCTATGAAAAAAGCATTTGAATTGGTTAGAAGTGAGGTTGCTAATTTAAACTCTTTCGTTCAGGAAAGAATTAGTGGGATTAAAATAGTTCAAATATTTAATAGAGAGAAAATAGAAGAAGATAATTTCAATACAATTAACATTAAGCACAGAGATGCTTGGCTCAAGACAGTTTGGATAAATTCTATATTCTTTCCTATTGCTGAAATTTCTGGATCTATATGTGTTGGTCTTCTTGTTTGGTATGGTGGATTCAGTAATGCAAATGGAATTGATATTTCAATAGGGACGTTATTTTTATTTATAACAATGTCTGGACTATTATTTAGACCTCTAAGGCAAATTGCAGATAGATTTAATACTCTTCAAATGGGAATGGTAGCTGTTGATAGAATTTTTTCAATTTTTGAAAATGATTCAATAATTAATGAAACTGGAGATATTGATGAAATAAATTTTAAAGGAAAAATTGATTTTAGAAATGTTAGATTCTCATATATCTCAAATATTGAAGTATTAAAAGGTATTTCATTTTCGGTAAAACCAGGTGAAACTCTTGCTATTGTTGGTCCAACTGGAAGTGGAAAAACAACTATTATCAATTTAATTTCAAGACTTTATAATCTAAACTCTGGTCAAATTAATATAGATGATAGATCTATTAATGAATACAAATTAAATTGTTTAAGAAGTAATATTGGTGTTATACTTCAAGATGTTTTCTTGTTTGCTGATACAATTCATAATAATGTAACATTATTTGATGAAAATATTTCAAAAGATGAAGTCATTAATGCTGCTAAAGAGCTTGGAATTCATGAGTTTATTATGTCTTTACCTGAAAACTATAAATTTAATGTTCAGGAAAGAGGTAATACTCTCTCAGCTGGTCAGAAGCAATTAATAGCATTTATGAGAGTTTTAATTAAGAATCCTGATATACTTATTCTTGATGAAGCCACATCTTCAATAGATTCTTATTCTGAAGATTTAATAAAGAATGCAACAAAAAAAATAACAAAAAATAAAACTTCAATTATTATCGCACATAGACTTTCAACTATTGAAGCAGCATCAACTATAATTTATATGGAAGATGGAGTAATCCCAGAAGCTGGAAACCATTATGAATTGATAGAATTAGAAAATGGCAGATATCGCAAAATGCATCAAGAACAATTTTCTAATACTAAAATATTAAATTAAATATTTAACTAAATCTATACATTCTCTGGCCTCTTTAACATCATGAACCCTTAATACATTAGCACCATTTATTATAGAGAATGTATTTAATACAGTTGTTCCATTTAAAGAGTTTGAAGGAGTAGATTTAATCTTTTTATATATCATGGACTTTCTTGATATCCCAACTAAAATTGGCTTATTAAACTTTTTTATTTTTTTAATTTCTTTTAATAGTTTATAATTATGATTAATGTCTTTTCCAAATCCAAAACCTGGGTCTATTATTATATTTTTTATTTTTTTTTGTTCTAAATTAAATAGCTGCTCTTTAAAAAAATCAAATACTTCAGAAATAATATTGGTGTATAAAGGATTGTCTTGCATATTTTCCGGATCTCTTTTCATATGCATTAGGACATATCCAGCAGAATAGTCTCTAACAACACTAAGTAATCTTTTATCATACTTTCCAGCACTAATATCATTAATAATTGAAAAACCTTTGTTTAGAGCATATTCAGCTACTTTACTATTATATGTATCAATTGAAAAAGTAATATTATTAAATTGTCTAGAAAGTTCCTCGACATATTTTGATACATATTTAAGTTCAGTGTCACTGTCAATAATTTTTGAACCTGGGTTTGAACTTACCCCTCCTAAGTCAATAATATCAACTCCATCATTTATCATTTTATCTACATGAGATAAAGCTTTATCAATGGAATTAAAATTTCCTCCATCATAAAATGAGTTATCAGAAACATTTAATATTCCCATTATTTTCTGATCATTAAAGTTGATTATTTTACCATTACAATTTAATGTCATATTTTTAGGATATATTATATCCACAAAATTAAGATGATTTTTATTAATGGAAGAAACTAAATCACAATATTTAAAAATTATTGAAAAATCAAAAAAAGTATTTGATGATAAGAATTCAGATTATGGCTCATCTTGGAGAGTTCTAAGAGTATCTTCATTTGTTGATCAAATTCACATAAAAGCTCAAAGGATAAGAAACCTCCAAATTAATAAAGATCAAAAAATAGATGAAGGTCAAGCTACAGAGTTTATTGGTATAATTAACTATTGTATAATGAGTTTAATTCAAATTCATCTTGGTGTAGTTGATGAGCCTGATCTCAAGGCAAGTGAAGCTATTGAATTATATGATAATAAAGTAAATGAAACATTTGAGTTAATGCTAAAGAAAAACCATGACTATGGAGAAGCCTGGAGAGATATGGAGATTTCAAGCCTTACTGATTTAATTATTCAGAAAATATTTAGAATGAAAAGTATTAATAATAATGATGGAGAAACAATATCTAGCGAAGGTGTAGAATCAAATTTTCAAGACATACTAAATTATTCTGTTTTTGCTTTAATTCTTTTAAAAACATATTAATAATGAAACAAAAGATAGTAATTGGTAATTGGAAAAATTATTTAAATGAAAGTGAAACCATAAATCTTGCTAAAGAGATTCTTGATGAGAGATTCTCTGACAATATAAGACTTATGATCTCCCCATGTAATTTATATTTAAATCAAGTAAACCAAATCATGAAAGGATCTTCAGTTGAGGTAATTGGTCAAAATATAACTTCTTACGAATCTACTTCTGATACAGGTGGAGTTACAGCAATGGGACTTAAGAATTTAGGTATAAATAGAAGTATTATTGGACATTCAGAGGTAAGAAAAAGAAATAAACAATCTAAATCAGAAGACATCTTAATTGAAATTATTCCTACTGGTTTTCAATTTATTTTATGTTTTGAAAATATTAAACAAATTCCCTTTGATATTCTAAAGAACAGTACTGAAATGATTCTTGCTTATGAACCAGTGTGGGCAATTGGAACAGGGGAAACAGCATCAATTGAACATATCAATGAAATTCATAGATCGGTAAAATCAGAACTTTTAAAATTAAGTCTAGATATTCCTGTGTTATATGGTGGAAGTGTAAATCCTACTAACTCAAAAGAGATTTTATTTCAAGAATTAGTAGATGGGGTTCTAGTTGGAGGTGCATCTACAAAACATAAAGATTTACACAAAATAATTAACTCTATTTAATAAATAATTTTAGTAATTATTTATCTTTGCTTTATAAAAACAATGATTATGTTAAAAAGATTTTTTATTGTAATATTTATTTTAACTTTTTTTCATGTTCAATCACAAGAAAATATGGAGAATACTATTTATCAATTTAAAGTTGCCGATATATATGGTAAAATTTATGATTTTTCTCAATTAAAAGGGAAAAAAGTTATGATTGTAAACACTGCATCAAAATGTGGTTTAACCTATCAATATGAAGCACTTCAGGAACTTTATAATTCCTATAGCATCTATGGTTTTGTTATCATAGGTTTTCCATCAAATGATTTTTTATGGCAGGAACCCGGATCAAATGAAGAAATTATTGAATTCTGTAAAGATAATTATGGTGTTACATTTCCTATGATGAGTAAAATAACAGTTAAAGGATCAAAAAAGCATCCTATTTATGATTATTTAACAAAAAAGTCGAAAAATAATTATAAAAACTCAAGAGTTACTTGGAATTTTCAAAAGTATTTAATTAGCAGAGAGGGTTTAATTGAAAAGATAGTTTCACCAAAAACAAACCCAGATTCAGAAGAAATTATATCTTGGATAATAGATGGTGAATAAATCTAAAAAATTTTCAACTAAATGTGTTCACGAAGGTGAAATAAAAGACACTATGTTTCAAGGTATAGTATCACCTCTATTTATGTCAACTACATATCCATGGTATGGAGGAGAAGATGCTGAGAAAAAACCTTACCCTAGATATTTTAACACTCCAAATCAAGAATTCCTATCTAAGAAAATTGCTGCTTTAGAAAATGGTGAAAAAGCATTAATATTTTCTTCAGGAATGGCTGCGATAAGTACTTCTATAATGGCTAATGTTAAAAGTGGAGATCATATAATATTTCAAGAGGATTTATATGGTGGTACAAGAAATTTCATTAAAACAGAATTTGGTAAATATGGGATAGAATACTCTTTTACTAAAGGACTTGATTCCAATCATTTCTCAGATGAAATTAAAGAGAATACAGTAGGGATATATGTTGAATCTCCAAGTAATCCATTATTGAAAATAGTAGATTTGAAAGCTATCTCTTCTATAGCTAATCAAAAATCAATATGGACAATGATAGACAACACATTTGCAAGTCCTGTTAATCAAAATCCGATTAATCATGGAATAGATATTGTAATCCATAGTGCTACAAAATATCTTGGAGGCCATAGTGATATCTCTGCAGGAGCTGTAATTAGCACTGATTCTAATATTAAAAAAATACTTGATTCTGCTAGAAACTTTGGTGGAAATCTTAGTGATTATACTGTTTGGTTATTAGAAAGAAGTATGAAGACATTACATATTAGGGTTAAGGAACAGACTAGAAATGCAAAACTTTTAGCTAAAATGCTAAGCGAAAATGATAACATTATAACAGTTTATTACCCGGGTTTAAGTTCTCATCCTTCTCATGATATAGCTAAATCTCAAATGAATGACTTTGGAGCAATGATGTCATTTGATCTAAAAGAAAATGTGGATGTATATACATTTCTTAAATCACTTGAAATAATTAAGCCTGGTATGAGTCTTGCAGGGGTTGAAACTACAGTTAATTTTCCAATTAAAACATCTCATGGATTATTAACTCAAAAAGAAAGAGATAATCAGGGGATAGGCGATAAACTTATTAGACTTTCTGTTGGTATAGAGGATTATGAAGATTTATATGATGATTTAGATAATGCTATAAAAAAATCAATCAAATGAAATTAGATATTCTTGCATTTGGGGCTCATCCAGATGATGTTGAAATGGGATGTGGAGGAACGTTAGCGAAATCTACTTCAATTGGTAAAATTGTAGGGATAATTGATCTTACGAATGGAGAATTAGGAACAAATGGCAGTCCTAATGAAAGAGAGAAAGAAGCTAATCAATCAGCTGAGATTCTTGGAGTAAAATTTAGAGAAAACATGGGATTTGAGGATGGCTTTTTAATTAATGATAAATCAAATCAAATAGAAATTATTAAAAAAATCAGACAATATAAGCCTGATATAGTCCTAACATGTGCTCAAATAGACAGACATTCTGATCATGGTAAAGCAAGTGATTTAATTTATGATTCTTGCTTTGTTAGTGGCCTTTTAAAACTTGAAACTTCGTTTGATTCAAAAAAACAAGACCCTTGGAGACCGCAAATTATTTTAAATTATCAACAGTGGAATGATTTTAAACCTGATGTGATAGTAGATATATCAAAATTTATGAAAATCAAAGAAAAAGCAATTTTATCTTTTAAGAGTCAGGTTATTAAAGATGATGATACGGTATCAACAAAAATTAACTCAGAAAACTTCTTAAAAAGTATTAATTATAGAGCCAAAAATTTTGGAAGATTAATTGATACTGATTTTGCAGAAGCCTTCCAATCTAGAAGAAATATAGCTGTAGATAATATTTTTGATTTAATTTAATTTTTCAACATTTAATTTTTTATAAAACGAACAAATAGTCTATTTTTGCAGCCTATATGGTGGTTGTAGTTCAGTTGGTTAGAACGCCTGATTGTGGTTCAGGAGGTCGCCGGTTCGAGTCCGGTCTTCCACCCAAGTTAACCGCTACATTACACTAATAAAATAAACTCTTCAGTATGAAAATAAATTCAAGAGATATATTAATAGGACATATTAGCGATGGTATTGACAATGCGCAAGTAGGTGACAACTCGAACAAGAGTATTCTTGCAAGAGGATGCGA
>Ga0115002_10002656_pt1 | contig 23163 bp, 15 predicted proteins | sample ArcticOcean_MG_C_8_FD_89576 | JGI IMG/M metagenome (GOLD analysis project Ga0115002, IMG submission 89576) | Marine microbial communities from western Arctic Ocean - ArcticOcean_MG_CB11_86 | ecosystem: Environmental > Aquatic > Marine > Oceanic | place: Arctic Ocean: Canada Basin | collected... | reverse complement strand
TGGTGATCATCGAAGTGCTGTTCCGTTACCCGGGAATCGGCAGCCTGATCTTTGCCGCCGCGCGCGCGAAGGACTTCCCTATGCTCCAGGCGGGCGTGCTCGTGATCGGCGCGATTTACACGCTGGCGGCGTTGGCGGCGGACATCCTTTATTCGCTTCTTAACCCCCGCGTAAGGTTCGGAGGCGCCGAGTGAACGACGCGGCACCCGACTACATGGCCGCCGACACCGCCCCGAACGCGGCTTCGATTCGGCGTGACCGTTTGCGATCGCTCTCGCGGTCCCGCACCTTCGTCATCGGCGCGGCGATCGTCCTTTTCTGGATCGCGTGCGCATTGTTCGGTGGCATGGTGGTTCCCTATGATCCCACCGCACCCGACATTATGGGCGCGCTTCAGCCACCATCTCCGGAGCATTGGTTCGGAACGGACTCGATCGGCCGCGACGTGTTCTCTCGGGTGATCGTCGGATCTCGCGACATTTTGATGGTCGCGCCGCTGGCAACTGCGCTCGGCACGATCCTCGGCGTCATGCTGGGACTGGTGACCGGATATTTCCGCGGCATCGTCGACGACACCCTCAGTCGGGTTATCGATGCGCTGCTTGCTTTGCCGATCGTTATCATTGCCCTGTTGGCGCTGACGGCGATCGGCGCTTCGTCGTTTACCGTCATCGTCGTGATCGGAATCGTCTACGCGCCGATTATAGCCCGCACCGTACGCTCCGCAGTGCTGTCGGAGCGCGAATTGGATTATGTCGCGGCAGCCAAACTGCGCGATGAGGGCGCCGCGCATATCGTCTTCGTCGAAATTCTTCCCAACATCGCCGCTCCCATCCTGGTCGAGGCGACGGTGCGCTTGGGTTATGCGATTTTCGCGGTGGCGACTTTGAGTTTCCTCGGCTTCGGCATTCAGCCGCCGTCCCCGGACTGGGGGCTCGCCATCTCCCAAAGCTACGGCATGATTAACGGCGGCTTTTGGTGGCCGGTCCTGTTCAACGCGATCGCCATCGCGTCGCTGGTGGTCGGGGCCAACCTCGTTGCGGACGGCATTCAAAGCGTGTACGAGTCATGACGGACCCTGACCGAAACGGGCTTGAGGCGGTCGACGCGCTGGAGATCACCGGACTTGCTGTCGCCTACCAGATTCGCGGCAGGGAGCGCAGCGTTCTGCGAAATCTCACTTTCCGCATCGGCGCGGGGGAATCCTACGGCCTGGTCGGTGAATCCGGCTGCGGCAAGTCGACCGTAGCGCTCGCTTCCGTACACTACCTGCCGCGCAACGGGCACATTCTCGGCGGTAACATCCGAATTGGGGGGCGCGACCTGCTGGCGATGAATGCCGGACAACTCCGCCAGACTCGAGCCACGACGGTCGCAATGGTCTATCAGAATCCGGCCAGCGCGCTGAACCCGTCGCTGCGGGTCGGCGCGCAAATTGCGGAAATCTTCACGAACACGGGCGCCAACGCCGACGATGCGCGGGAAATGGCGGCCGCGATGCTGGAGCGCGTCTGGATCGCCGATCACAGGCTGGTGCTCGATCGCTACCCGCATGAACTTTCCGGCGGCATGCAACAGCGCGTCGTCATCGCGATGGCGCTTTCGGTCAATCCGAGGCTGCTTATTCTGGATGAACCGACGACGAGTCTCGACGCGACGGTCGAAGCGGAAATTCTCGACCTGATAGGACAGTTGCGCCAGGAATACGCCACCTCACTCCTGTTCATTAGCCACAATCTCGCGGTCATCGCCCGCATGTGCGACCGAGTCGGCGTCCTCTATGCAGGGGCGCTCGTGGAAGAAGGGCCGACCGCGAAAATTTTCGGCGATCCGCGGCATCCCTATTCGGTAGGATTGATGCGTTGCCTGCCCAACCGGGGGCGACGCAAGGATCACGGGCGGCTGGACACGATTCCGGGATTTCTGCCGCCCCTCGGCGTAGAAATTCGGGGTTGCATTTTCGCGCCGCGCTGTGGGCTTGCGGAGGAGATATGCCGGACCGACCCGCTGCCGCTCTACGATGTCGGGAAGGGACGGAGCAGCCGCTGCCATTTTCATGAAACCGCGCAGTCGCTGCCTCGTGCGAAGCCGGACGGTATCCCCGCGGTATCGGCCGTTGATCGCAGCAAACCGGCGATGCTGCGCGCCATTGCGCTAAGCAAGACATTCGGAAAGTCGCGACAGCCTGTTCGTGCGCTCGGCGGCGTATCGTTCGATCTCTGGGCTGGCGAAACGCTAGGGTTGGTCGGCGAGTCCGGCAGCGGCAAGACGACGCTCGCACGGTTGCTGCTGGGACTGACGGCACCCGACGCGGGCGGCACCATTGAACTGGATGGCGAAACCTTGGGCGAGACGACGGAGACGCGCTCACGCGAACAGCTGAAGTCGCTGCAGATAGTCTTCCAGAACCCGGATTCCGCACTCAACCGCTCACACTCGGTACGCCATCTGATCGGCCGCGCCCTGGCGCGCCTTGCACGCGTGCCACCATTGGAATTGGCGGCGCGTCTGCGGAAGCTTACCCGTTCGGTGCAGTTGGCAGACCGGTATCTCTCCGTGCGTCCGTTGCAACTTTCCGGCGGGCTGAAACAACGGGTCGCCATTGCGCGTGCCTTCGCGGGAGAACCGCGCATCGTAGTCTGTGACGAACCGACATCTGCCCTGGACGTGTCCGTGCAGGCTGCTATTCTCAATCTTTTGGCCGACCTGCAGGCCAAGCGACGCGTCAGCTACATCTTCATCTCACATGATCTGGGGACGGTGCGTTACCTGTCCGACCGGATCGCCGTGCTTTATCTTGGGCGTCTGATGGAGATCGGCCCTGCCGAGCGGGTCTTTTCGGGTCCACATCACCCTTACACCGAGGCGCTGACGTCGGCCGTGCCGACGCCTGATGGGCAGATCGGAGAGTGTGTGCGGCTGAGCGGCGAAATTCCGAGCGCGATCAACTTGCCAAGCGGCTGCGCGTTCCAGACGCGTTGTCCGCGCAAGCTGGGAATTATTTGCGAGACGGAGGAACCGCCGCTCCGTCGAGGCGCGGAAATTGGCCACGAGATTCGCTGCCATATTCCGCTGTCAGAACTTCCCGGAAAACGCAGAAAAGATTCTGACCGTGGGAGAGCCTAACGGATTCGGTCGGAGGTCCCCGCGTGTCCACCAACGGCGGCGAACTTAATGATCCACCTGTCGGAAAACCAGAGGCAGTCCGGCATTCATGCCCGATGGGATGGCACCGGGTAACTGGGAGGCCCATTCAGGGCACCCAGGTACACAAAGCAATGCGCCGTCGGGATGTAGTGGCGCCATGGAGTGGTCTTGGCCCGCTTCTGAAGATGGTTTTACGCGGTTTCTGCGTTCGAATCGACATCCGGCGGAATTCCGTCCCAGTTGACCACGTCCAGGCCCTCCGCCTGCTCGTCATCGGAAACATGCAGCCCGACCGTAGCTTTCAAGATCGGAGACAGTATGGCGGCCGTTACTATGCCCATACCCAGGCAGACGACGATTCCGACGATTTGCATCAGAATGCCGATCTCGCCGTGCTGGAAGGCGTATTCCCCTTCCGTAATGCCAAAGTACCCGCCACGGGGCGTTCCCGATTTGAGCAGTCCAACCATGAGCAGCCCGTAAACGCCGGAACCGGCAAACAACGGGAACAGGTTGTGTTCCTCGATACTGCGTTTCTGGGCGAACTCGGCCAACACGTACGCCACGATCGGCCCACCCAGGGCGACAAGGAACATCTGCCAGGGCACATAAACATCGAAACCCGATGCGCCGGAAACATAGCCCGCCAACGGGCCGAACAACAGATAAATATAGTTGCGCGTTTTATAGGCGATGATCGCACCCATGATCATGCCACCGGCCCATGCGACACCGTAATTGTTCATCGCAATACCGACGCTGGTATTCGCCATGGTCACGCTCAGCGCCAGTGCCTCTGGATCGAAAAAGAACAGACAGGAAAGTATCACCATCGGCAGCCCGGCAAAGATCAGCATGATGCCGCAGGCGGACAGGGCAACGTTGGGGTAACGGTATTCCGACACCTTGGGGTGAGGTGAATAGATGCCGGGTCGCGCGCCAAGTTGACGGACGAAAACCATCGCCATGCCGGTCGGGAACAGGTACACGAAACCGACACCGAAGAAGTCGTGGAAGCCCAGATTGGTCAGCGGGCCGACCGAGCCCCACGTCCACCAGCTGAGTACCGACGAGACGATGGTCGAAACGAAGCAAATAATGTAAAAAGCAGACGCCTTGATTCGCTCCGTGATCGCAAAATGGAGCAAGATGTTGCCCATACCGGCGAAACAGGCGAGGAAAAAGATGAAGATCTGGAAATTGTTGATGCCGGGGAAAACCGCGGGATCCACGTTTTGCGCCAGCGAATTGGCCAGCTCACCACCAGCCCACCAGTCCTTCATGGAGTCGCTTAGTGTGTTGCCTCCCATGATGTAAAACTGAGCAGCCCAGAAGCCGAAACCAACCAGAAAGTAGGTCGCAAAACTGATGAAAAAGCCGATCATTTTCTCAATGACTGCGTTGTATCTGTTCTTGCGCCGGATGGCCCCGGCATCGATCAGGAGCAAGCCGACGACCACGAGAATTGCGCCGACCGTGCCCGACGCGTAGACAAGGTTCTGCACGAGCGAGTTCAACGTGACCTGCCCGGCAAACAGAGTTGCTACTTCGGTTTCCATTATCATGCTCCCCTAATTTTTGTTATTTTTGTGGATGGTAATATCAAGTACGGAGCCAATCCAGTGCTGGTTACATAGCACACCTATTGTGCGATATTAATACGACTTAAGCTATTCCAACACCCGTACAATAGTAATGTCATAAGAATCCGGAATGTATTAGCGGAAAAACGACTCGCGCGCCGCGTTGTCGACAGCGAATCCGGACCATCGACATAATCAGCCATCATCTCATGCGAAATTGTTTCGCAGTTCATCAGCAATCTCAAACAGATCGGCTACCACTCCGTAGCGGGCGATACTGAATATGGAGGCCTCTGGATCTTTATTAACTGCGATTATATTTGGCACATGTTTCATGCCAGCCATGTGCTGAACAGATCCGGAAATTCCCATCGCGATGTAGACGTTACAGTCAGCAACTGTCTTCCCCGATTGACCTACCTGACGTGATTTCGGCAACCAGCCACTATCAGCGATAGGTCGGGAACAGCCGACCGTGAAACCCATACTATCCGCGAGCTCCAAAAATTCTTCGACATTATCCTCTGCAGCGATGCCGCGGCCGATGGACAGCATGTATTCGGCCTGGGTAATGTCGACGTCGCCACCTGCTTCCGGCTCTATAAACTCCACGTGCTGAGTATGCATTTCAAATTCGGGCAGATCGAAATCTGTCATTTCAGCGTTACCGCTGCCTTCTGCCGGCTTGAACGTATTACCGCGCACGGTAAGCAGTACCGTATTCTTATTCGGGAAATCGAGTTCCATGTGAATTTTTTCCGCATAGGCAGCACGGGTTGCCACGAGTTCGTCGCCTTCGTAACTGATGCCGAATACATCCGTGGCAAAACCGTAGTTTCCCCGCATTGCAATAACCGGTGCATAGCTCCATGCATCCACACTATGCGGTACCAGAATAACCGTGGGTTGTCGCTCGCTGATCAGCGCACCGATTGCGGCTTCATGAGTGTCTACCTGAAACTCGTCTTCGGGAGTATTGATCCTGATGATCTCATCCACTCCGTCCAGATTTAATTGTGCCGAATACTGGTCAGGGTCGCTGGCGAGCACTGCCACCATCAGAGACTGATTTTTTTCCGTCTTTAACCGCCTGGCAGCCGTAATACATTCGAGGCTCGCCGGCGTCAATTCACCCTGTCGATGTTCCGAAATCACAAGTAGGCCGCTCATATTTATGCCACCCCCTGTAGTTCTTTAATGATTTCAGTGAGACGCGCAGCCTTTTCGGCCGAGGTCCCTTCAATAATCTCTGCCTGACCCTTTTCCGGCATGACCATACGTCTGACGCGGGACAAAGAGCCTGCCACACCGACATCATCATCTGCCAGACCAATATCTACATGCGACAAGACTTCGATCTCCTTGCGTTTTGCCTGTTTGATGCCGCGCAACGAGGCATAACGCGGCTCATTAATACCGAGCTGTATCGCCAGGACTGCCGGCAAATCGATCGTCATTTTTTCTTCCAGCCCGCCTTCAAGTTCCCGGTGCACCGTCGCCTTGGTATCACCGGGGTTAAGCTCCAGATGATTGACTACGGCTGCATGCGGCCAGCCCAGCACCGCTGCTATATTCATTCCCGTCTGGGCAAATGCGTGGTCAGAAGACAGCGTCCCGGCGAAGACGACGTCCGGCTGTTCCCGCTCAATCACCTTGGCCAGTATTCTGGCTATGGCGCTGGGATCCGAACCTTCTATCGCGTCATCCCAAACTCTGATACCACGTTCGCCGCCTTTCGCCAGGCACCGCCGCAGTGCGTCATCAGCTTCCTCCGGGCCGACAGTTACAGGAACAACTTCGACATTTTCACCGTCATTGGCTTCCATGATCCGGAGTGCTTCTTCATAGGAATAGTCATCCCATTCATTCAATTCATAATCCAGATAATCCGGGTCGACCCCCGTACCATCATCGAGAAGTTCGAAGTCTTCGTCGAGTGCAGCGATTTGTTTAACCGGCACCAGTATCTTCATAAAGCTTTACTCCGCGCTATTGGCTTTTATCTTTGATGTGTCCGCTGACCTATTTTTAATCGACTTACGCACCATCATCTGGGTGGCAGTAAATCGTACCTGCGGCTCCGGATCATCCAGCAACCTCAAGTGTTCCGCCGCAGTGAGCACAGGATGCCCTGCCAGCATCGCCCGATTCAATGGATACGGGTCATCCAGCAACAACTTCAGCACCACCAGTGGGGCCTGATTATTCAGAACGACAGCGCGCCGGATATCTTTGTCGCTGTGCTCTGCTATTCTTTTCAAGTTTCTCAGCGGCGTATTCGTATTCTGACCGATACCGGTCAGAATGTCTGCGTCTTCCTCTTGCGCCAGTTTCAGGAGAATCGATTCCGGCAAATCATCCCGGAAAGCCACCCCTGCCCGCACCCAGCTATTGGGATCCCGGGCCAACTCGTGCAACAACTCGACCGGGCACGACGGATTACGCGCTACAGCGCGCCTGACTTCGGCAATGTCGTCCTCTGCCAGCTGTCTGAGTATCTCGTCGGGCGTTGTGCGGTTGCGGGCTACCCAGCGCCGCACCCAATGATCTTTGTCCCTTGCCAGACGTTCGATCAGGTTTGTCGACAACCCGGCCCGCCGGGCCTTGGAACGCCTGACCTGGTTCGAAGGATCGTTGGACAGTGTTTCCACTTCCTCCGGCGGCAGCAACAGATTGCGTATGGAGGCCGCGCGTACCTGGGGCGCCGGGTCATTCAACAGTCGCACAAGTCGCTCGACCTGCGCTGCGGGATTCGACGCCAGCATCCGCCGCACCAGAACGTCGGCATCCTTTTCAGCCATCTCCTGAATATCAGCTGGACAATTCTCGTTGGCCGCCACTTCGCCACGCAGATACACGCCACCGCGACCCCAGAGATCGCGCAGCAAATTGGCGTCGGCATTTGGATGCCTGGCAATATCCTTCTGCAACTCCGGTGGCGCTTGAACGACAATTTCCGCCAGCGTTTTCCGACTAGTGTTGCGGTTGCCACACAGTGCTTTTTGTATCGCCTCAGAACCGTACCATTTCAGCTCGGCCAGTAATACCGCAGTCGCATTTCTGTGAGCGGCCACCACCGCAATTATCGACGATGAATCGTTGCAGCTGACCAGTTCGCGCAGAGTGTCCAGCGGCGTCGCCGGATGGCGTGCAAGCCGCACTTTGATTTTCGAGTCAGCCGCTATATGCGACATGCGGGCTAGCACAGAGTCTGGCGTATACGGTGCGCAAGATAGCTGACGCCTGCGTTTGGCGGTGGCGAACAGAATTCTTTCCAGGTCACTGCGCCCGGCAGCATCCGCAAAAGGATGCAATGCCAGTGCAATGTACATGTCGTCCTGATCGACGGCCCGTTTCAGCAGTTCAGCGTGTAAATCTATAGCAATGTTTTCGATTCTGTCGCTAAGAGCGACTATTCGTCTTTCTCGAATGCCAATAACACATTCCCGGGCCTGCTGCCGAAAATTGAGTATCCCGATCCCATGTATATCATTCCATCGACGATCGTCGGGGAGGTCGCCCCGATCGCGCCACCGATCGCCGGCACACCATTGACGGATTCGTATCTCTGTTGTGTGGGATACTCCCATAGAATCCCACCGTCCGACGCCGAATACGCGCGAAGTGTCCCTTCGGACGAGCCGGTAAAGACCGCGCCGGGCACGGCAGTTGCCGCCGCCGTAATGCCCGACGAGCAAGATCCCCAACCCGGCAGGTCGCAGTCCTCCACCTTCGGCAGTTTCGTGTACCAGACGCGCTCGCCGGTCGTCACCCGCATGGCCGCAACGGCCCCGGTCGCGTCCGGAAAATTTAATGGGCGATAGAAGAGTTCGCCGTCGGACGCCCCGCCCCAACCCGACGCGTTAGTCGCAAGCCGGTCGCCGGCCTGGGCCACCCAGACGACTGCCCCGTCGTCGTCAGGATCCAGGGCGGTGATCCTGCCGCTTTCCTGTACGCCCAGCAGCAATCTGCCACCGCTCGGCAGGTCGAGCAGGATCGCCTGGTTGACGTCGTCGCCCGGGCCCTGAATGTAGCCAGGGCAATTGACCAGACGTTCGGGACCTCGCCCGCAGCCGCCTTCGTCTCGATCCGAGGACGCAGGCAGGAGGTTGGTCATCCACAACTGTCGTCCGGAATCCATGTCGACCGCCAGTATCGAGTCGCAAGCGCCGCCGTCGAAGCTCACATTGTCGAGACCAAAGTGCTGGGTGATGTTGCAGTTTCCGGTGGGTGCATAAATTGCGCGCAGTTTCTCATCGATCGTGAGCGAGCTCCAGATGCCAGCGCCGGCTGGTCCGAACAGCGGCGTGCCGGCCGAATTGGTCTTGTTAAGTGACCGCGGCCGTTCTGGAAGAGCGTACGTTTGCCAGATCTTCTCGCCGGTTTTTACGTCGACGGCCACGACACTACCCTGGAACGTGCAGCACTCGTACTCGACGTAAGAGCCAGGCTGTTCTTCCCACGATGCAACCGGCACATACAAGCGCTCGCCCGAGGAATCGAGCCTGACTGCGGATGTGATCTTCGCCTGTGGATGATCGTCGGCGCGCATGGTCCACAACTCTTCGCCCGTCTCGGCGTTCACGCCGTACACGACCCCGTTCATGTCACCGAAGTATGCGCCATAGCGAACACCGGACACTGCATCGATCGGGCCGATTTTGACTGCGCCCCGAACTGCCGTCTGCGCGCGATACGACCAGTGGACACAACCCGTTTTGGCATCGATCGCATAAACGAAGAAGTTATCGCTCGCAATGTACAACGCGCCACCCACCACGCTTGGCTGCGACCAGTTGCCGACCGAGGCATCCGGCATTGCGAAAACCCATTTCAGCTTCAGCTTCGGAACATCGTCAACGGTGATCCCGCCGTCTTCCTCTGAGACGAATCGATGCACGCTAAGCTCGGGATCCCATCCATTCCAGCTCGGCTGGTTCTCCCAGCCGTCCAGGTTGATGGGATTGGCACATTGGTTCTGCATGGCCGACGCTTCCCGATGGGCAGCGCCGCCGAATGGCTTGCCAGTCACGAGCTCGATGACGGCGCGTTTGTCCGCTTCGGTTTCGAAGATCCGAAAGCGATCACTCTCGTCATGTGCCGCGATCGGCTGATTCATCACAGCCAGGAGTTCCTCGGCTTCCATCTGCTGAATATCGAACCGCGAGGGCATGCCGGCGACTGCGGTCCCGCCGGAAATGGGTCGACCGACGGGCGAATTATCGTGGCACACCGCGCAGCCGTTTTCGAAAGCACCGATCATCCTTGCAGGATAAGCAGTTTGGTGTACCGAATTGCCGAGAGACCTGCCGGTCACCAATTCTGCCATTGCCCGTAGCTCGTCTTCCCGAAGCTCGGACGTGTACACCACCATCGGTCCGTCTTTCAATGCGGCAAGCACCTGATTCGGGTCCATTTGTCTGAGCGCCTCCCGACTGGGCGCAACAATATCGTCGCCCGGATTTTCATGACACGAGGCACAAACCGCGTCATAGGTCGACGACATGCTGGCAGCGGTGGTCGTCAGATCCGTCCCTTCCTGAGCATGGACGGGCAAAGGCAGGAGTTGCATCAATAATACGGTTGCAGGAAAAGTGACTGTCAGCGCGCTCATCGCTATCGCGCTCATTGTTAGTCTTTTTCTCAGCATGGGATTCCTCCAGTCAGGATATTCTCCGTATTAGAAAGCATAGCAATCAGATTTCCATTCACGAGAAGCATGAAGTATTGAGGCCACGGTCACTTTAATTCGACAGGAACCAAAGCTGCTACAGGGTCACGCCTTCACAACTTCGTTCATGTACCAATCGATAAACCCAGACGGCCAGCCCTCGCGAGCAGAGTAGTGGCCAGCCCGGTAGCCACCCGATTTGACGCCCACATGATTGTTCTCGACGAGCCAGGCATCTTCGCGCATCGTGATGTCCCAGAGCGCCATTAGCTTCTCGGGATCGTAGTCCTTCCCCTCGACTGCATCGGGATGCACCAGCCAGATGATCTCGGCGTCCGTAGACTCGGGCCCGCGCGGCGTGAATCGCGCCATCGCCACGTAATCGTCGTAGGACCGCCAGTAGCCAGTAGACCAATAAGTATCGACGCGATCCGTTACGCGCGTCGGTTCCTTGAGGTTGGGCAACAAGGGTGCCAGCTGTTTGCCATCGAGCGACCCGGATTCGAAGCCTGGATTCAGCTGCCCACTGCCTTCAACGGTTTCCTGACCGAGCCAGGCGGAAATCTGGCTTTGCCGCCGCTTCTTTTGCGACTGCGTCAGCGTGTAATCGAAATCATGTGTCGTTACCAGGGTCTTGTGTGCGGCCCCGCAGTGGTAGCACTCGAGAAAATTCTCGATTGCCAGCTTCCAGTTGCCCTTGATTGGATAAGAACGACGAGCGGCGATTTTCAAGTTTGCGATGCCATATTTCTTGGCAAACTCACCGAAGTCTCCCCCTTTTGTGAGTCGTTCGAAAGGCGGTGGCTCCGCGGCGCGCGAGAAGTTCAGGAAGATTTGGCCTTCCTCGACCCGCGTGTGACAGGGCACCAGGCCGTTGTCCGCCATGTCGAAATCGTCGTGGACGTCGTACGCGTCCATCAGGCTGCCGTCGAGATCGTACAACCAGGCATGGTAGGGGCAACGGAAGAACTGCGCGTTGCCGCTTTCGCCGAGCTGCTTAACGGAAAGGCGTTCGTCGTTGGGTCGCGGATCCTCGTCGTGCTTGCACAGTCGCGAACCACGGTGGCGGCAGACGTTGTTGAACGCCCTGATCTCCTGGTCCTCGCCGCGCACGACGATAACGCTTTCGCCGAGGCCGAACTTGAATACGAAAAAGTCACCTGTTTCGGGAATTCGATTGACGTGATCGGCCAACAGCCAGAAATTCTCGCCGATGTAACGCTCGTCTTCCTTGTAGTGCTCTAAATCGAGATAGTACTCGGCCGGGATTGTCAGACCATCGCGCCACTCTTGCGAATGCGCCACGTTTTTATCGGAAGATTTTGCCACTGGCAGCGCGTCGTCTGCTGACTGAGGATCGGCTCGAAGAACATTGGGAACCGTGACCGCCGCCGCACCTGCGACGAAAGAAGTTTTGGCGAACTCACGACGACTTAGTTTTCCTGTCGTCGGACCTGAACTGCTTTTCCCGGCACCTCGGGACGTATCGCTGTTTTTCTTATATGTCATCGCCACAGCTCCCCTACATAAACTCTGTCAAGTTGGTCAATTTAGCATACATCGGTCATCGCCTGCAGCACGCCTGGCATTCAGACCTGTACAGAGTCTGCATCCGACCGAACAACGTCGTCCAGTTCCATGCATTCCTCGACCAGTTCAATCAATTCACGGATCTTGATGTTCTCCTCGTTACCGGTTGACTTGACCGAATCCTCGAACATGTTCATGCATTTGGGACAACTGACGATAAATGTTTCCAGACCTGGAATTTCCGCCGCTTCACGCATCCGGTTCTCCGAAGGTTTTTCCTTGTCCGTCGGATCCGGTGTCCAGATTCGACCGCCGCCAGCCCCACAGCAAAATGAATTGTCACGGGAACGTTTCATCTCCACAAGAGTGGCGCCCAGCATTTGTATCGATTCTCGCGGCGCATCATAGCCCTTATTCAAGCGACCCAAATGGCAGGGATCATGAAAAGTCACAGTAGAATTGCTCAGATTTTTCCTGAGTTTTCTTTCATTAGTGGCGAGCATATTGCGTATCAGCGTGCTTGCATGCTCGACATCATATTGACCACCAAACTCCGGATACTCATTTTTTAGTGTATTGAATGAATGAGGGTCAGTCGTCACAATGCGTTTGAAATCGCATGCCTCCAGCGTCTCAATATTATTTTCGGCGAGATGCTGGTACAAGCCCTCCTCGCCGACCCGACGTACATCGTTTCCGGAGGTCATTTCCGCTTCATACAGAATGCCGAAATCAATTCCGACGGCATGCAGAATTCGTGAAAACGACTGCGACACCTTTTGATAACGTGGATCGAAAGAAGCGAAATCACCTACAAACCAGAGCACATCTACCGGTTCTTTGCGCGCATCCTTGATTTCGAAATCCAGGTTTTTGGTCCAGGCTGGACGCTTGCGTTTGTTTTCGCCGAACGAATTGCCTTTTTTCTGAATATGCTGCAATGCCGTCTGGACCGCAGGATCCATATCGCCCTGTTCCACCAGCTGACGGCGCATCTCGACAATCATGGGAAGATGTTCAATCCCGACAGGACAGATTTCCACACAGGCCGAACAGGTCCTGCAGGCCCAAAGCGTTTCACTGCGAATCTGATTGGGTCCGTCACCCAATACCGCAAGATCATCCTCTGCAGGCAAAGAGCGGCTTTCCAGTTTATCCGCCGCCAATTCCCGCAGGGACAGCACCAGATCGCGCGGTGATAGCGGATAACCCGTGGCAGTGGCCGGACAGGCTTCATGACAGCGTCCGCATTTGGTGCAGGCATCAAGGTGAAGCAAGTGTTTACGGCTAAAATCGGTAATGCTGTTATAACCGATTTCATCGCTTTCCAGATCCGCCATCGGCAGCCTGGACGAAGGTTGCGGATCACGCAATGACAGCGATGCCATCGCGGTGAATACATGCTTCACCTTTGTGAACGGGATCAGCGCTACAAATGTCAGCGCGAGAATACCGTGGAACCACCAGCTGAATAGTCGCAGAGCTTCGCCCGTCTCGGCCGACATCGACAATCCCTGGAACGCGTAAGCTAGCAGGGTCCCCAGCGGCGACCACCAGCGATGGTCCCAGACAGCCGGATCGTTTGCCAGCCATACCAGCCTGGCCGCTTCCAATACATAACCCGTGCTGGCGATAATTATCAGGGTCCATAAAAAGGCCCAGTCTTCGCGCCGGTAGAAGGACCGATCATAGTCCGGGTCATCGGGATTGCGGTCCGGTCGCCTGTAATCCAGTTTTGGCAGTGCGAGCCACTTCCGCCGGTACATCATGTACAGCAGACCGGCGATCAGGCATACGCCTGCGATATCCATAATGAGGGAAAACCATAGATAGAAATCCCCGTACCAGAACGTGAATCCCAACAGCGGTTCGGTAATATCGTATTCAAGCGTAATTATTGCTGTGCCAATGAACAGCAGCGCGAAGCCAAAGAAGATCAGTGCATGGCTGTGACCAGCCGCCTTGTCACGGCGTTTTAGCGGTCTGTGTGACAACAGAGCGGCGACCATCGCTACGCTCCCGCTCCATAAATTCCCGATACGTAACTGTTTGCCCCGGCGATATTTTCTTATCTGGATGAAGCACCCGTAGACGAAAACCGCTATGGCTAAAATAGCTACAACGTAAAATGAAACCAGCATCCAGGCCGGAAAGTCCTGGAACAATATGCGGGTCGTTTTTTCAGGATCGTGTTGCGGATCGACCATATCGAAAATCTGAGAATGTAATGAAGCAACACGACGTGCTGCCGACGGCCGGAACTGTCCGGACAAATTCTGTAGTGTGCTTCGGCGCAGTGGTTGACTGCGACGATGCGACATTTGCTTACCGCCTATTCTTATTTTTCGTATTCGAGTTCGTATTTTCCGCCAGGTATATACGTCGTACCCCAGACGGCGACCTCCCGCCGATAGGGCTTTGGAAACTGCGCCCGTTCTTCCTCGATTTCCCGAGCCAGTCGGTGCCCCTCGAACGTCGCATCGGCGATGAGTTTTGGCGCATAGGCATCGCCAATCACATACACGTCCTTAATGCCGTTCTTCTCCCATTCATCCTTGCGAGTCTTGAGACCTTTATACAGGTCATTGATCGAATGCTTACCCGTAACAAGCACCAGGGTGTCGAACTCATGCCACTTATGAGACTTGTTTTCGGTGCGCGGCAACTTGCCCGGCCCCCTGTATTCACGCTTGGAACCCTCGCCATACAGATTGTAGACCTCGAGACGTCCCGGCTCGATTCTTGACACCCAGGATTCCCCGATAACCTCGACATGTTGTTCGTGCAGCATGCGCATGGTATTGGCGAACTCGAGTGTAAACTCCATATAGCCGGCGAGCCCGACTCCGTCGATGATGGTGACTTCATGGCCATCCTTCGCCAGCTTTTCGGCCAGACTCGGCGCCATCCAGTACTTTTCCGCACTCAGTATGGTGACGCGCTTGCCGATCTTCTTCTTGCCTTCGAATATCTGCTCGGGCGTTACCTGATCGTCCTTGCCGGCATCCGCGCCAGGAATAGGCTCGTGGGTCAGGGCGTTGACACCATCGGCATTCCAGATGCAACCGGTAGCAACGACGATTTTCTCCGCGCCGTACTCAAGCGCTTCGTCCACCGTCATGGGCTTCTGGTTGAGCATCAACTGGGATTCCTTGTTCTTTTTCAGCAGCTTATTGATCTGAACTTCGCGGTAGTCGCGGTGATATCCCCATTCCCCAAGGTTGGGTATGTGATCGACAATATCGTTTATGTGACCGCCGACTTTGTCCCGGGCGTCGTAAATGTGGGTCGTATAGCCACGCTCGAGCAGCACACGTGCACACTCACTACCCGCCGGACCTGCACCAATCACCAGGATCGAGTCGTCCGAACCCGCTTTGGGAAATATCTCGGGATGCCAGCCGCGACGGTATTCCTCGCCGGCGGTGGCGTTCTGCGTGCAGATCATGGGAGGACCGCCGATCTCCCAGCGTGAAATGCAGACATTGCAGCCGATGCAGACTCGGATGTCATCGTAACGTCCCTCCTCGATTTTCTTCGGCAGGAACGGATCCGAAATGCTGGGTCTAGCAGCGCCGATAATATCAAGCTGGCCCGAACGGATGACCTCGGCCATCTTGTCTGGGTCCGTGAAGCGGCCCACACCCAGTACCGGCTTGTTGGATACCTGCTTGATGAATTTCTGCCAGGGCAGCTGATGCCCTTGCTGGTAAAAACGTGACGGCCCGGCATCCTCACCCCATTCGGCGATATCGCCCACGTTGACGTCCCAGACGTCGACATAGGGATCGGCCATCTCGACGAACTTCATGCCGTCCACTTCAACTTCAACGGAATCCGGCCCATACAGGGTATCGATTGCAAACCGGGTAGCAATGGCGCAGTCAGCACCCACCGCCTTTTTGACTTTTTCCAGGGTTTCCACCCAGAAGCGGGCTCGGTTTTCCAGCGAGCCCCCATACTTGTCAATGCGCTTGTTGTAATAGGGTGACAGGAACTGCAGAGGCAGATAGGAATGGCCACCATATATGTAGACGATATCAAAACCGGCGTCCCTGGCCCGCTTCGCAGCGTCTACGTAAAAACCCTGAACATCGTTAATGTCGTCCTGGTCCATTTCATGGCAATACGTCAAGGTCTCGAACTCCGAGACGTACTGGCTGGGACCGCGTGGAGTTGCGCGCGTCTCCATGCACGGTGCGTGAGCACCGCCGTACCACAACTCGACGCCAGCGAGCGAGCCGTGTTCGTGTATGTGCTGCGTCATGGCACCGAGGTTGCGCACATCACCCTCGTCCCAGAGACGTGCCGATACCCGGTGTGTGTCATCGGATTCAGGGTGGATGGAGCAGTATTCCGTATTGATGCCACCCCAACCGCCTTCCGCTTTTATTGCTCGATTGGCAGCCTGGAAACCCGGCCTGTCCGAACCCGCCCCAATGCAATGAGGTACCTGATAAAATCTGTTGGGCAAAGTCTTGGGGCCAATCTGGATCGGCTCAAAAAGGATGTCGTGTTTGTTGTTACGCGCCATTTTTTTTCACTCCTTATACTACACTCGCAAAACACTCTCTTTGAATGATTGCATTCTAACTATAACCAATATGCGATAGTTTTGAATAATGTATTTTCTATCATGAGCAATTCTCGATTTCTGATGGCATAGGGTTGAACGATGTTTGAAGTCCCTCATTGACAAAATCTTCGATATTCCTTCAGAGTTTCATGCGCTCATTGTGCGGTCCGATATTCGGGGGCCACTTATGTCGATTCACTTCGCTGACTTCGCAACATGGCCTTCGTCGTTAGCAGATTTCAGTGCGGATTCCTCTTCGTGCACGCTATTTTCGTCGACTCTGAGCCTCGCCCCGTCTTTGCTTTGCAGACCGTACTTCTTAACTGTAATCAACAGCAGCAATATACTCACAATCACCATTAGCGCCCCGGGAATCAACGTATACCAGAAATTTCCTAATATGAAACCGAAGGCTACGATCGACGGCAAGATCGAGATAATTGCCAATTCCACCATCGAGATAAATACGTACGCAATTCCGTAATCTTCCAGTGCCTTGCTTCGAAAATCAGGATCGACGATTCTCAAAAGGGTTACGCCCATGGCCACGACACCGGTGATCCAACCGAACGCAAAAATCCCTCTCTCGAACCAGTAATTGTGGAATACCCTCTTTGCAATGAAGAACAAGAAGAACCATGCGAAAGAAACACCTAGACTCGCCATAATCAGCAGGGGAACTGCGTACTTTATAACGATTGACAGTTTGATCGACGCTATGCCGAATGCAACGAGGTAATCCGTAATCGAGCTTCCCATTCGAGTAATGATTCGCTTGTCGACTGTGTGTTGCAGATTGATTACGCTCAGGAATTTCTGCAGGGCGACGCCGCATAGCATCGAGAGGCACATCATCGGCATGACTATTCCGGGAAGCATTTCTCTAAACCAATTAAAGGCATGATAGCCACCGGCGGTGGCCATCAGGATTAACAGGGCGTGCCAGGTTAACGGATCGATAGTCATCGGGTTGACGGTCGCGTTTCCGATGGACGTCTGATTTTCCTCTTTGATGAAGCCGCTATGTAGATCGGCAGGCGAATCACGCATGCTTGTCATTAGCCGGGTGTAGTTCTTTCGAGTCGCGATATTGATGGCGGCAAGACCACCGAATATGCCGCTCAGAATTCCGATCGTCGCGAATGTCTGACCAATTATGACCGCCTCCCCCGGCTGCCAAATTGACTGGCTTGCTTCTTCGAGCGTAGTCCCGATCGCGGCCGCGTAGCCGTGACCGCCGATGAACCCAGCCGGTTGCAGTATCGCGAAGCTGCTGCTTATGTCTGGCACAAAAACAATTAGAAGCGCACCACCGACAAGCAGGGCTATGCCGAATCCACCGATTTCCGCGGCCATATTTGTTGTGAATGTGTCTCCAACCTGCCTCATCATGGCCCGGGGAGACTGGCTTTGCCGATTTCCTAAATAAAGAGAGGCAAATAGCACAACAACCAGCATGTAAGCGTACGATGCTATTTCATCCGAGAAAGGCAAAGCGAATACCGCCAACTCCCCGGAGATTTGCGTCAGAAAGGACCGCCCGAAAAACAAACCGATAAACCCGGCTATTACAGCAGTCGGCAAGAAGAGGTTTTGCACCCACCTCACGTTGGCGCGGATGAGTTGCGCAATGAACAACAAAATGGACATCAAGGCGAAGTCCATCAGAAGCGTGTACGGTCCAAAACCTACGATGCTGACTCCTGGCGTGCGGTGGCCGTGTTATCGCGGCAGGCGATTGACAATATCAATCGTATCGTCGAGATTCTCGTTGCCCTGTTCCGCTTCGGGCAACGGCCAGGCCTTGGCAAATCGTATAGACATTATCCCATTGGGATGAAGTGCGGCCTGCGTACCAGAAAACCCGGCCATCTGCGGAACGTGGCCTTTGCTGCCATCATCGTTCGAGTAGGGCATATAGTGAAATCCGAATTTGTAGAGCTGGCCGTTTCTTCTGGTTGCGGCGTTGACAGTCTTCGAAAATGCCGTTTCCAGCGAGTGATCATGATCTTTGATCAAGGCTCCCTCCGTAGTGAATATTTGTGCAATGACACCGGGATGCAATATTTGTTCTTCACCGTAGCGGCCAAGATTCTGATACAGCGTGCCGATTTTGACGATATCGTCCAGCAACGGATAGAAGCCGGCATGAAACCAGGCCAACCCCTTCGCTCCATCGGGCTCGACTGTCCTGATAATCGGCGCATGATAAATGCCGATGGGTCGGAATACTTCGTCTTCAAGCATGTCCCAGATATTCGCGTCCGAGCCACGCATTGTCTTCAGAAATCCGTCAGCTGCCATACCCAGTAGATGGTAGTCGCGGTCGCGGTAGCGGTAGACGACTCCCGGACCCCATGGGTAGGGTCCCGTGTCACGCGTAATGAATTCAACCTTCTCTGCGGCAGATTGTGCGCCGTTATACCAGTCGTCATAAGTCGCATCTACGTAGCCGCTTCCACCGTCATTCGGGTTGGTCGTCAGACTACCGGCACCGCCCATTCCTGTTGCCATGTTCGCAGCATCAATAAACCTGACCTCATCGTATCCAGGATGAAGTCCGTGAACATAGTCGCCAACTTTAAGATTGAGGACATAAGGGCCGTACACTTGTGACAGCCGAGCCAATGCCAACGGCACAGTTATTGACTTCGTCATTGAGCGGACGCCAAAGCGCATGTCTTGCGGATAGGGAAACGATCCGTATGGCGTCTTGGAGTCTTGAAAGTAGACTATTCCATCCTTGACGGCCGCGTTCATTACGATCCATTTGTCGCTCAAGGGCCCGCCGAAACCGTCTAGTGCACCCGCGCGGTATTGTGCCTCGAATTTGGACCAAGGCAGCGCTTGTACTCTTTTGCTGATCTGCAAAACGGCGGCGGCTTGTTTCTCCGCCAGGCCGGATGGCTTCGCTTTCCCGAGCCGCGCCTCCGCAACTCCCCACGCGATAAAGTGTGCAGGTGTATTCCACGGCGTCGACTGCTGTACGAACTGGATGCGAAAGCTGCTGACATCGTTACCTTTGTATAAGAACGTCGCGAGTCCCTGATGAGCGACGTTCTCGACGTCATGAACCAGCATGATAGGAAATGCGGCTCTGGACCAGCCGCCGTCGCCAGGTTCTTTCCAAACTCGCCCGTATTGCGGAATCGCGTGCCAATAACTTGTCTCGCCCGATCGGGACGGGTCTTCGCCGACGATCGTGCCTACCTGGGCCGATCCGAGCATGGTATTGCTGTCAAAGGTGAAGAATTCCAATGAAATTGCCGGGAAAAGTCGCTTGTCGGCACCGCCGCGACACGAACCGCCGAGGGCTACCGGTCGGCCATCGCACACAGGCTGGGACAGTTCACGATTGAGAGTCAGTTCCGTTTGCTCGATGCTTATTGTCGCGTGAAGTGGATCTGCTTTCGCCGCATCATCGCCGGGAATAAATGCGGCGTTGGCGACCGGACCGTCCATGGGCCGATCCGATAACATGACCTCCTTCGACAGGTTTTCCGTCGCAGGTCCGGCCTGCGCCGCACCAAACGAACCGAATGATAAGATCGCGACTGTGTAGATTGATATCAGCCAGCTAACAACGCGTACCGGAGTTTTTTTCATTGTCGGATTCCGAATTAATTTTTCGACACTATATTAGATGATGCCAGGTTCTTTCCGCTCATTCTAATGGCACATCGGTGGAGACTCTGCAATCCAAAAAAAATGCACCCGCCATCTCGTAGCCAGCGATTACTCTATCACTTCAAGCATTGGCTCTTCTTTACCAAGCGACTCCTTGCGTTTCGCTACATAAGCCTCGAGTTCCTCTTTCACGGCCGCGTCAGTCGGTGGCGGCGTGAACTCCGCCAGTATTTTCTGCCAGAGCTCAGTTGCTCTGGCCGTAGCGTCCTTCGAACCAGCAAGTGCCCAGTTTTCATAGTTTTGCCAGTTGCTTAGAAATGGCTCGTAAAAAGCAGTTTTATAGCGTTGCTCCGTATGCTCGCAGCCGAAAAAGTGGCCTCCCGGACCCACTTCTCTCATTGCTTCCAGGCCTGTTTCAGCCAAGTCTATTTTAAGCGGCTGCAGCATTGCGGACATCTGCTGCAACATCTCGCAGTCAATAACGAGTTTTTCGAACGACGCGACCAGTCCACCTTCAAGCCAGCCTGCCGCGTGGTAAATAAGGTTACCGTGTCCCATTACCGCACCCCATAGGGCCATTTGTGTTTCATATATTGCCTGCGCGTCTACCGCGTTCGACGCGTTGCATGCGCTGGTTCGATACGGCAGTTTGTAAAGTCGCGCGAGCTGACCTCCGGCGATATTAGCAATGCTGTTTTCCGGTGTCCCGAAGGCCGGTGAACCCGAGCGCATATCGACGTTGGATGTGAATGCTCCATATATCGACGGCGTTCCGGGCCGGGTCAATTGCAACAACGCGATACCAAGTAATGCCTCAGCATTTTGCTGCGCCAACGCGCCGGCCATCGTAACGGGCGTCATCGCGCCCATTAATGTAAACGGTGTAACCGCCACTGGTTGTCCAAACAACGCCATCTGCATGGCACCATAAGCCATCGAATCGTCAAGTTTGCGCGGTGAATTGACATTAATATTGGTCATTACGCTCGGATTGCTTTTCATTTCCTCAAGACTGAGGCCACGAGCAATCGCCGACATTTCGATCGCGTCACGGGAACGTCCGGCGCCGATACCGGTCGTGAAAAATGCCTTGTCCGATAGCGTCAGGTTGACAAAGATCGTGTCCAGGTGCCGCGAGTTGGCAGGCATATCAGTCGGTGCAGTAGCCTGATTGCCGAAGAACGTCAAAACGTTGAAGTACTGACCAAAACTGATTAGTTTCTTGTAATCTTCGAAATTTCCCATGCGCCGACCGTTGATATTGTCGTGCACATTTGGCGGACCAGACACCAGCCCAAAATTTATGATGTCATCACCGACGTGAATGGCCTGTGCCGAATTGCGGGGCGTCACGGTAAAGCGCTCAGGGGCGAGCGCGACGGTATCCACGAGAAGTTTCCGCTCAATGCGAACGACACCTTTGCCGTCGACCGATGCCCCGGCTTTTCGAAACAGATTCAACGCCTGTTCGCCCACTACTTCGATACCCTCTTCTTCGAGTATCCGCAGCGACAGGTCGTTGATCGTTTCTAGCTGTTCTGCATCGAGTGGCTCGAGCGGCGCCATGCGATTGCGCAGGACCTTCTTGTCAATTTGGCGAATAGCGGCTGCTTTAACGTCGATTTTTCTGCGGCCGACACGCCTGCGGCTGGTTCGCGCCATTGGATACTCCAGTATTTGTAAAATGAAATAAGTCTTCGCTGCCTGATTGTGTGCGCTTCTGAATGCTAGCTAATCCCTCCCACCGTTGCTTTAACTAATGAGACATTTTTTGTTATATTTGAGAACCATCGATCCTATCGATTCGCTATGCCGAACAGACGCAGTTGTCATATTACTTTTTGCCTCTGCCCGGGCTTCCCGCTATTTTGCATCGCCTCGGCGATGGAGGTTTTGCGTCATGCCAACCGTTTCGCCGAGGAACAATTCTATACTTGGTCGATCCTTTGCGAAGACGACAACCCGATTCAAGACAACAACGGTCTGTGGCTGAGTGCGACCACGACGATTGAATCGCTCCCGTTTCTCTAGACACTTACCAGCCGTTCTGTAAATTGCTTTTCATACTGTACCGGCGACAGCAGATTATTGAAACTGTGTCGCCGTTTTCTGATGTAAAGCATTTCAATGTAATCGACGATATCGCTGCGCGCATCGTCCCGTGTTGAGTAGATACGTCGCTTGATGCGTTCACGTTTGAGCAACTGGAAGAAGCTCTCGGCAACGGCATTATCGTGGCAGTTACCACGACGACTCATGCTGGCTTGCAGGCCGTGTACTTCCAGAAATTCCTGCCAGTCGTGGCTGGTGTACTGACTGCCCTGGTCGCTATGAACCGTAACCATCGAAGTCGGCTTTCTTCGCCACACCGCCATCAGCAGGGCATCCAATACCAGCTCCTTCTTGATCCGTGATTGCAACGACCAGCCAACCACTCGACGCGAGTAGAGGTCGATCACTACCGCCAGGTATAGCCAACCTTCATGCGTGCGGATGTATGTGATGTCTGTGACCCAGACTTCGTTCGGGTTGGCCACGGTAAACTGTTGCTGTAGTCGGTTCGGGGCAACAATGCTGACGGGCCCCGAACGCTGTCGCGGGCGACGATAACCTACCTGCGCCCGCAAGCCCGCTGCACTCATCAGGCGGCGTACTCGATGCTTACCACAGCGCTCGCCGACAGAACGCAGATCACTGTGAATTTTTCGGTAGCCATAGATGCCACCGCTTTCTAACCAGAACTGTTTAATCAATCCGGTCAGTCGTTCGTTGGCGATCGCCCGTTGCGAACGTGGTCGGTTGCGCCACGCGTAGTAGCCACTCGGATGCACTTCCAGCAAGCGGCAATGACTCAACACCGGCATCCTACAGCTGTGCTCGCGGATAAAGGTGTACCTCAGTCGGGCTGGTTGGCGAAGTACACCGCTGTAGATTCAACCGGTCGCTGCAACAGATACTCTGTAAGCGTTGATGATGGAGAGCTATCTGATGAAACGAACATACACAAAAGAAGAACGTGATCTTGTCTT